>Ga0153915_10003644_pt1 | contig 14129 bp, 10 predicted proteins | sample Opewatmetagenome_2_FD_107003 | JGI IMG/M metagenome (GOLD analysis project Ga0153915, IMG submission 107003) | Freshwater wetland microbial communities from Ohio, USA - Open water 3 Core 3 Depth 3 metaG | ecosystem: Environmental > Aquatic > Freshwater > Wetlands | place: USA: Ohio, Lake Erie... | reverse complement strand
CGGCTGGTTCTGGGACGCGGACGAGGATTGGGGCTGGATGCCCTTCCATTACGGCCGCTGGGGCTGGGACAACGATTGCGGCTGGTTCTGGACCCCGGGAACGGACTGGGGCCCGGCCTGGGTCTTCTGGCGCTTCGGCGACCTCTACTGCGGCTGGGCGCCCATACCGCCGGGGATCGCCTTCGGCGGGGGCGTGGATTTCGACGCCCTGGCCCTCGGCCTCCCCTTCAACTTCTGGGTCTTCGTCAACGGCTCCCATTTCCTGGACAACGATCTTCGCCGCTTCTGCCTTCCTTATGAACGGAACGCCACGATCATCGGGCTGACCCAGTTCCGGAACCGCTACGGGTTCCGCGGCGGGCGGATGATCGACGAGGGGATCGACGTCGACTCGATCCGGCGCGCGACCGGACATCCGGTCACCCGTTATGCGCTGGCCAACGCCGACCGGCCCGGCCGGCTGAGCATCTCCGGCAACGAAGCTCGGGTCTACAGGCCGTCGTTCCAGGAGAACCGCCAGGCCCAGCCCAAGCAGTTCATGGGCCGAGAAGAGGCCCGGCGCGAATTGGGAACGGCCAGGATCTATGAGCCCCCGAGGCAGGGTCGGGCGACACCTCCCGAGAAGGCCGTCCGGAAGAAGCAGGCCGAGGAAAGGTCCATGCTCCAGAGGAGCCAGGCCCAAGAGCGGCAGACCATACAGCGCCGCCAGACGGAGGAGTTGCGCAAGGCGCCAAGCCCGTCCGACAGGGCCATGATGCAGCAGAAGCAGCGCGCCCAGATGGCGGAGCAGCAAAAGAAGCATCAAGCCGAGACGCAGCAGATGAACGAGCGCCACCGGACCGAAACGGAGCAGGTGCGGCAATCGTCGCCGCCGAAGACGACGCCGCGGCGGAAGTAGGACGGAACGAGAGGAGGACCCACGAGTCGCCAGCCCGGACCAAGCGGCCGACGGGCGCTCTCCGGCCGGATCGCCGTCCGGGCCGTGGGCCTGATCACGCTCGGCAGCGGCATCGTCAATATCGTATCCGCGGCCGGCCGGGCCCTGCCGGCCCGCATGTCGGTCCTGAGGCAGATCTTTCCGCTCGAGTTCCTGCACATCTCCCGCTTCCTGTCCCTGCTCATCGGCTTCGCCCTGGCCGTCACCTCCCTGAACGTCTTCAAGCGGAAAATAAGGGCCTTCGGCCTGGTGATGGTCCTGGCCGGGCTCTCCGTCGTCTTTCACCTGACCAAGGGCTTGGACTATGAGGAGGCCGCCACCTCCCTCGTCCTGATGGCCGTCCTCTTCCTGGCCCGCAAGAACTTCCGGGTCAAGAGCAGCCTGCCCGACGCCCGCTCGACCCTCATCCCTCTCGGGGTCGCTCTGGCGGTCACGCTTCTCTACGGGACCCTGGGCTTCTGGCTTTTGGAGAAGCGGGACTTCGGCATCACCTTCAGCGTCGCGGACGGCATCCGCCGCACCCTGGCCGCCCTGGCCTTCAGCACGGACCCGTCTCTCGTCCCTCAGACCCGGTTCGCCGCCTGGTTCCTCAATTCGCTCGACCTCGTCTCCGTCGCCGCGCTCGTCTTCGTCCTCTATTCCCTTTTCCGGCCCGTCTATTACCGGCTGAGAACGCTGCCGGAGGAGAGGAGCCTGGCCTCGGTCATCCTGGAGGCCCATGGGCGGTCCTCCCTCGACCTCTTCAAGCTCTCGAGCGACAAGGCCTATTTCTTCTCCGCCTCGACCCGGGCTTTCGTGGCCTACCGGATGTCGCGGAGCTTCGCCGTCGTCCTGGGAGACCCCGTGGGCCCCGACGAGGAGATGGCCGGGCTCGTCCGTTCCTTCGCCCGGTTCTGCGAAGACAATGATTGGCGGGTAGCGTTCTACCAGACGCTGCCCGACTTCCTGCCCCTTTATCTCCAGGCCGGGTTCAAGAAGATGAAGGTCGGCGAGGACGCCATCGTCGACCTCGAGGCCTTCCGGCTCGACGGCAAGACGATGAAGCACGTCCGGCATGCGCTCAATCAGTTCGAAAAGACGGGGCTCCGGACGGTCTATCATGACCCGCCCGTCCCCGACGAGATCATGAAAGGTCTTCGCGACGTCTCGGACGATTGGCTGAGGATCCCTGGCCGCCGCGAGCGCGGCTTCACCGTGGGGGCCTTCGCCGAGGCCGAGGTCCGGCAGACGCCCGTCTTCGCCGCGGTCCAGCCGGACGGCCGGATCCTGGCCTTCATGAACATCATCCGCTCCTACGCCCCGGGCGAGACGACCATCGACCTGATGCGGCACTGCCGTGACGCTCCCCACGGCATCATGGACAGCCTCTTCGTCAAGCTCTTCGAGGTCGAGCGCGCGAAGGGGTTCAAGAGGTTCAGCCTGGGATTGGCGCCGCTCTCCGGTTTCCTCGAAGGCGAAGAGGCCGGGGCGGAGGAGCGGGCGGTCCAATATTTCCTGCAGCGGTTGAACTTCATCTTCAGCTACGAGGGCCTGGCCGAGTACAAGGCCAAGTTCGCCACCCATTGGGAGCCCCGCTACGCGATCTACCGGAACGTCATCGAGCTGCCCCGGATGGCGGTCGCCCTGCTCCGGATCTCCGGGCTGAGCTCGTCCGCGGCGGCCCATGATTAAGCCGGGATTGAAGAGGACCGTGGGGCGCGTCGCCGCCTACCTCGTGGCCGCGGCCGGCCTGGCCTGGGTCTTCCATGACGTGGCCTGGGCCAAGCTTCTGCGGCACGTGACCGGTCTCGATTGGAGCTGGGTCGCCTTCGGCATCCTGGCCGACATCGCCAGCTACGTCAGCCAGGCGGTCCGCTGGCGCCTTCTCCTCAAGCCCCTCGGCGATATCTCGGTCGTCCGGGCCGCCCAGGCCGTCTACGCCGGCCTCTTCCTCAACGAGGTCGCGCCCTTCCATCTCGGCGAGATCGCCCGGGCCTACCCCGTGTCCCGCTGGCTGGCCGCGCCGCTGGTGTCCATCGTTCCCTCGATGGCCCTCGAACGGCTCTTCGACGGGATCTGGCTCGTGGCCGGCATGGGCCTGACGGCGATCCTGGTCCCGTTGCCCCGCAACTTGATTGAAGCCGGGGACATCTTCGGCCTGGCCATCATCGGCCTGACCGCCGTCACGTTCTACCTTCTCGTCCGCAAGGCCCGTGAGCCGCGGCCGGAGCGACCGGCCAAGGCCGGCTCGCTCGCCGCGCGCTGGATCGGCGAGAACCTGCGGAAGCTCGAAGCCGGGCTGCGCTCGATCGGCCTGACACGGGTCTCCGCCGGCGCCTTCGCCGTCTCGTTCCTGGTCGTCGTTCTCCAGGCCTTCTCGTTCTGGTTCATCATGATCGCCTACGGCCTGCGCCTGTCGTTCTGGATCGGCGGGGCGGTTTTCCTCATCGTCCGCTTCGGCACGGTCATCCCGGGGGCGCCGGGCAACCTCGGGCTCTACCAGCTCTTCTGCGTTCTCGGGCTGACGCTCTTCGGCGTGGAGAAGACGGTCGCCGCCGGCTTCTCCATCGTCGTGTTCGTGCTCCTCTCCGCGCCCCTGTGGGGGCTCGGTCTTCTCGCCCTGGGCCAGACCGGCCTGTCGCTGGCCACCCTGAGGGCCAAGATGGGACAAAGGAGATCGCTCTCATGAAGACCAAGGGTTACCTGATCGCGGTCGGCCTAGTCGCCGCGGTCGCTCTCGTCGCCGACGCGGGACCGGCCGGCCGCCTGGCATCGGATCGGGCGGAGGCCCAGACCGGCGGACCTGGGATCCAGGGCCTGCCCCTGATCGAGGTCGCGGCGGGAGACGGACCGTCGGACGTCCTGGCCGTCCTCCTCAGCGGCGACGGCGGCTGGGCCGTGCCCGACCGCGGGGTGTCGCGGGAGCTGGCGGCTTCCGGAGTGCCGGTCGTCGGCCTCAACTCCCTCAAATATTTCTGGAGCCCGAAGAGCCCGGAAGAGGCCGCCTCCGACCTGACCCGGATCTTGAGGCATTATCTCGCGGCTTGGAAGAAGACGTGGGTCGTCCTGATCGGATACTCCCTCGGCGCCGACGTGCTGCCCTTCCTGGTGAACCGGCTGCCCGAGGACCTCCAGGCCGCCGTCCGCACGGTCGCCCTCATGGGACCGAGCGCGCTGGCCAATTTCGAGTTCCACGTCCTCGACTGGATCGGCCGGGGACCAGAGCGCAACGCCCTGCCGGTCATCCCCGAGATCCAGCGGATCGCGCCCGCGATCGCTATCCTCTGTATCTACGGCGAGGGCGACTCGGACCAGATCTGCAGCCAGCTCGATCTCCGCCGGGTCCGGTGCGTCCAGATCCCGGGCGGGCACCGCGTGGGAAGCGGCTACGGCCCGGTCGCTTCGGCCATCCTCGATTCGCTCCGATCGGACTGAGGCTTACGGGACCTTCAGGGGAACGAAGAACTCGCTCTGGCCCCTCCGGACGAGAAGCGCGAGCGTATCGCCGCTCTTGGCCGCCCGGACGATCCCCTCGAACTGTTGGGCCGTGCCGATCGCGACCCGGTTGACTTCCTTGATCAGATCGCCCGTCCGGAGGTCGGCGTCGTCGCCGGCGCTGCCCGGCGCCACGTCCATGATCACGACGCCCCGGTCGTTGCCGTAGCCCAGCTCCCGGGCGATGTCCGAGGTCAGGTTCTGGACCGTCAGCCCGAGCTTCTCGGCGACCGGGCCCTTGCCTTCGCCCGGCCGGCCCCTTCTGGCCTGGGCCTTCTCTTCGGGGCGCTCGCCCAGGGCGGCGAAGACCTCGAGCCGTTCGCCGTCCCGGAGAAGGACGATCTTGACCCGGCTGCCCGGGGCCGTCTCAGCGGCGATGTTGTGGAGATCCAGGCTTGAGTCCACCGGCTTGCCGTCGAACTCGATGATGACGTCGCCGGGCCTGATCTTGGCCTGGTCGGCGGGGCTTCCCGGATTGACCTGTCCGACCAGGGCCCCCTTGGCATCCTGGAGCTTGAGAGGCCCGACGAGCGACGGGTCGATGTCCTGGGCGGTCAGGCCGAGATAGCCGCGGATGACCCGCCCCTTGGCCAGGAGCTGGGCCATGATGGACTTGGCCATGTTGATCGGGATGGCGAAGCCCAGGCCGACGTTGGCGCCGGAAGGGCTCGAGATGGCCGAATTGATGCCGATGACGTTGCCGTCGAGGTCGGCCAGCGCGCCGCCGCTGTTGCCCGGGTTGATCGGGGCGTCGGTCTGGATGAAGTCCTCGTAGGTGGCGATCCCGACCGAGGACCGGCCGGTGGCGCTGATGATGCCGTGGGTGACCGTCCGCAGCAGGGCGAACGGATTGCCGACGGCGATGACCCATTGGCCGACGCGCACGGTGTCCGAGTCTCCCAGGAGGGCCGAGGGCAGGCCCGCGGCGTCGATCTTGACCACGGCCACGTCGGTCAGGGGATCCGTCCCGACGACCGTGGCCTGGAGCCTCCGCCTGTCCTTGAGGATGACGGTCAGCTTCTGGGCCCCCTCGACGACGTGATTGTTGGTCAGGATGTGCCCGTCGGCCGAGACGATGACGCCGGACCCGAGGCTGCGGACGGTCCTCGTCTGCGGCTGGGGCGTGCCGCCGAAGAAGCGCTTGAAGAAGTCGTTGCCGAAGAACTCCCGGAAGGGATCGTCGGGAAAGCCCTGGGCCGGGGTCTGGACGACCTGCTCGGCGAAGATGGGCACGACGAAGTCGCTGACCTTGTCGGCCGCCGATTCGAAGGCCTCGCTGATCTCCGACATCAAGGCGTGCATTTGGGTCTGCGTGGGAGCAGTGGTCTGGGCCGGGGCTCCGCCGGCCAACGGCAGAAGGGCGATCGTCAGGATCGCGAGACTTGTTCTTCGTGGGATCATGGGTAGACCTCCTTGCGGTCCGGATGTTATCCAAGAATCGTGCCAGCCCCGCCCGCTCAGACGGGGCCCGTCCGGCCCATCTTGAACCCGGTGATGCGGCGCTTGGTCAGGTTGATGAGCCGGGTGACCGGGATCCCTCGCGGACAAACCGTGGTGCATTGGTACCTGTTCTCGCAGGGCCAGACCCCGTCCGGCTGATCGAGGGGGGGCAACCTGTCCTCGAGGCCGCGGTCGCGGCTGTCCTCGAGGAAGCGGCTGGCCTGGACGATGGCCGCCGGGCCGAGGAACCGCGGATCCACCTCGGTGACGACCGGGCAGGCCGAGAAGCAGGCGGCGCACAGGATGCAGTTCGTGGCCTCGTCGTAGGCCTTCCGCTCGGCCGGGCTCTGGAGCCGCTCGCGCGGGCCGGCCGCCGCGCCGGCGGGAATGAAGTAAGGCCGGACGTCGCGGTAGCGGCGGAAGAACGGCTCCTGGTCGACGATGAGGTCCCGGCGGACATCGAGGTTCCGCAGCGGCTCGACGGTGACGGCCGCCCGCCCCTCGGCCGCGGCGTCCTTGACCAGGGTCTTGCAGGCCAGCCGCTCCCGGCCGTTGATGATCATGGCGTCGGAACCGCAGACGCCGTGGCCGCAGCTCTTGCGGAAAACAAGCGTCGGATCGACCTGCCGCTGGATGCGGACGAGGACATCGAGCAGGCGCTCGCCCGGTCCGGCCTCGATCTCGAACCGATCGAAGCCGCGGTCTCCGCGGCCGCCCGGTTCGCGGCGCCGGATCTCGATGGCGATGACCATGTCAGTAGACCCTCGCCGCGGGGGTCCAGCGTCCGAGGTCGACCGGGCGCTGGCCGATCTCGACCCGGTCGCCGTCGAGCCGGGCCAGGGTGTGGCGCAGCCAAGCGGCGTCGTCGCGCTCCGGATAGTCCTCGCGCGCGTGAGAGCCCCGGCTCTCCCTACGGGCCAGGGCCGAGGCGGCGGTCATATAGGCGAGGTCGAGGAGACGTCCCAGCTCGAGGAGGTCGAACCTCTCCAGGTTGAAGGCCGGCCTGGCGTCCCGGGGCCGCAGGCCGCTCCATGAGCGGCGGAGCTCGGCGAGCTCGTCGACGGCCTCGGTGAGCTCGCGGCCGCGGCGGTAGATGCCGACCTTCTCCATCATGACGGCCTCCATCCGCTGCCGGAGCGCCTCGGCCGCCGGTCCTTTCCCGCCGGGCTGCGGCCTCAGCCGGCCGCTCCACTCGAGGGCCAGCGCGGGCCCGATATCCGCGGCCGGACGTCCGCTCGAGCCCGCGGCGAACTCCGCCATGTGGTCGCCGGCCCGGCGGCCGAAGACGACCAGGTCGACGAGACTGTTCGTGCCCAGACGGTTGGCCCCGTGAACGGAGACGCAGGCGCATTCTCCCGCCGCATAAAGCCCCTCGTAGCGGTCCCCGGCGGCCCAGCATGCGACGCGGCCGAGATCGTCCGTGGGGATGCCGCCCATGGCGTAATGGGCCGTCGGGAGAACGGGGATGGGCTTCTCCGCCGGGTCGAGGCCGAGATAGGTCTTGCAGAAGCCCGTGATGTCGGGCAGTTTGGCCTCGAGCACCTCCTTCCCGAGCGCGGTGGCGTCCAGGACGACGTAATCCTCCGCCGACCCGTCTCCCGAGAAGCCGCGGCCGGCTCGAAGCTCCGTGATGATGGCCCGGGAGACGATGTCCCGGGGGGCCAGGTCGAGGAGCTTGGGCGAGTAGCGCTCCATGAAACGCTCCCCGGCCCGGTTCTTCAGAACGCCTCCCTCCCCCCGGACGGCTTCGCTGACGAGGATGCCGAGGCCGCGCAGCCCCGTCGGATGGAACTGGAAGAATTCCATGTCCTCGAGCGGGACGCCCTGCCGGGCCAGGATGGCCGGGCCGTCCCCCGTGCTGGCAAAGGCGTTCGACGTCGTCCGGAACATCCGCCCGAAGCCGCCCGTGGCCAGGAGGACGGCGCGGGCCCGGAAGAGATGCGTATCGCCGGAGGCCAGGTCGACGGCGATGACGCCCGAGCAGGTCCGGCCGTCGAGGACGACGTCGAGGAGGTGGAACTCGTCGTAGAACGAGACCTCGCTCTTGAGGCATTGCTGATAGAGCGTCTGGAGGATCATGTGGCCCGTGCGATCGCCGGCGTAGCAGGAGCGGCGGACGGCCGCCTCGCCGAAGTTCCGGGTATGGCCGCCGAACCGGCGCTGGTCGATGCGGCCGTCTGGCGTGCGGTTGAACGGCAGGCCGCGGCGCTCGAGATCGATGACGGCCTCGACCGCGCCGTCGGCCAGGAGGACGGCCGCGCCCTGGTCGACGAGATAATCGCCGCCCTTGACCGTGTCGAAGGCGTGCCACTCCGGCCGGTCCTCCTCGACGTTGCCGAGGGCCGCCCCGATGCCGCCTTGGGCCGCGCCCGTGTGGGAGCGCAGGGGATGGACCTTGGACAGCACCGCCGTCCGGACGCGCCGGCCGGCCCTCAGGGCGGCGCAGAGACCCGCCCCTCCGGCGCCGACGATGACCGCATCATAATCGTGGACGACGACCGGCCCGCCGTTCATGGCCGTCTCCGGCCCCGTGTGCGGCGCGAAGAGGTCCGCCGCGAGCCTGCACGAGAGCCCGGGCCCAAGGCGGGAATGCCCGGACGGGTCATAGCCGAGGGGTCGAGGACGCGCCGGAGCTCCGCCGGCGCGAGAAGCCCCCGCCCGAGAACGACGTCCGCGATGGACGTCCCCGTCCGGATCGCTTCCCGGGCGACCTCGGCCGCGGCCGCGTAGCCGATGAGCGGGGAGAGGGCCGTGGCCAGGCCGGGGCTGGCTTCGGCATAGGCCCGGCAGCGCTGCCGGTCGGCTTCGATGCCGTCGATCGCCCGCGCCGCCACGACACGGACGGCGTTGGCCATGATGTCCATCATCCAGAGGAGGTTGTAGGCGACGACCGGCATCATCACGTTGAGCTCGAGCTCCCCGGCCTGGACGGCCGCGGCGACGGCCAGATCGCAGCCCATTGCCTGGTAGCAGACCTGGTTGAGCATCTCGAGCAGGCTCGGGTTCGTCTTGCCCGGCATGATGGACGAGCCGGGCGCAACGGCGGGCAGACGGATCTCGGCCAGCCCGGTCCGCGGACCCGAGGCCAGGAGCCTGAGGTCGTTGGCGATGCGGTTGAGCTCCAGGGCGAGATTGCGGAGCGAGGCCGACAGGCCGGCGAAAGGGCCCAGGCTCTGCATGGCCTCGACCCGGTCGCCGGCGACGACGAGCCGCAGGCCGGTCTCGGCCGCCAGGCGCCTGACGACCAAGGCGGCGAACGCCGGGTGGGTGTTGAGCCCCGTACCCACGGCGCTGCCCCCGATGCCCAGCTCGCGCAGAGGCCGCGCGGCGAGATCCACGGCCTCCCGGGACCGGGCCAGGGCGCCGCGGTAGGCGGCGAACTCCTGGCCCAAGCGGATCGGCACGGCGTCCTGGAGGTGGGTCCGGCCCGACTTGAGGACCCGGTCGAACTCCCGGGCCTTCCGGCCGAGCGATCGCTCGAGGCCCACGAGGGCCGGCCGGAGCCGGTCCCGTAAAAGGAGGAGCGAAGCCAGGCGCATGGCCGTCGGGTAGACGTCGTTCGTGCTCTGGGACATGTTGACGTCGTCGTGCGGGCGGATGAGCCGGTACGCGCCGCGGCGGCCGCCGAGCCGCTCCTCGGCGCGGTTGGCCACGACCTCGTTCACGTTCATGTGGAAGGACGTGCCGGCGCCCATCTGGAAGACGTCGACGACGAATTCGCCGCGCAGGCCGCCGGCCAGGATCTCGTCGCAGGCGGCGGCGATGGCCGAGGCCTTTCGCCGCCCGAGCAGGCCGAGGCGGGCATTGGCCTGGGCGGCGGCCTTCTTGATCCGGACGCAGGCCTCGACGAGCGCGGCCGGCGAACGGAGCCCGCTGATAGGGAAGTTCTCGAGGGCCCGCGCGGTCTCGATGCCGTAATAGGCCGAGGCCGGGACGGAGCGGGTCCCGAGCCAGTCCTTCTCGGTCCGTGTCCGGGCTTGCGTCCTGACGGCCATCCGGACTCACCCCCCGGCGGCTGGCCTAGCCGGGCCGTCCCCGCGGCCCCCCATCACGGCGACTACTTCTTGGTCAGGTTGACGCCGGACTTCTTGGGCCTGGCTCCGTCCTTCATCAGGGCCCTTTCTTCGCGGCTCTTGGGGACGTAGAAGCCGTCCGTTGTATCGGCGAGCCAGAGCTGGGAGAGGAAATACCGGCCGCCGATCTCATCGAAGGAGAGCTCCGCGTTCGGCTGGCGGCTCATCCGCTCGGCGGACTCCGTGCCGAAAATGACCTTGACCGCTCCTTTGGCGTCCATCAGGAGGAAATCCCACGAGTCGCCGATCTGCAGGCGCTGCGAGATCTCGTACTTGCCGGGCGGAAGAGTCACGTCGTTGACGGTGAAGCTGAAGGGGATGTCGGCGACGTAGACGATCCGCTGGGCGGCCGCCTCTCCGGCCAGGAGAGCCAGGGCCGCGAAACCCAGAATGATGATTCCTGAAACCCTTGTTTTCATGCCACGACCTCCTTCCTCGTCCCGATCCTGCGCAGGCGGGACGCCTTACTTCTTCTGGAGCGCCACCTTCTCCTGGGTCTTCATCTTCCCCTGCTTCCACATCGCCTTCTCGGACTTGGTCATGGGGATGTAGAAGCCGCCGGTGTCACTGGCGAGCCAGAGATGGACCAGGAAGTGGTGGTCGCCGACGACGTCGAAGGTCGCCTCGTAGCTCTTGGGCGGCTTGGCCATCTCGGCCGGCTCGGTCGAGAAGATGACCTTGACCGTGCCCTTGGCGTCCGCGATCGTCCATTCCCAGTCCATGTCGCGGGTCTGGCTGATCTCGTACTTCCCGGCCGGCAGGGTCGTGTTCTCGACCGTGAACGGCCACGGGATGTCGACGACGAGCTGGACCGCCTGCTTGTCCTGGGCAATGGCCGCGGGCGCGCCGAAGCTCAGGACGAGCAGAAAGAGACCCATCATCCCCAGAAAGCTCCTCTTCATCTTAGAACCTCCTATAGATGGAAAACTCGACCCTCCGGACCGACCCGGCCGATCGTTTCAGGACGTGCGAGTGCCATGGGATGGAACTTTGTGCTGTCCGTCGGAACCCCCCAAATTAAAAAGCCCCCCGCCTTGGGACTCTCGCCCCCCCCGATGCGGGAGCCCAAGGCAGGAGACAGCTGAGATTGAGGAGGTATCACCTCTTTCCCGCTTCTTTGTTTATTCAAGATTCGTGCCAGTCCGAGCCAGCCGGAAGGCTTTCTCATTGTTGTGAGGACCTGGTCGTGGTGGTAGAATACCGAGCAGGCGATCGCCCCTTCATCTTCGCCGGGGGATTCGGCATGTCCAAGAAAGACGATGACGGCCAGAGGCCGCCCTTTTTCGCGGCCGGGGCCTTCGACGTCGTGGCCATCGCCGCCTCGGCCGGCGGACTCAACCCCCTGGGCCTCGTCGTGTCGGGGCTGCCCGAGCTCGAGATCGGCCTGCCCGTGGACCGGCTCGCCCCGCCGCTGCGGGCCGCCTTGGCCGGCGGCTCGCCGCGCCAGATCCTGCTGAACGCGGTCGACCGGCGGGGCAAGTCCTTCAAGTGCCGGATCACGATCACGCCGACTATAACCAGCGGTCGCGAGCCCCGCGGCGCGGTGCTGGTGATGGAAGAGGACTGACGCTCGACCGGGTCGGGCGAAGGAGGGTGGAAACTTGATTTTTTTTGGCGGGGGCGGACGCGCTTCCGGAAGCGCGTAGAACCTGAGGCAGGGCGCGGATGGCCGACATCAAAGGGTTCATCGGCCTTTTTGAGGGGACCGACCAGCTGATCTCCGACCTGGCCAAGCGGGCCGAACGCTTGGCCGGCGAGGACCGGGTTCTCTTCAACAAGGCCATCGAACAGGTCCAGATCGTCCTCGCGGAGCTGCAGGCGACGGGCGAGGAGCTGACGGCGCAGGCCGCGGAGCTGGCCGAGGTCCACAAGGTCGCCGACGAGGAGCGCCGGCGCTATCTCGGCCTCTTCGCTTTCGCCCCCGACGCCTACATCGTGACGGACCCGTATGGTGTCGTGGTCGAGGCCGACGAGCGGGCCGGCGCCCTGTTCGGCGTCAAACCGGCCCTTTTGGTCAAGAAATCCCTGGTCGCGTTCGTCGACCGGAAGGACAAGAAGGCCTTCTTCGCCCAGATGGGGAGGTTCTTGGACTCGGAGGGGCTGGAGAACTGGGAGATCTACTTCCGGACAAGAAAGGGGAAACCGTTCCCGGCCCAGGTGGAAATCACGGCGATCCGCGACCGGACGGGGAACGTCAGCGGCCTCCGCTGGCTCATCCGGGACGCCACCGAGGCCAAAAAGCGTGAGGAGATCGCCAGGCTGGCCACCTTCCCCGAGCTCAACCCCGAGCCGGTCGTCGAGGTCGACACGGCGGGGCATGTCTACTATCTCAACCGGGCGGCCAAGCGCCTCCTCCGGGCCCTGCCGCAGGAGGGGCTCGACCACCCCTGGCTGGCCGGATTGAGCGACCTCGCCGAGAGACTCTGGAAGTCCGGCCGGACGTCGATGAGCCGCGAGGTCCGGATCGTTAACCGGTGGTTCCTGCAGCAGGTCTGGTCGCCTTCCCGGGGCGGCCGCCTCAGGATCTACGGCCGCGACATCACCGCCCGCAGGGCCGCCGAAGACAAGCTCAGGGCGAGCGAGCAGGCCTACCGGGACCTCGTCGACAACGCCAACTCCATCATCATCCGCTGGAAGCCGAGCGGCGAGATCACCTACCTCAACCGCTTCGCCCAGTCGTTCTTCGGCTATGCCGAGAAGGAGATCCTCGGGAGGAGCGTCCGGATCCTCGTTCCGGAGACCGATTCGCAGGGCCTCGATCTGTCGCATCTCGTCGACGAGATCGCCGCCCTGCCGGAATTCCATGCCAGCGCCGAGAACGAGAACGTCCTCCGCGACGGCCGGCGGGCCTGGGTCCAATGGACGAACAAGGCCCTGCGCGACGAGCAGGGGAATCTGATGGAGATCCTGGCCATCGGGAACGACATCACCCGGCGAAAGAGGGCCGAGGACGCCCTCCTGGCCTACCAGGATTCGCTCGAAGAGCAGGTCCGCGACCGGACGGCCGACCTTCTCCGCTCTTCGGAGCTCCTCGAACGGATGTTCGCCAGCGTCGACCTGGCCATCGCCTTCCTGGACACGGACTTCAATTTCCTGCGCGTGAACCGCGCCTTCGCCGACTCTTTCGGGAGCCCCCCGGAATCCTATGTCGGGAAGAACCTCTTTGCCCTCTACCCCGATGAGCGGGCGCTGGGGCTCTTCCGGCGGGTGCTCGAGACGGGCCAGCCCCACGTCGAGTTCGAGAGCCCCTTTCTCCAGGCCGGCACCGGGGCGGAGCGGACCTTCTGGGACTGGAGCCTGCAACGGGTGGCGGCCGGCGACGTCGTCGAGGGGGTCGTCCTGACCCTGGTCGACGTCACGACGCGGATCAAGGCCGAGGAAGAGGGAAGGCGCCTGGCGACGGCCGTCGAGCAGAGCGCCGAGGCCGTCGTCATCACCGACCGGGACGACCGCATCCTCTATGTCAACCGGACCTTCGAATCCCTCCACGGCCGGGCGCGGACCGAGGTCTTCGGCCGCAAGTACGGCGACCTTCTGGGCTTCGGGGCCGAGGACGACGCGTTCCGAAGCGGCCTTCGGGAGACCTTGGACCGGGGGGAGACCTGGAAAGGGCGGCTGACGCGGACGCTCGACGGTCGCCAGGACCGCAAGCTCGACGTCACCATCTCCCCCGTGCGCGACCCGGCGGGGCAGATCGTGAACTACGCCGTCCTCGAGCACGACGCGACCCGCGAGCACAGGCTGGAAGTCTCCATCCGGAACCTGCAGAAGCTCGACGCCCTGGGCGCCCTGGCCGGCGGCATCGCCCACGATTTCAACAACATCCTCGTCCCGGTCTTCATCAACGCCGAGCTGGCCGCCTTCGAGGTCGAGAAGGACGGCCCCGCTTCGCGCTATCTCAAGCTCATCCTGGAAGCGGCCAATCGCGGCCGCGGGCTCGTCCGGCAGATCATCGCCTTCAGCCGCCCGACCGAGCAGAGACGGGACGTCATCGACATCACCCCGATCCTCAAGGAGACCTTGGAGTTCCTGAGGTCGTCCCTGCCGCGCAGCATCGCCATCGTCGAGCGCTTCGACGCCGGGACCGGCCGCGTCCGGGCCGATCCGACGCAGATCACGCAGGTCCTGATGAACCTCGGGACCAACGCGGCCTACGCCATGCGCGAGACAGGCGGCCGGCTGAGCGTCGGGCTGAGCGACGTCGT
>Ga0153915_10003643_pt1 | contig 14130 bp, 14 predicted proteins | sample Opewatmetagenome_2_FD_107003 | JGI IMG/M metagenome (GOLD analysis project Ga0153915, IMG submission 107003) | Freshwater wetland microbial communities from Ohio, USA - Open water 3 Core 3 Depth 3 metaG | ecosystem: Environmental > Aquatic > Freshwater > Wetlands | place: USA: Ohio, Lake Erie... | reverse complement strand
TAGTGGGCACACCTGACATGAACAGCGACACCCCATACAAGATTACTGTAAAAGTCGATCCCTTCTACATCGAGGACCAGTCTGTCCCCGAGGAAAATCGTTACGTTTTTGCCTATAAGGTAAACATTCAAAATAAAGGAACAGTAGCAGCGAAGTTGGTAGCCCGTCACTGGATCATCACCGACGCCAACGGCAAGATACAAGAAGTAAAAGGCCAAGGAGTTGTGGGCGAGCAGCCGTTCTTGCGCCCCGGCGAGGGATTTCAATACACCAGTGGAGCGGTTCTTGATACGGCGGTGGGGACTATGCGCGGTTTCTACCAAATGGTTGGGGAAGACGGCAATCGATTCAACGCAGAGATCCCTATTTTTACTTTGTCGGTACCGCGTACATTACATTAGCATTCGACGGTCTGATGACCGTACTCTGCTTAAATATGCTCAAGAGGCAACCTTGTCCAGTTCCCATTGAATGAGCTGTGCCGCTTGCTCCCGCGTAAAAAAATATCCTTCACGAACAAAGCCGACCACCACCGACGCCTTCACTGCACTGGGCTTACCTTCGTGGTCTCGCTCCACTATCCAGTCCACCGGCAAACCATCAAATTGATGAATGGCGGCCGGTACGCCTCTTGCGTCGCAAGATAAGTGGATACGCCCGCTCGCCCGGTCTAAAAATGCCGGAAGAAACCCAAATGAGCGATTTTCCGCGCTGACTCCGCCGGTACCGCGATAGGCTAACGACTGTTGCGCTACATCATCTGAAGTGAGCATTTGTTTCATCGCACACCTCCTCTCTATCTCTGTCGGTAACAAACCGTTGTGTGCAAACCGTACAATGTGTATCGGCCACATAAAACTTGGCACTTCCCGTGCCAAAATATTTTTTATTTGATTCCATAGCAAGTTACGGACAAGAGCCTCCGGCAGTCGCATAAAAAAATTTGCGAGGCATCACATTCACCGGTCCAGCGGCGGTGACCAAAAATGTCACAAAATGCTCAATCAGGACAGTGGATAAGACGCAAATTTCGGCTTGTCATTCTTTTTCTTCTAATAGCATCGCGCCTGCAGCGCTAACAGCAGTTCCTCGCACGATAGGCGCTTTTAGCTCGGTCAATGTCCGTTCCAGAGCCGCCAAGCAGAAGAACACATTCTTGGGATTGCTGGTGTGTCCCATCAAACCGATGCGCCAGACCTTGCCGGCCAAGCTACCCAAACCGGCGCCGATTTCGAGATTGAACTCCTCCAACAAGCGTTGCCGTACCACCGCTTCATCCACTCCTTCAGGCACTTTGATAGCATTGAGTTGCGGCAAACGATAAGAGTCCTTCACCAGGAAACGTAATCCCATCGCCTCAACCCCCGCACGCAGCGCGAGGTGGTGGCGCCTGTGGCGAGCCCAAGCGTTCTCCAAACCCTCTTCCTTTAACATGATCAGCGCTTCATGCAAGCCATAAAGGGCATTAATGGGCGCAGTGTGATGATAAGCGCGCTTCCCGCCGCCGCCCCAATAATTCATGATCAAATTAAGATCCAAAAACCAGCTTTGCACCTTGTGCTTGCGCGCCTTGATTCGCGCTACCGCGCGCTCACTGAAACTCACCGGCGACAAACCAGGGGTACAGGACAGGCATTTCTGCGTACCCGAATACACCGCATCAACCCCCCACTCATCCATACGGAGTGGCGATCCACCCAAGGAAGTCACGGCATCGACAATGGTGAGGCATCCGTGGCGGCGGGCAATTTCCACAAGCGTTTTCACATCGGACTCTACGCCCGTAGACGTCTCAGCCTGGACAAAGGCCACCAGTTTGACGTCACCATGATCCTTGAAGGCTTCTTCCAGTTTGTGAGGATCAACCGGCTCACCCCAAGCATCTTCCACCATCACTGCGCGGCCGCCGCTCCGCTCCACATTTTCCTTCATGCGCCCGCCGAACACGCCATTCTGACAGACAATCACTTTGTCCCCGGGCTCCACCAGATTGACGAAGCAGGTTTCCATCCCCGCCGAACCCGGCGCGGAAACGGGGATGGTCAACGCATTCTTCGTCTGAAAGGCATACTGCAGCAAAACCTTCATTTCATCCATCATGGCGATGAAAGCGGAGTCCAGATGACCAATAGTCGGGCGCGCCATGGCCGCCAACACGCGAGGATGAACATCCGACGGACCAGGGCCCATCAGGGTGCGAATGGGGGGATTGAACGATTTTATTTCCATAGTTTTAAGGGTGAAAAGTCTGTGTTAACCTGCCAAATGCAAAGTGCAGCAGTATACGGCGACCATGCGCCTCTTACAACGCTATCGTTGCAGCAAATACGCCGCCGAACACTCACCTACTGGGATCAAGGATCCAAGACCGGGCTCGCCAGTGTAATTCTCCGAATATTGAAAGTTGTTGTACACTTTAAGGCGATGGCGGAATCACATCACCTCGCGCATGGAAACTGATAACGGCAAAGTACGTCTTGATAAATGGCTGTGGGCAGCGCGCTTCTTTAAGACACGAACATTGGCGACTGAGGCCATCTCCGGCGGCAAAGTCCATCTCAACGGCAATCGGGTAAAACCGGCTCATGGAGTCGGCGTCGGCGATGAAATAGATATTCGTAAAGGTCCCTATGAATTTGTTATCCTCGTGAAGGAATTGCGCGTCCAGCGTGGCTCAGCGCAAACCGCCAAATTGCTCTATGAGGAAACCCCGGCAAGCCAAACTGCTCGTGCTCAATTGGCGGAAATGCACCGTCTCTCGGCGCTCGCCAATCCCCATGCCGCCGATAAACGTCCCAACAAAAAACAGCGCCGTCAAATTATCCGATTCACCGGCAAAGGGACAGCACGGTAAGCAATATATCCTTAATCTCGGGCTGAAAACCCTTAAGCCCGTAGAGTTACTGCAGACAGAGCAATGATCTGCTCTAAGTAGAATGGAAATATTGGGGAGAAAAGTTCCCAGAGTTCTATTCTGAATTATGGACGTCGCGCACCTGAAAATAACACACTGCTTAAACATGCTTCCGAAATCCAAAGATTAGGACGAAGATTCGCCTTCGGAGATCGGCACCGTTGCTCGACACGCAACGCAATGATCTATGCCAGTTGCTTGGGGTCGGTGTGTTCGAGTCCGTCCTTCAAGGTTAAATAAAGCAAGGCATTGTTTTGCGCGTTGTCCGGATTCAGGCGGATCCCCACTCGATAATTTTGATAGGCCTGCTTGCTCACGCCGATTCGGTCCGACCGCACGCACCACACCACGGTGCCATCGAGATCGGCCCGCCATTCTTCCGAGGTAAAACACACCTTGACTTGTTTACCCCGATCGATAGCCGACGGCACATCCAAACCCACCCCTGCCACACAGACATCGTTGGCGCGAATGTAATGATACTTACGCTCACCGTCGATCAAGTGAAAGCTGCCGCCCGTATAATATTTGGGGACGGATAAGCGCGCATGCATGCGACTGTCACTAAACATGAAAGCACCCCCTCCTTGCTGTCAACAATCTACTTCACTATACCCCTCGCGCCGAATTTCTGGCGCTTTAGTTAAGCCAAGAGTAATGAGGCAATTCGCGTACCAATAACCACGCTAGCCCGTGTGCAGCGTCTTAAACACCCGATGGATGCGCGCAATTGCCCAATCAAGTTGTTCTTCAGTGACTATCAGAGGGGGCGCGAAACGGATCACCGTCTCATGGGTTTCTTTGCTCAAAATGCCCTGCTCCATCAACGCCTCGCAAACTCGCCGCGCCTTGATGCGCTCGGGGTGGACCTCTACTCCGATCAACAGCCCCTTGCCGCGCACCTCTTTTATCATGGGACTGGGGATGTCTTTTAGCTGGGTAAGCAAATGGTCGCCCAAGCGCCTTGCCCGTTCGGCCAACTTGTCTTCCACCATAATATTGATCGCCTCCAGAGCCACCGCCGACGCCAAAGGATTTCCACCGAAGGGGCTGCCGTGATCGCCGGGTTTAAATACCTCCATCACCTCGCGACGCGCCAGAAACGCCGATACCGGCAACAATCCGCCTCCCAAAGCCTTACCCAGAATCAAGCCATCGGGCTTCACCCCGTCATGTTCGCAGGCGAGCAAGGCGCCGGTACGGCCCAAACCGGTCTGGATTTCATCACATATCAGCAGGACATTGTGCTTCTTGCAGATGCGTGCACATTCGGCAAGATAGCCTGGCGGCGGCATGATGATACCGCCCTCGCCTTGGATCGGTTCTACCAAAAAGGCCGCGGTGTTGGGTGTGATCGCCGCCGCCAATGCCGCCGTATCGCCATACGACACAAGTTTGAAGCCGGCCGGGAAAGGCCCGAAGCCCTCGCGGTATTGGCGCTCCGATGACATGCCCACGATGGCGATGGTACGCCCGTGAAAATTGCCCTCGCAGGCGATAATCTCCGCTCGATCCGCCGCCACCCCCTTGACGCTATAGGCCCATTTACGCGCTGCCTTCAGGGCCGTTTCCACCGCCTCGGCTCCGCTATTCATGGGCAAGGCCATATCCTGTCCCGTCACTTCGCAGAGGCGTTGCAGGAAGGGGGCAAGACGGTCCGAGTAAAAGGCGCGGGACACTACCGCAAGACGCTGAGCCTGTTCCGTCATGACCTTTACCAGCCGCGGATGGCAATGGCCGTGACTCACTGCCGAATAGGCGCTCATCATGTCCAAGTAACGCCGACCTTGATCATCCCACACGAAGACACCTTCACCCCTGACCAACACCACCGGCAGCGGCGCATAGTTATGGGCGCAGTAACGGTCTTCCACCGCAATGGTGTTATTCATCGCTATCCTTCCCAGCCGCGGCGGCGCAGATCAGGCGGCGCAACAACTTCAAGGTAAGACGGTCCTTATCCTCGTGCGGGTTGTATTCAGCGATCTCCAGGGCCAACAACTTGGGATCGTTGTGCGCGCACCGCACCGCCCGCAATAAATCGCCCCCGGCAATACCGGCGCCCACCGGCGTTCCCACCCCCGGCGCGTCCCGTGGATCCATCGCGTCGAGATCGATGCTGATTCCATAACCGACAGTATCACGCGTCACGCATCGTAACGCCTCCTCCCACACCGCATCGAAACCTCGGGCGCGTAACTCCTCCATGAAATAGACTCGCACGCCCAAGCGTTCCAGCAACGTCTTCTCGCCGGCCTCAAAACTGCGCACCCCGATAAGACAGACATGTTCCGGACTCAGCTTGGGAAAAGGGCCGGCAAGCGCGGTCAAGGTCTTCTCACCCGCGCCGAGCAAACAGGCTAAAGGCATGCCGTGCAAGGCGCCGCTGGGACTGGTTTCAGGGACATGGCTGTCCATATGTGCGTCGATCCAAATCAACCCCAAATTTTCGTGCGGCGCCAAGGCGGCGCGCACACCGCTCCAGGTACCTATCGCGCACGCATGATCTCCGCCGACCACCACGGGCATTAAATGTCTTCTAAACTTGGCCAATACCAGATAGGCTAACCGCTCGTCGATCTCCGCTACCCGGGAGAGAACGTCCCGGGAGGGCTCGGCATCCGAAGGATGCAAAATCTCAAAGGTGGGGACCCTTCGCTTAGAATCAGCCACACAATGCAAAACACCGGACGCTTGCAGGGCCTGCGGACCGTCTCCACAGCCACGGTCCCGAGCGCCCCACCCCGACGCAACGCCTATTATTGCCACATCCCGCATACGCCATCACTTCAATTCTAACCCTACCATCATATCGTCCAAGGCACATCGTTTCTGCACATCTCACATTAATCCCACTGACTATAGATATCCATGCCTCACTCCGGCGGCGAAGGAGGAGTGCAAAGTTAAAACCGGCCCTGGCCGGGACAAATCATGCACTGTGCTACGATAGCCATTAATTCTTTATCATGGACTTTCTTAAAGTGGCCATTAAGAAGTACCTATCTAAACTATCTCCCCGACAACTCTGCCGCGACCAACCAGAAGAACGCGTTTTGTGCCGCATCGACGACATAACGGACGGCGGCTGCAAAGAGGTTGACTTGCAGAATGACGCCGACTTCACGATCTGCCTGGTACGGCAGAACGCCGCTGTTTTCGCCTATCGCAATTCGTGCCCGCACACCGGCGCCCCGCTCAACTGGATAAAAGACAAATTTCTCAGTCCGGACGGCGCGATGATTCAATGCGCCTTGCATGGCGCCCTGTTCCGTATTGAGGACGGTCTGTGCATTTGGGGGCCTTGCCTCAATAAAAATCTTAAGCCGGCCCCCATTGTTGTTCGCAATGGCGACATCATGCTCATGGGCGAGAAGAAAACCGCGAGTCCGCGCTGATTCAGTCTCATATCCGGTTACAATGAATGCAATACAACTCCGCGATCCCGCAATGATCGAACTACGCCGCAAAACTTTTCCATGCATCGCCTAGCTCTACTCAATAAGCTGCGAAATTATCACCCTTATGATCAGCGCGAAAGGGATATGCATGAAACGCTAATTCGCTTCGTTGAAACCGAGCGCGACTGCTTTGAGCGCGACTTGAAAATCGGGCATATCACGGGGTCGGCCTGGGTGATCGATCGCACCCGCACCCTCGTCCTGTTAACTCACCATCTAAAACTTGACCGTTGGCTGCAACTCGGCGGCCATGCCGACGGCGACGCGGATATTCGGCGCGTTGCCCTGCGGGAAGCGCGCGAAGAATCAGGGCTTGAAGACATACACCCTCTCTCAGAGGCGATTTTCGATATCGACGTGCACCCCATCCCCGCGCGCGGCGTGGAACCCCGCCATTTCCACTACGACGTGCGTTTCCTGTTGGAAGCCGACGCCGCCGCCCCTCTGGTGATAAGCCGCGAATCAAAAGACCTGGCCTGGGTGGCGTTGTCCGACATCGCACAAATCACGACGGAACCATCCATCACCAGGATGGCGGCGAAATCGTTGGCTTGGAAGTACTGATCGCGATCATCGGCTATATGGCATTTGCCTGACGTGACGTGGCGGAAGAAAGCATAGCTCATCGTTGCCGCCGGAAAACCAACAGCCGTTGTGCGGCGCAAAACAAATCCCTCGGCGACGAGCGCTCTGCCGCAGAGTCTATATCACGGTATATGCGGCTATTCCACCATGAACGGCCATTGCAAAGGCCGCATATGGATGTCACACTTTTTCACGCCCTCTCGGCAAGGGGGCTTCCGCGTAGAATAGCTATGCAGTGTAGGGGAGCGTATGAAGGCAATAAAATTATTATTCTTAAGCATCCTGCTGCTCACACAACTGGCGGGTTGTCTGGGGAATAACGGTACCACGGCGACCGCCACCAACTCGACGAAGATCAGTTATGCCGGCTCCACCGATCCGGCGACACTTACGCAAACCGACAGCGCCATTCTTTTAGCCGGGGCCTATCAAGGCGGCCAAACCGGCGGCGCCCTAGGCAGCACTGCCAGCTTGACCGACAACCTCCCAACACCGCTACACCCCCGCACCTTGCTACTGTCCGCGATCCTGGAGAAGGCCGTGCTACAGGCCAAGCCAAGCAACATCACAACTTCCGGCGCCGCCGCGGCGGTCACGAACGTCAGTAATCAAGTGGCGGGAAATTGCGGCGGGCAAATGGCCTACACCGGTACCGTAGACGACGCAGACCGGGAATTTTACGTAAGCTTGACCTTTGACAATTATTGCGAAGACGCCACCACGATCAACGGCACGGCCACCGCTTCCGGTCAGACCGATACCAACGCCTTCGATCAAGACGGCTTTAATAACAAAAACGACGCGTTCAATCCCTTCAGCGTCTCTTTCAACGACATCACCGTCAGTTCCGCCGGCGATTCCTTTACCGCCAACGGCTATGCGCTCATCACCAAGGAAGACGAGCCCGACCAAGATGAGAACCCCGATGTAGACGCCGGCAGTGAGCCCATCAATCCCAAAAATACTCCCGATAGTGACGACAGCTCCGCGGCTGATGAGACCCCCGACGTCGGCGGTTCCACCACGATCAAATTCGATTGTGTCTTGCGGGATAACAACACCAAGCTGGTCTACAAAACCGAAAAGCTCGTCATCTCCTTAACCGCAGGGGTCGACTACAGTGATGCCAGCATCAGCGGACGCTATTACGATCCCACATATGGATATGTCGATATCTCTACCCCGACCCCTCTGCGCATCAACGGCACGGATTATTGGCCATCGAGCGGCGTCCTCAAGGCGGCGGGTAACAACGACTCCGCGTCGTTCACCGCCCTCAGCAACACCAGCTATCAACTGGACATAGACACCAACAACGACAGCGCGGCGGATATCACCACGTCTGGGCTGTGGAGCGCGTTATAACTTGCGCCGGCCGCAAAGCTCAGGCGTTATGAAAACAAACAACGCTATCTCGCACCGCCGATCCTCGCCATCGTCCCCTCGATCCACTGCTCCGCTTGAGAATTGATCTCCTGAGCGCTGCGATTTACGGTATCGATAGTCGGTCCGATCACGATGCGGATCGTGCCGGGATGCTTGATGAACCCTCGCCGCGGCCAGAATTCGCCGGCGTTGTGCGCTACAGGCACAACCGGACAGCGGCTCTGCACCGCCAACATCGCGCCGCCCGGCGCATAACGGCCTTTTTGTCCCGGCGCCACGCGCGTGCCTTCGGGAAATATCACCACCCAGCGACCGGCGGCCAGGCGCTTTGCGCCGATGGTCAATAATTGCTGCAAGGCCTTTCGTCCGGCCTTTCGATCGATGGCGATAGGCTCCAGCATGGCCAATCCCCAGCCGAAAAACGGCAACCACAATAGTTCCCGTTTGAGCAACCACACATGGGGTGGGAAAATGCGCTGATAGACCATGGTCTCAAAGGCGGATTGATGCTTGGACAAAATGACTGCGGGCCCGGCCGGAATGTTTTCCTCGCCCTCCACCACGTAGCGCACTTCACACGTCGCCTTCAACCACCACAGATTGAAGCTGGTCCATTGGGTGATGACGGCGTAGCGCCAGCGATAGGGAAAGGGAAACGTCAGCAAGCCCAACAACGCGAAGATTACCGTCGTCGGCACCATCCCCGCCATAAATAATGCGGAGCGCCACCAAGAGCCCGGTCCGGGCGCAGCAGTCGGCGATGCGGAAACTTGCGCGGGCTCGGTCATGATCGAGGCCGTGCCGTGCTCGCGCCGGAATCGCGTAGCAAGGCGTCCGCCGCCGCGGCAAGATCGGCATAGACCTCCACACCCGCCAAGCCTTTTCCTTCAGCCACAGCCGACGCCCCTTTTCCCGTGCGCACCAAGATCGGCCTGGCGCCCACCGCTTGCGCCGCCTGAATGTCACGCAAGGAATCGCCGATGGCCGGCACGCCGCGCAGATCGACCTGGAGGTTCACCGCGATTTCCCGCAATAAACCCGGCTTAGGTTTGCGGCACTCGCAACCGTCGTCGGGTCCGTGGGGACAGAAAAAGATCGCCTCGATCGCGCCGCCCGTCGCCGATACAGCGCGGTGCATCTTATCGTGGATGTGCTGCAAGGTATCCCTGTCGAAGAGCCCGCGCGCCAACCCCGATTGATTGCTCGCCACCACGATGCGATAACCGGCCTGAGTGAGGCGCGCGATCGCTTGCAGACTGCCGGGGATGGGCACCCACTCCTCGGGAGACTTGATGTAGTCGTCCGAATCCTCGTTTATCACGCCGTCGCGATCGAGGATAATCAGTTTCATTGCAAACGCGAGAAATCCGCGGTGCGCAGGAACAAACCGTTGAGCTGCGCCAACAACGCCAAGCGATTGCGCCGTAGACCGCCGTCGTCGGTCATCACCATGACCTTATCGAAAAAATAATCCACCGCATCGCGCAATCCGGCCAGCCGTTGCATAGCGGGCGTGTAATCACCCTTATCGAATAATGGCGTAACCTCGCTGCCCAAAGCGGAGAGCTGCTGATAAAGGGCGCGCTCCGCCGGCTCCACCAGTTGCTCCGCCGTTACCGCTTCGGGAATGCTTTCGTCGGTCTGTTTGAGGATGTTGCGGATGCGCTTGTTGGCGGCCGCCAGGCTTTCCGCCTCGGGCATGGCGCGAAAGGCCGCCACGGCGCGGATGCGCAATTCGAAATCGTAGGGCCGCGTCGGCCGTTGCGCCAGCACCGCGTCGAACACGTCGGGGCGCGTGCCCGACTCGATGTAATAGGCGCGCAAACGCTCCATCATAAAGTCGAACACCTGTGCCACAACGTTGTGCGCCGCCAAGTTGGCGGGATAAATGCCGGCCGCATGTTTGAGCAGTTCTTCCAAATCCAGCGGCAGGGCGCACTCGATCATGGTGCGCAACACCCCCAAGGCCGCGCGCCGCAATGCGTAAGGGTCTTTATCGCCGCTGGGAATTTGACCGATGGCAAAGGTACCCACCAACGTATCCAATTTATCGGCAATGGCCAGGGCTCGCCCGCTGGTGGTGGCCGGCAAACGGTCACCGGCGAAACGCGGCCAATATTGTTCGTCCAAGGCCTCCGCCACCTCGGCGGGCAAACCTTCGGCGAGGGCGTAATAACGTCCCATGATCCCTTGCACCTCGGGGAACTCGCCGACCATGTGGGTCAATAAATCGCACTTGGACAAACGCGCGGCCTGTTTCGCAAGATCGATCTTGCCGTCTAGCCGCGCGGCAATCTCGCCGGCCAGCAGACTCAAGCGTTCTGTCTTGTCAAACAGCGTGCCGAGCTTGGCTTGAAACAATACGCTCTTGAGCGGATCCCGCCGCTGTTCCAAAGTTTGCCGGCGATCTTGCTCCCAAAAGAACGCCGCATCGCTGAAACGCGGCCGGATCACCCGCTCGTTGCCGGCGCGCACCTGCGCGGGATCGCGGCTGTCGATATTGCACACGGTGATGAAGTACGGCAACAGCTTGCCCCTGCCGTCCACCGCGTGAAAATATTTTTGATTGCCCTTCATGGTGGAGATCAGCGGCTCGGGGGGCAGCGCCAAGAAACGCGTCTCGAAATTGCCGAGCAAGGCCACGGGCCATTCCACCAAGGCGGTCACCTCGTCCAAGAGCGCCTCGTCGATCACCGCCGTACCGCCTACCGACTTGGCGGCCTCCATCACCTGGCCGCGAATCGCTTCCTTACGGATCGCAAAATCCGCCAGCACATGGCCCTCGGTTTCCAGCAATGGCGCATAGGCGCGCGGTTCGGAGAGATAAATCGTCGCGGGATGATGGTAACGATGGCCGCGGGTCTCGCGTCCGGCGCGCACGCCGTAGAGTTCGGCGTCGATCACCTCGTCGCCGAACAACATCACCAGCCAATGCACCGGCCGCACGAATTCGGCGCGCAGGCTGCCCCAGTGCATGCGCTTGGGCGTCGGCAACCCGTCCAAAGACTGCTTTACGATATCCGCCAACAACTCACGGGTCGCGACGCCGCGTTGCACGCTGCGATACACCAGCCATGCGCCTTGGGCAGTTTCCAAACGTTCCAATTGATCCACGGCGATCCCGCAGGAACGGGCGAAGCCTTGCGCCGCTTTGGTAGGCGCGCCTTCTTCATCGAAGGCGGCGTTGAGAGCGGGTCCGCGACGCTCCACGGTGCGGTCCGGCTGAGACGCCGCCAAGTCGTGGACCAACACCGCCATGCGGCGCGGCGTTGCGTAATAACGCAGCTCACCATGAGGCAACTCGGCCTTGGCAATCCCGCTTTGCACACCGGCGGCAAAGGCCTCGGCAAGACGGCGCAAGGCCTTGGGCGGCAATTCCTCGGTACCTATCTCCGCCAAAAAGTCGCGCTTATCCGCCATGGCGCAGACCCCTCGCTTCGCTCTCCTCGGCTTGTTGCACCATGGGGAAACCCAGCGCCTCGCGCCGCGCATAATAGGCCGCCGCCACCGCGCGGGCCAGGGCGCGCACTCGCAGGATATAGCGTTGCCGCTCGGTCACGGAAATGGCGCGGCGCGCATCCAGTAGATTAAAAGTGTGGGACGCCTTGAGCACCATTTCATAGGCCGGCAAGGGCAGGCCCGCCTCGATCAGCTTGTTGCTCTCTTGCTCGCAGGTATCGAACCAGGCAAATAAGGCCTTGGTGTCGGCGTGTTCGAAGTTATAGGCGGACATCTCCACTTCATTCTGATGAAAAACGTCGCCGTAGGTAACGCGGCCGAACGGGCCGTCGGTCCATACCAGATCGAACACGCTCTCCACCCCTTGCAGATACATGGCGATGCGTTCCAGGCCGTAGGTGATCTCGCCGGTCACCGGCCAGCAATCCAGTCCCCCAACCTGCTGGAAATAGGTGAATTGCGTTACTTCCATACCGTTCAACCATACCTCCCAACCCAGACCCCACGCGCCGAGGGTGGGAGACTCCCAGTTGTCTTCCACGAAGCGGACATCATGGACCAGGGTATCGATCCCTAACATCCGCAGCGAACCGAGATAGAGGTCTTGGATATTCAAGGGCGAAGGTTTGAGCACCACTTGAAACTGATAATAATGCTGCAGACGATTGGGATTGTCGCCATAACGGCCGTCGGCGGGGCGGCGCGACGGCTGCACATACGCCGCGCTCCACGGCTCGGGACCGATGGCGCGGAGAAAGGTGGCGGGGTGAAAGGTGCCGGCTCCCACTTCCAAATCGTAGGGCTGCAGGATCACGCAACCTTGCGCCGCCCAATAATCCTGCAAGGCCAGGATCAAACCCTGAAAGGTGGAACCATCGCGCGTCCCGGAAGGGGCAGTTGCGGCATTCGACATGTCGGCGGCCTTTTCTAATCGCATTGCATTCGGTTAAAGGCCGGAATTATAGCGCGTGCCGCGGCGATTTATGTAGCCGCAAACCGCCCGATGCGTCAAAACGCTTAAAAACGGTAGGTCGCGGCGACGCCCGCGGACAGCGACTGCCATTTTACCTCGTTCAAACGCGTCACGGTGGGTTGAACCACTCTGGTGACGGTATTGACGGTGTAGAGGGTATCGATGCCGGGATCGGTCTCCCAATATTGCGATTCGACGCGGGCGACGACCTCCCAACGCTTGCTCACGGCATGGCTGAGCGCCATGGCCGCGATAAAACCGAAACCGTTGGCATCGTGCCTGAAGCTCACCGGATGCGTCAGATCATCGCGGAGATTCCAATTGGCCTTCGCATAATAATCGGCCCAGTGATATTCCACGTCTATAGTGACGGCCGTGCGTTCGCCGGTCTCCAGGCGCAAATCCAACCCCAACCAAGGGCCCGCCCAATCGGCGTCATACTTGCTGTCGAGATTGGCAATGGGACCCGTGGCCGGGATGGTTTGCATGCCGTCGGTAATTTTCAAATATTGAAGATGCCGGGAATACCCTACCATGGGCGTCACATGGGCGTAATGTCCCGCCGTTTGCTCATAAATGCGGAATTGATAGCCAAGGCCGATGCCGCCATCCGCAATTTCCCCTCCGCCCTTGCTATCGGAGCGGAGAAATTCCAAGGTGCGATTGTCGCCGTCAAAATCAGAATCTCGATTCTTGCCTTTCACCACCGCACCATACCCGAGGTTGCCTCGTAATACGAGACGATCGTGCACACTCACTTGCGCCGCGGCGGTCACTTGCGCGATTTCCAAGTCGTGCCAGGTGAGTTCCGACAAAACATTGGGTGTCGTGCCCGCCAAGCTGCCGGCGATATTCCAATCCAATTGCGCGTGACGATAGTCCGTGCCGAGTGATAGATCGTAGTGCAACAACTCCTGTGCCTTAGTAACGGGAGAATGCGCCAGCGCCAATATCAATAAACCGGCCACCAACCCGAGCGCCCACGGCTCGTTTCCCCTCCCGACTCGGCTTTGCATCCACAAACTCCCGATTATTGGTCATACATTTCAAGTTTGAACTTCTCCCGCGCGCGTGTACCGCATCCCTCCGAGGGAATCATCATGAATTAATTCCGCCGTCGATTGTCTCCTCAAGTAACGCACATACACAAGGCCCGGTCATAGACGCCGTCGTCCCAGTGCATACTCAACGATTAAACAAACACCGTCGTAAACGGCTTCAATCATGGATTAAGCGGCCGATAAAAATAGCAGGAGAGATTATGTCCGAACTGGTTGTCCGCACAAGCGCCACCGCAGAATGGCTGTCTCTGGTCAATGAAGCCGAAGCGGCGGCCGCGCTCCATCTCGATG
>Ga0153915_10003641_pt1 | contig 14131 bp, 16 predicted proteins | sample Opewatmetagenome_2_FD_107003 | JGI IMG/M metagenome (GOLD analysis project Ga0153915, IMG submission 107003) | Freshwater wetland microbial communities from Ohio, USA - Open water 3 Core 3 Depth 3 metaG | ecosystem: Environmental > Aquatic > Freshwater > Wetlands | place: USA: Ohio, Lake Erie... | reverse complement strand
GGGAGGGTTGAAACCAGATCTGACCCTTCTTTTGGATGTCGAAGTAGAAGTGGGTTTAAAACGACGCCTCCACGGCGGAGAATGGAACCGCTTGGATGCTCTGCAGTTGGATTTTTACCAGCGTGTGCGAAATGGATATTTTCAATTGATGCAAGAAGAACCAGAGCGCTGGGTCCTGATCGACGCCATGCAACCGTTTGAAACGGTGCAGCAGGTGATCCGTCAAGTTGTCGTTGAACGGTTAAAAGCTCGGAACCCGTGAAGTGTGTAACCTGGGTGCAAGTGTGATTGGCTGAAAGTAAATTAATTTCAGCGGGTTCCAATAAGCCAATCACCAATGCAAACCGCCTTCGATCTGCTCCTTTAAGTTAAATAATTTTGGCGGTTTGCTAAGGCACAGCTGCTCCTGGAATTAAAAGTCGTCTTCGCCTCCCGCACCGCCCATATCCCCTCCCAGGTCTGGGAGAGACTTCTCGATTTCCTCCGGGTCCTGCCCGGACTCCAGACGGTCAACCACTTCTTTGAATTCGGGGCCTAAATCCTCGCCCATCTCATTACTCATTTTGCGCATCATCTGTCCCAACGCTTTGGGGTCCTCCTCCATACCTTCTAATGAAGCAGGATCGGCGATACTCTCCAGGCGGCTTTCCTCTGATTTGGCGACTCGGATTCTGCCGATGCGGCGTTGGACATGCTCGCTGCCACAACGCGTGCAATGAATTTGCTTTTGACCGTATTCCGCATAGGTCAAGAAGACTTCAAATCGCCGCTGGCAATCCAGGCAGCGGTATTGATAAGTGGGCATTCCACACTCCCATTTCAGTAAATTACTTTCACTAAATCACAATTATAATACGCTGGTGATTGGTTGAAAGTATTTTAACCCTCACGTTCAGTAAAACCGACCACCCACTGCTGTAATCTTCTGATATAGAACGACTATATTGCAGATGACCAGGAGCACGAAATGAGCGATCCGTCCGAGTTTTACCCCCACCAACATGTACCTCTTTTGGTAGTAATTTCTGGTCCATCGGGGGTTGGAAAAGACAGTGTATTGAAAGGTGTGAAAGAGCGGGGAGTCCCGTTCCGATTTGTGGTCACTGCCACCACCCGGCCTCCGCGCTCAGACGAAGTGCATGGCGTTGATTATATCTTCGTATCGCAAGCTGAGTTTACCCGCATGATCGAGAATGGAGAGCTGCTCGAATACGCCCGCGTGTACGATGACTATAAGGGCATTCCCAAAGACCAGGTGAGGCAGGCGCTGGATTCGGGGCAGGATGTGGTGCTGCGAGTGGATGTGCAAGGTGCTGATACGATCCACAAGCTTTGTCCAGACGCAGTCATGATTTTCCTGACGGTGGAGGATGAGGCTGAAATGGAGAAGCGCTTAAAGATGCGGCACACTGAGAGTGAGGACAGTGTCAGGCTGCGCATTGTGACAGCCCGTAAAGAGCTGCAGCGGATTCAGGAATTTGATTATCTGATCGTAAACCGGGAAGCGCGATTAGGTGAAACCGTGGATAAAATATTAGCCATTATCCAAGCTGAACACCTCCGCGTTATGCCACGCAAAGTGACCTTATGAATTCGAGTCAGCCTCCCTCACCTCACCTGGAGGACCGGACGGTTCCCATTCAGCTGCCGTCTTATCCGGCTTATGTGACCTTCACGGTGTTAGGATTTACGATCCTGGTTTACCTGGCGCAGGTAGCCTCGCAATATATCTTAGGAACCGATCTCCCCTTCCAGTACGGGGTGAAATATAACCCGTTGATCATGCAAGGTCAGTACTGGCGTTTATTTACGCCTATCTTCTTGCATGGCTCTTTATTGCATATCGCTTTTAATATGTATGCTCTTTACCGGTTTGGTCCAGGCCTGGAACGTTTTTATGGGCACTTTCGCTTTCTGGTGTTATACATGGTAGCGGGTTTTGCAGGGAATGTGTTCTCTTTTGCGATGTCTCCAGCGGCTTCTCTTGGATCGTCAACGGCGATTTTTGGACTGTTGGGGGCAGAGGGGGTCTTCTTATACCAGAACCGCAAAATTTTCGGCAGGCAGACCCAACAAGCTCTGCAGCAGGTGATCTTCCTGGCAGTCATCAACCTGGTGATTGGCCTTTCGCCAGGAATTGATAACTGGGGACATTTGGGCGGTTTGCTGGGCGGGGTGAGTTTCGCCTGGCTGGCCGGACCGCTCCTGCACGTGGAAGGCATTTACCCCTCCTATGCGTTGGTTGACACCCGTAATGCCCGCGATGCCTGGTTAGCAGCCTTAGGAGTAGGTGGGTGTTTTGTGTTGTTGGTAATGATATTGATCTTTATTCGGAAAGGTTAAACGGCTGAAAAATAAAACAAGACTCACCCCTGATACAACATTCGAAAAGAGTCAATGATAAACAACCGTTCGTAAGAAGTTGAAGGGGATCCCATCATGGAAATACGCAAGCAAGCAGAAGATTGTTACACCTGTGAATTGATCGCCCGACGGGACGAAGGTAAAGCACCTCTCTGGGATGCTATCTTGCGAACCGAGTATTGGGATATCGTACATGCCTACAATACTTCCCTGCCAGGATGGCTTGTACTGGTAGTGCGAAGGCATATGACTGCGGTCGCTGAACTGACTGAAGCCGAAGCAGTTGAGTTAGGGAGCCTGATTCGCCGTGTTTCACGAGCCTTGCATGAAGTTACAGGTTGCACGAAAACGTACGTGATCCAATTTGCTGAACAGACTGAGCATCCTCACGTACATTTTCATATAATTCCACGGATGGCTGATCAGCCAGAAGAGTATAAAAGCACGCGTATCTTCAATCTTTTAGGAGTCCCACCTTCAGATAGAGTAACGGAAGAATCGATGAATGAAATCGCTCTGCACGTCCGGCAAGTTTTGTTATCTCAGTGAGTTCGTTGAGCTTCATGAAATAAAAAACTTGTCAGTAGTTCTTTATTTTGCGCTCTAAAAACAACAACTCCCGAATGTATTGTTCGGGAGGTGTCATGTTTCATTTTCGGTCGTTCTTATTGGGGCACATCGGGCGAATCGATGTCCTCGTCCCCATCTTCATCGTCATCATAGCCGATTTCCAATTCGGCTTCATCTTCTGCCATCCTAAGCCACAGCAACAGCATATCCCCCTCTTGTGTCTCTACAAACCGGGCTGCCACGATGGGAGCATTTTGGATCAAACCATCCGATGAACGATATTCCAAAGGAATCGAGTCCATGTTGCGCCAGGCGCGGTGGCAGCGTTCTACCATCGCCGGGCCGTTGAATGTACGCAAGCGGGTCATAACAATATTCGATAAAATAGGGCTCTCGTTCAAGCCAAGCGCCCATCCATCACCGACCGGTTCGAAAATCGGTGGAGGTCCTTCAATGATCGTGATTTTCTCTTCAGTCATGCTTGTTTCTCCAGGCGCAGAATCATACCACGATTTGCAGATATAATGGATGGGGTGATGAAAAAAACTTAACAAATCTGAGATCTATACAAAAATGCTAGCCCTTGAAAAAGCCCTTTCTTACCTTTATGGATACCGGTAAACAAAAATCCAAGGTTTCATCGTTGAAATTATTGGTTGCGATGGTAATTGCCGTTGGTCTGGCCGGCGCTTATTGGATTTACCCCTGGTTGCGTACCCGTTTATCCCGCACAGTCCGCCTGGGAGAATGGTTTCGTCATACGGATGAACATACCGACTGGATGGTGAAGGCAGGTGAACGGTGTGGCGAAGCCCCGTTTACTCTGCCGACAGATGGCTATATTGGCTTCTTATGGGGTGATTCTTTTCGACCCGGTCACAGGCATCAAGGGATCGACATCTTCGGCGGAGACGCCCCAGGGGTTACCCCTGTGATTGCAGCTTATGCAGGTTATCTCACCCGCAAGCCGGATTGGAAATCCTCACTTATTATCCGCATTCCACATGATCCACAGCAGCCAGCCAGGCAGGTTTGGGTCTATTATACTCATATGGCAGATGCAAGCGGGCTTTCATATATTCCCTCCGAATTTCCTCCAGGCACTGAAGAAAAGTATGTAGAGGCCGGGGCATTATTGGGTTATCAGGGAAATTATTCGGGCGATCCAATCAGCCCTGTTGGCGTGCACCTGCATTTTTCGATTGTGCTGGATCGAGGGATGGATGCAGAACATCCCCTGGGCAGCTTTCTCAATGAATTGGATGTCCGGAATACTCTGGACCCTTCTCCTTATCTTGGCTTGCAGTTGAATGCTGCTCAAAGTCAGGGTGAAGTCGTTGTTTGTAAAAATTGGTCGAAAGAAGATTCGTAAATGTCTCAGAGGGTTACCGATTTCTCTGAAAAAGTTGTTCTGGTGACCGGCGCAGGTGGCGGGATGGGTCGCGCTCTCTCAGAGGCTTTTGCAGCCCAAGGAGCGATCGTTGCGGCCAACGATATTAATCCCCTGGGTTTGGATGAGACGGTCAGGCTTATCACCGCTGGTGGAGGCATCGTTAAGGATTATGTGTTTGATGTAGCCAGGCGCATGCCGGTACAGGCGATGGTGAATCAGGTCTTGGAGGATTGGGGACGGATTGATATTTTGATCAATTGCGCAGCGGTAGAACCGGTTGTGTCTGTATCAGATATGGATGAATGGGACTGGCATAGGACGATCGATGTGAACCTGGGAGGCTCGTTCTTCAATTTGCAGCAGGTCAGCCGTGCCATGCACAAGCAAGGAGGTGGGGTCATCATCAACCTCGCCGGCAGGATCGGTCCGCATCCATTTCCAAAGGTGAACCGGGCAGCTTACCTTGCCAGCCAGATGGGTTTGGTTGGGTTAACTCTGGAAGCAGCTAACGAATTAGCTATCGATCACATCCGCGTCCATGTTGTTTGCCAGGGCCTACCGTTTACAGATGGCAGCCCGGCTCATCCTGCTTTGACAGCAGAGCTGAGCAAAAAGGATCCTGGTCCGATCGAGCGGACCATTCGGCTGGTTTTGTACCTATGTAGCCCAGTTTCTGCGGATCTGACGGGTCTGGTGGTCAACCTGGAGAGCAAATAGGTTGTATAATCCTGATAAACCATGCGTACTTGCCAGGCGGCCAAAAGGGCAGTGATTCTTTTGAGGAGAGAGCATGACCACCTTTCGAGATTTCTACAACGGACTGCGCAAGCTTGAAATAGACCCTTCTCAACCGGTGATTGCTCATGCTTCACTTTCGGCTTTTGGCGATGTGCATGGTGGGGCGGAGACTATGTTGGGGGCGCTCTTGGGAGCCTATCATACCCTGATCATGCCAGCCTTCACGTATAAAACGATGCTGATCCCGGAAACGGGCCCAGAAAATAATGCCTGCAACTACGGCAGCGGAAAAGATTCTAACCGGATGGCGGAATTCTTCCATCCCGATATGCCCGCTGACCGGTTGATGGGTGTGGTTGCAGAGACACTGCGCACCCGCGCCGGAGCAAGACGATCTGCTCATCCGATCTTATCCTTTGCAGGGATCAACGCGGATCAGATTTTAGAAGCACAAACCTTGGAAGAGCCCCTGGCATCCATAGGTGCACTCCACGCCGCCCAGGGCTGGGTATTGCTTCTGGGGGTGGATCATACGGTCAACACCAGCATTCATTACGCCGAGCGGTTGGCTGGGCGTAAGCAGTTCATACGCTGGGCGCTGACATCGAAGGGGATTGTTGAATGCCCGGGTTTTCCCGGCTGTTCGTCTGGCTTTCAGGCAATCACAACGCGTTTGGGAAATGTCACTCGCCTCGTCCAGATCGGCCCCGCAGTCATTCAGGCGGTTCCCATAATAGACCTGATCGAAACCGTACAGCATTGGATCGAGGAAGATCAACAGGCGTTGCTATGTGCCCGCCAGGATTGCGAGCGTTGTAATGCCGTGCGAGAGGCTTTACCCGTTCGCTAATCTTCTTTGCGCAGGTGCGGGAACAGGATCACTTCGCGAATATTTGAGCTGTCCGTGAGCAGCATCGTCAACCGGTCGACGCCCATACCGAAGCCTCCGCAGGGAGGCATACCATAACGCATGGCTTGCAGGTAATCCTCATCCATCGGGTGGCGTTCTTCATCGTCAACATTATAATCGCGGCCCATCTCGAAAAAACGCGCTTCTTGATCCAGCGGATCATTTAGCTCGGTAAAAGCATTGCACAGTTCAAAACCAGCCATAAAGCCTTCAAAGCGTTCTACAGTGGTTGGATCGCCCGGCATGCTCTTGGCTAAGGGTGAGATTTCGCGGGGATAGTCATAAAGGAAGGTGGGCTGGATCAAGATTGGTTCCAGGCAGTCACTCAACAGCTTGTCGATTAATTTGCCACGTGGCATTTTGGGATCCACGGCCATCCCCCGCGAGCGCATCGCTTCTCCCAAACTTTCGGCGGTTGGATGCTGGATAATGTCAATGCCAGCCATCTCAGCCAGCCCATCGCTCAGGCGCATGCGCGTCCAGGGAGGTGTCAGGTCAATCACATGCCCTTGGTAGGTGAACTTGCGGCTCCCTAACACGCTTTCAAAGACCGCCCCCACCATCTCTTCAGTGAGCACCATCACTTTTTCGTAATCAGCATAAGCAATGTAGAATTCTAATTGGGTAAATTCCGGGTTATGTGTCCGGTCAACCCCTTCATTGCGAAAATCGCGCCCAATCTCGTAGACTCGTTCCATACCGCCGACCAGCAAACGTTTGAGGTATAGCTCAAACGAGATGCGCAGGTAAAGGTCCTGTTTGAGCTGGTTGTGATGGGTGATGAAGGGGCGCGCCGCCGCGCCGCCGTAGAGCGGTTGCAGAATGGGAGTTTCCACTTCCAGAAAGCCGTGCCCATCCAGAAAATCGCGCAGCGCTTTCACTGCTGCTGCACGCACCTGGAAGATCCGTCGTACCTCAGGGTTGACCGCCAGATCAGCGTAACGCTGTCGGTAGCGCAGCTCTGGCTCGGTAAGGGCTGCGTGCCTGACAACCTGTCCATCAACAACCTCATCTTTGGCTGCCGGTAGAGGCGTGACAGCCTTGCTGAGCATTTGAAAATTCTGCACGCGCAGCGTGATCTCGCCTGTTCGGGTGCGGAACATGGTTCCATTAGCCTGGATGAAATCGCCCAGGTCAAATTCGCGGTTAAAAAAGGCAAGCTGGTCTTCGCCGATATCATTGGCGCGTAAAAAAAGCTGGATTTTACCAAAGCCATCTTCAATATGTGCAAACGTGATTTTACCCATGGGGCGTGTAGCCCGAATTCTGCCAGCCAGGGTCACCTTGACTGTGTCTGCCTGCCCGGCTGCTTCGGTTGCCTCAAAAGCCTGAGCTGCCTCCAGGCTGGTATGGGTGCGCTCGGACCGTGTGGGGAAAGGCTCGATCCCCTGGGAGCGCAGGCGCTGAATTTTTTCCAGGCGAATTTTTTCCAGGCTTGAGTATTCGTTTGTCATAACATCACTCCAGGCACAGTCTCACGGCGTTTCTTGCAAACAAAAGCCCCGCGCAAGGTTTTCTGCGCGGGGCTGGATCGTAAAGCCCCTGTTTTATTCCACCTTCAGGATGCGGACGAAGAAAGCCCCGCCCGGTGCATCCACACGCACCCGATCGTCCGGACGGTGATCCATCAAGGCGCGGCCCAGAGGGGATTCATTGGAGATGCGTCCTTCGCGTGGGTTTGCCTCAGCCGGTCCAACGATGGTATACATTTCAGGCTCACAATCTTCTTCCTGAATGGTAACCCTGGCTCCTACCTGCACGACTTCCATATTTCCAGTTTCTTCAATGACGCGTGCGTTAGCCAGCAGGATCTCTAATTCCTGAATACGCCCCTCCACAAAGGCTTGCTCGTTCTTTGCGGCCTCGTACTCAGCATCTTCAATTAATTCGCCGCCTTCCATGGCTTCATGAAGGCGCTGTGCTACTTCCTGGCGCTTGATGGTTCTTAAATACTCCAATTCTTCCTGGAGCTTCTGGTAACCATTCCGTGTCAAAAATGAAGAGGGCATGTTATTTTCCTGACCTAATAGATAAAGAAAACCACACAAGGCGGTTTTCTCGACCGAACCTATATTTTGAAAACGAGATGCGGCGCACCGGTAGTTCCCGTCTACCCTTCGCCGCGGGGCGATTTTAGCACAGAATCTACTGGAATGCAAGGAAATTTTGTCGTCTAGACCAATCCCTGGCTTTTTTCAGGCGGCTTCCATAAACACAGGCCGTTTTGCCCCTCAGCATAAGCCCAAATGTCTTTGCGCAAATTTTCCAGGTCAGCCCAAAATGTACTGATCTGGGTGTGATAGGCAGAGATCGAAGCGTACCAGGCTTCCAGACCTCCCTGAGATATTTTGAAATGAACACATTCCCATCCCTGATGCTGGTAGCTGGCTATCTGTTCAGGCTGCTGCGCAGCATAGGGATAATCGGCATAATATAGTAATGAAACGCCCAGATGCCTGGCAGCACGCTCGGCTGCCAGCCGGGTGATCTGGTGGTCCACATGGTTCCCCAAGGTCAGTGGGCAAACGATCTGGGTCCCCGGTGGGAATTCCCGGATGAATAATTGGGATAAACGATTTACCAGGTTTTTCCTCTCAGCCGGGTGCACTGCTCCGAATATATCAATGCCTGATGTGTAATAGTGTGGGATATTTTTCCGCCTGGGGCGGTATATACAATCGGGAATATTGAAATACCGGTGAGAGGCGTGCATGATCTCGCAGGATGCCCTGTCCTCTTCTCGTCGATGTTCAACTGCCTGAGTGCCTGTTTCCCACCGCTCGTGATGGAGCTTTGCATAATCAGAAAATTCCCGCTGGGGCGGTTTTCCCGCGCACACCGTCCAAACACTGGCAGGCTCTCCTGCTGCACTGCACTCCCAAACCAACCCGCCGCACGACAGAGCAATATCATCAAAATGAGGTGAGAGAAAAATCCACTGCACAACCCGGTTTTATCATAGAAGCCGCCAAAAATAAAGTGTCCCATCCTGTTCAGCCAATCTCAGGTTCTCTTCCTTGCATCTCTATAAGGCTAGTGTTATCATCAGGCACACATGGCCGCAGATCCCGAGGCTCGTCTTCGAATTCGTTACACTTTGCTCTTTATCATTATTGCGACACTGCCTTGTTATTGTGCGGGGCTGGTGGCTGTGCGGCTGGCTCCGGAGCTGACCAAGCCAACCCCGACTCCGACAAATTCAGCGACCCCAACGCCAACGCTCACCCTGACGCCAACCTTTACCTCCACTCCTCTGCCGCTGACGCTGACACCTACTCAAACTGCAACTCAAACCCCCACGCTTACGCCGACAGGAACTCCAACCTCGACTATAACCGCAACCCCCTCACCAACACCGACCTCCACGTTTACGCCAACCTCTACAGCGACACTCATACCAACTTTTACTCCGACGGTCACACCTTCGGCGACAGCAACGGTCACGCCTATCCCCACGGATACTCCAACTTCTACGCCTATCAATAATCTACCAGCAAGTGGTTCTTAAAACACTTCCTGATCTTGAAAGAAGCGGATCCTTTATGCCAATTGACTTACAATCTTTTCTGAAGAAAATGATCTCCGCCTCAGGCCTCTCAGGTCACGAGTCACCCATCCGCGAATTAATCCGGGAAACCTGGGCACCTCTGGTGGATGAGGTAAAAGTGGGTGGGCTGGGTAGCTTGCATGCCCTGCGCAGAGGCACCGCCCCGGAACCACGCCCGAGCCTGTTCCTGGCTGCCCACATGGATTCGATCGGTATGATGGTGACCGGTATCCAGGACGGCTTCCTGCGGTTTACTGAGATAGGCGGTTTAGACCCGCGGATTTTACCGGGGCAAATTGTTACAGTGCATGGTCGCCGGGATTTACCCAGCCTGATCGTCCAGCCATCCAGAGGGCTTTTGCCAGCTATCGAACAGGAGAAAACCGTGTCGATGGCGCATCTCTTTATTGATACCGGTTTACTGCCCAGAGAAGTAGCCCGACAAGTGCGCGTTGGCGATCTGGTTTCATATGCTCAACCTCCCATCGAGACTGCCGGTGAAACCCTGACCGGACACTCGCTCGATAACCGGGCGTCAGTGGCGGTGGTGACGCACTTCCTGGATGAAATACAAAACCGACCCCATGCCTGGGACGTTTGGGCGCTGGCTTCCTCACAGGAAGAGGAAACATTAGGGGGAGCGCTGACCTCCGCATTCCAGCTGCAGCCTTCCCTGGCAATTGTGATTGATGTTACCTTTGGCTCCAGCCCGGGCAGCCCGAGCCAGAGAACCTTTCCACTGGGTCAGGGTCCCACCCTGGGATGGGGACCGAATATCCATCCCTACCTGTTCAAATCCTTCAAAGAGCTGGCAGAGCGCTTAGAAATCCCCTACCATGTTGAGGTGATCCCGCGCAATTCGGGAACAGATGCGATTGCGATTCAGGTAGCGCGCCAGGGAATCCCCTGTTTGGTGGTGGGCATACCGCTGCGTTATATGCATACCCCGGTGGAAATGGTCAAGCTCAAGGATATTACCCGCGCCGGTCGTTTGATCGCCGAATTTGTCGCCGGGCTGCCTGTGGACTTTATGGAAAAAATCTCCTGGGATGATTAGAGTGGAGTCTGTTCAATGAGTATGGATAAACCGATGAACCCATACCGCCCGATCCGGATTGGTGCAGCTCAGCTCAGGCTTTTGGAACGCCTGTGCAATGCCTGTGCTGTTTCTGGGGATGAGGGCGAAGTGCGAAAAATAGTTTTGGATGAGATCCGCCCACTGGCTGAGGAAGTCAAGGTGGATGCATTGGGGAATGTACTGGCAACCCGGCATGGCTCGGGTCCGGCGCCGCGCCTGCGCGTGATGCTGGATGCCCACATGGATGAGGTTGGCTTTATGATTACCCATGATGAGAATGATGGAATATTTAGTTTTGAAAAGGTAGGTGGCATCGATATTCGCCAGGTGGTTGGTAAACCAGTCTGGATTGGGCGCGAGCATATTCCCGGAGTGATCGGCGCCAAGCCAATCCATCTGACCGAGGATCGGGAAATGGAAACCCCCATATCCCTGGAAACGCTGCGCATCGATGTCGGTCCTGGAAACACAAAGGTCAAGATCGGAGATCGGGCTACCTTTGCAACCAGCTTCTTGAGGGTGGGTCCCAGCTTGCGCGCCAAAGCCCTGGATGACCGGCTGGGTGTGGCAATATTAATTGACCTTCTCAAGAATCCACCTTCCGGCGTGGATATCCTGGCAGCCTTTTCAACGCAGGAAGAGATCGGGGCGCGGGGAGCGCGTGTGGCGGCTTTTGCTTTTGACCCTGACCTGGCATTGGCGGTCGACTCGACGCCCGCCAATGATCTGCCAGGTTGGGATGGTTCTGAGAACGTGGTTTATAACACCCATCTTGGGGCTGGACCGGCCTTGTACGTTGCAGATGCTGGGACACTCTCTGACCCTCGCCTGATCCGGCACTTTGTGCAGACAGCGGAAGCTTTGCAGATCCCTTACCAGCTCCGCCAGCCTGGCGGCGGTGGGACAGATGCAGGGGCTATTCACCGCCAGCGAGCGGGCATCCCCAGCCTTTCGATCTCCGTACCTGGTCGTTATCCTCATACCCCAGCTTCCATCGCTCGCATAGAAGATTGGCAAAATACACTCTCTCTGCTTTACGCTGCTCTGGATCGCTTGACTCCGGCAGTTTTAGCTGGAGAACGGTAGTTATCAAAATAGGAGCATTCCATGAAAGCATTGATCCAAAAGCTGGTTGAAACCACTTCCCCCTCAGGATATGAGTCTCAGATTCGGGCAGTCATCCGGGCAGAGATCGAAAAATATGTCGACGAAATGAAAGTCGATGCCTTGGGAAACCTGATCGCGCGCAAGGGAGCTGGCAGTAAAGGCGGACAAAAGGTGATGCTGTCGGCGCACATCGATGAGATTGGTATCATCGCCACGCATGTGGACGAGAATGGCTTTGTGCGCTTCACCACAGTCGGTGGTGTGCGCCCATTGAACTGCGTGGGAGGCAGGGTGCGCTTTTTGAATGGCAGGATTGGTGTGATCGGTGTGGAGCGCACGGAGGATGCCAGCCGGATTCCTGCAATTGAGCAGATGTTCATTGACCTGGGTTTTACCAGCCGTAAGGATGCCTCTGTGAAAGTGGGGGATATCGCCGCCTTTGAGCGACCCTTCACCGACTTAGGAGACAGGCTGGTATCAAAAGCCATGGATGACCGCATTGGTGTTGCGGTTTTGATCGAGACGTTGCGTCAGTTAAAAGATACCCCGCACCAGCTCTTTTTCGTTTTCAGCACACAGGAAGAGGTAGGGCTGCGCGGTGCTACCACGGCAGCCTTCGGTGTTGACCCGGAGCTCGGGGTAGCTGTGGATGTGACCGGCTCGGGCGACACTCCGAAAGGGATGAAGATGGAAGTTAGTCTGGGCAAGGGTCCGGCGATCAAGGTGCGCGATGGAGGCATGCTCTCCGATCCGCGGGTGGTTGACTGGATGGTGCGCACGGCTGAGAAAGCCAGGCTCCCCTACCAGTTGGAAGTGTTGGAAGGCGGGACGACGGATGCACGCGCCATCCAGCTGGCACGTGCCGGCGTGCCGGTGGGCTGTCTCTCGATCCCTACCCGCTACATCCATTCCCCCTCAGAAATGGTCGATTATAACGATGTGCAAAATTCCGTCCGCCTGATGGTAGCCTTGCTGAGCCAGCCTGTCAAATTGGACTGATGCAACACTCACCTGGCGATGGACACATTAAAGTAAGCCCGGAGCTACTCGGATTGGGCGGCATAAAGAAGCTTTTATCTGTATGGCTGTTTTTACTCCTGTTCCTATCAGGCTGCAGCCAGATCTTGCAGATTATAAAAACCCCGACTTTGTCCGCCGCCACGGAGGCTCTCCCCACACCTTCGGGGGTGGGTAAATTGCAGGAGACCCCTGCTTTGGAGACTCCCACGAGCCAGGTCACGACTGCAACGGCTACTTCAGGCATAGAAGCTGCGCCCGATCAAAGCAAGCTACTGAAGGTGTGGCTTCCTCCGCAGTTTGACCCAAATTCGGGCACACCCGCGGGAGAGTTGCTTAAAGGCAGGCTGCAGGCATTTGCGGAAGAACACCCCGGTATTCAAATCGAGGTGCGCATCAAAGCACTAGAGGGACCTGGTGGGCTTCTCGATTCGTTGGTCACAGCCAGCGCGGCTGCCCCACAGGCTTTACCTGACCTGGTCGCCTTGTCGCGCCCACTTTTGGAAAAAGCTGCCCTCAAAGGGCTGGTTTACTCCTTGGATGGCTTGACCACGGTGTTAGACCAGGAGGATTGGTATGGGTATGCCAGGGAACTGGCTTACTTGCAGCAGAGTACGTTTGGTCTGCCCTTTGCTGGGGATGCATTGATCTTTGTTTATCAGCCTTCCGAAGATACGCAGCCGCCCAAAACATGGAACAGGCTGATGGAATACCCAGGGATATTGGCCTTTTCCGCAGGAGATCCCGAAGCGCTCTTTACCCTTGCCCAGTATCAAGCAGCGGGGGGAAATATCCAGGACGAACAAGGGCGGCCTGCATTGGATGCCGAAATACTCGCTAAAGTCTTGAATATCTACATCAATGCCGTGCAAACCGGCCGGGTATCGGACCGCTTGTCACAGTTTGAAACCCAAGAGCAGGTCTGGAAGGCCTTTCAGGAAGGGCAGTTCAGCATGGCGGTGACCTGGGCTTCGCTTTATTGGAATGCCAAAGATACCTCTGCCATCTTGATCCCCACTCCAGATGGCAATTCATACACGCTGGCGACTGGCTGGTCATGGGCATTGGCTAGCCCGCAGACCGAGAAAAGAGACTTGAGCGCAGAGCTGGCAGATTACCTGGTTGAAAGTGATTTTCTAGCCCACTGGTCAGAAGCTGGCGGTTTCTTACCGCCGCGCGCCGCTGCATTAGAATTATGGCAGGCAGAAGCATCCAGGTCTTTGGCTACTGATCTGTCAGTATCCGCCCATCTGATCCCATCCGGGGATGTTTTATCCAGCCTGGGACCAGTCCTGCAACAGGCCGTACTCCAGGTGCTCCGCCAGGAAAAAACCCCCGTTGACGCCGCACAGGCAGCTGTAGAAAGCCTGGGAAATCCCTGAAGCGAAACCGCTTGACGCACAAGCG
>Ga0153915_10003640_pt1 | contig 14133 bp, 9 predicted proteins | sample Opewatmetagenome_2_FD_107003 | JGI IMG/M metagenome (GOLD analysis project Ga0153915, IMG submission 107003) | Freshwater wetland microbial communities from Ohio, USA - Open water 3 Core 3 Depth 3 metaG | ecosystem: Environmental > Aquatic > Freshwater > Wetlands | place: USA: Ohio, Lake Erie... | reverse complement strand
GTCTCTAGCGTCTGATGAATCTCCGGTATGCGTATATCGCCGAGAAGGATAGGAGAAAGAAAAATGCGAAGTTGATAAAGAGACCTGCCCAGAGTATCTGGACGTTGCTGTTTCCCAGCATCATGTACCATAGTGCGTCTGTAGTCTGTTGACCACCGACTGGTGTTAGAATTCCGATCATTGAGAACGGGAATCCATAGTATGTTATGTGAACTATGGCGTCTCTTCCAATCCCCATTGGAATATGTATGATTGTTGTGGTTAGTCTTGAGTATCCGACAAAAGAAATGAACATAAGCACAGCGGTTGCAAAGAAACTTGTGAGTATGTCCACCGGTTCACTGTAGTTTTCAATGCCCTCTTTCATCCGTTTCGGCAGGCTTTTCATCGGTTTTCGCTTCTTGCACGTCTTCTAGAATGAAACAGAGATTAATAAATTTGTCCAAATGCATCTTCCTTTTGGTGGTTTCATCTGGAAAAGTCTTCCATAAGGATTAAATACGACCGAGAGGATACTTTTTTACGCTGAAAAATAAGGAGAAAGGAGAAATGAACAAGAAACTTCTTAGCTTAGCTTTTATGATGGCTTTGACGATAGCAGTGTTCGTACCAGCAGTTAAAGGTGCGTCAATCCAAAGTTTGGGACCCGGTAAAATGACATACGTGATTGCGACTATCGCGGGTGGTCCGCAAACCGTTGACCCAGCATTGGCTTACGATACAGCCAGCGGCGAACTCATAGCAAACGTGTATGACCCGTTGGTCTACTTCAAAACGACTGGAAGTGAAGTTGTACCATGGCTGGCTGATTCATTCACAGTTAGCCCAGATGGTCTAACATACACTTTCCACATTAGGACAGGTGTCCAATGGCAGGACCCAGCATACGGCACAGTGACACCGAGAGACGTTGAGTACTCATTTGAGAAGGTCATGGTTCGAGACTACACCGGTGGTCCAGCATGGATGTACTGGTTCCCAATCTTCAACCAATTCGCAGCTGACACAAGTAGCCCAGCGGCTATACTCGCCCAAGGCATCGCACTCGACAATGCAATCACACGCAACGATGTTGCAGGCACAGTGACGATCCAATTCACAACAGGCATGGCTTACTTGCCCTTCATACAGATCCTCTCTCAGACTTGGGGATCAATCTCCAGCGAGGCATGGTCCGTTGCTAATGGTGATTGGAACGCGGCAGTTGACAGACTTGATGACGGTTCATGGATTAACGCTCGTGACCCAGCTACTTCACCTCTAGATGCAGCACCGTACCACATGATGGGTTCAGGTCCATTCGAATTCAACCTCCTGAACGCAGCCGTCTCGTGGTCAATCATTAGAAACGGTGGACAAGCAAACGACCCACACCCGACCACCACTTTCTGGGGCGGTTGGGGCACAAACCGCTTGAACCTCCTCGGATTTTCCGGTGTGGTTACAAGAGGTTATGTGGACGAGATCGTGGAGTACTTCATCAGCGACTATGCAACAAGGTTGGCTGGCTTCACAGGTGTTGCGCCAATCTACGACAACATCGCCGTCCCCAGGTCACAGATTGCAACAATATGGCAGCAGCCAGGCATCAAACTACAGTATCCATTGGCAACGCAGACAGTTGATGCCATGTTCTTCAGCTACGACGTTGGAATGACAAGTCCCTACATCGGAACACCATCAGGCTATGGATACTTCGGTGAACTCGGCATAACCCCAGACTTCTTCTCGGACTTACACGCGAGGAAGGCTGTGGCAAACAGTTTCAACTGGCCGAACTTCATCGGAACAGCCTACTTAGGTGAGGCTGTCCAAGTCGGTATTCCATTGCCACCGGATGGCTATGCACCGTTCTATAACGGTTCAGCAGCACTGATGTACGGGGAGAACGTTCCTAACGCAATCGCTGAATGGCAGCTAGCTTGGGGTGGACAGGTATGGGCGAACGGCTTCAAATTCTCAGCTGTGTACAACAGTGGAAACTTGCCTAGGATGACCGCCGCCAACATGATTAAGGCAGCGCTGGAAGCTCAGAACGCCAAGTTCCACGTTGACGTAGTTGAAGTACCATGGAATGCATACGGTGCAGTGTGGCACGGTGGACCAGGTGGTCGCGCTACAGGTCCCATCTACATCGTTGGATGGCTTGTAGACTATCCTGATCCAGACGACTGGACAGTACCATTCCTTTCACCAAGTGGTGGTACGTTCAGTTACCCGCAGCACCTTGACATGGACCCATTCGCTGCAGACTTTGAGAATTTGATCGCTTGGGGTGCTCGCAACGCAACTGTCGCTGGAAGGAACGCCAACTACCAAGCACTGTGGAAACTATACCACGACAGGGCTGTGAGCCTTCCATTAGAGAACGCATTCGGTCGCCGAGTTACACGTGACTGGGTTCACGGATGGTACTACAACGCCATCTTCCCAGGTGTACAAGGCTACCCACTGTGGAAGGAAAACATCCTACAGACAACTCCACCATTCGCTGGCAAATCTGCAGACTTTGAAGACGTTAACGAAGACGGCAAAGTAGACATCAAAGACTTGGCAACCGCTGCCAAAGCATTCGGTGCCTACTTCATACAGCCAGCCTTACCACCGAACCCAGTTGGTCCACCAGGCACATACAGTGCCAACTGGAACGCCAAGGCAGACCTCAACGTCGTTGACACAATCACAGGCGCCAGAGCTGACATGAAGGTCGACATCAAAGACCTCGCCACGATGGCTAAGCTGTTCGGCTTCGTAGCAAACGCTTGGGCACCAGGCCCATAAAATAGGTACACGCGCTTGAGCGCGTCAATCCCCCATTCTTTTTGTTTTTGAAACTTGGAGCGAGCGGAGAGAATGTTTCTACCAATCTGCCGTATCGCCGGAATTTCTTTGATGAATCAGGTAAAACCGTTTCTTCAAACCTTTCTGGCTTTGAATCAAAATGAAAAATACGGTCAACGTGTTTGTTGTCGAAATCTTGCGTGTGAGGTATAGAAGAAACTTCCAGAATCTTTAAATGCGCGGTAGACACCATGTAAATGTGCTGAAAAAAGGAAGGAGAAAGGAGAAGAACATGAAATCGAAATTAGTAGCTAGCATAGCGATTGCAATGATTGCAGTAGTTGCTTTTAGCATGCTTTCAGTTCTACCAGCACACGCTGTTACGACTATCTCTATGGCTCCGTCGGTTAATCCACCAACGAAGGCAATTGGCTTCAAATGGAACATCACCGTGTCGGTAAGCGGATGGGGCGCACCACCCGTATTTGCCTATCAGGTGAAAATGTTCATCATCAACCCAGCCGCAGGCGTCATTATCACCAGAGCTTGGTCGCCAAAGTTGATACATCCAGCAGCTTTCATATTTACGGGACATGCAACAGCTTCACCAACACCAGCGGTTACACCTACGAGTGCCCTTGTTGGTGACACATGTCTAGATGTATCAGCAGTTCCACCGCCAGATCCTGCAGAGCTCGCGATAATTGAGCTTCAGATAGTTGGTGCACCAGGAAAGTATCAGACATTGGAAACACCGCTCAACATCAACAACGCTGACACATACCTCTTGGATGATGCACTGAGCACCATACCAGGAGTAGTGATAAACGATGGCACTTACACTTGGGTCTGGACTCCTCCAACAGTGAACCCCAACGTGGCGGTTCACTTGGTCGACCCAGGTCTGGCAGGCGCAACTCTAATTGATGCACAACACCTAGTGTTTGATCAGTATCACCTATGGAACGGAGTAAACTTCGTGGCTAAAGTGTACCTAGAGAATCTAGACGTCGGCTGGGCCATAAGTGGTGCAGCCTTCAGTCTGAGCTACAACCCGACATGTAACCTCTTAGTGAGTGCAGTTCTAGACCCTGCTTGGACAGGCGTCGTTAACACTGGCACACTCGGCACAATTGCCGTGAGTGCAACAACAACATCAGCTCTGTCGGGCAATGTGGTGGTTCTTACGGTCACGTTCACGATACAAGGCCAACAGCTATCGCCACCGGCACCAACTGGATACTTTGACGTATCACACCTAGACCTTACTGGCATCGCTCTACAGGACACCGTTGGTCCAATCCCAGTCAACCTAATAAGGAATGGTGTAGTCACAATCTACGCCAAACAAGCATTACTCTCACCATGGCTTAGCGTCACACCAACCCCAATTGTTTCAGGAACAGACCTAGTAATCGGTAACCAATTCGGCAAAACATTCACAGTTGACGTCAAAATCAACGCACTCCACAGAGCTTGGAACTTGGTTGCAGTCCAGTTCCGACTACAATATGACGCTGACCTAGTGCAATTCGTAAGCGCAACAGAAGGACCATACCTAGGACAGTTCGATAACGGCCTTGGCACATTCTTCGTAGCCCAAAACACTCTAAATGATGTGCTGTATGGAGACAACGTCGCAATTGGTGACCTACTCTTGCCTGATGCCAATGGAACTTGGACAATCTTCCCAGGTGACGTTCCAGAAACAGGCCCATTAGGCTCTGGAGTAATCGCAACACTCACCTTTGCATACATAAAGCAAGACTTTGTGAACACATACAACATGCCACTCACTCTAGCAGACTTCGGTCTTCCACCAGCCCAACAAGTCTACTTCGTTGACGTACTCGGCAACACGATTCCTGCAGGACCAAACCAGAACGGCTTAGTTATTATCCAGCCAATATCCACCATCGGTAGACGAATCGACGTCTGGATGCAGTATCCAGCGCCATTCGGTGGACAAGGCTTGATGCAACCAGCCGACCTAGTAGTCCCGCAGCAGATAATCATCTTGACAGCCAAAGTGACATACAACTGGTGGCCAGTAGTCAACAAGAAAGTGACATTCAACGTCTACGACAACAACTGGAACCTAGTCGCAGTACTTGAAGCCATGACAGGCCCAGACGGTCACGCCACAACCTCGTACAGGATGCCCTGGCCAGATGTTAACCCAGAAGGTCTGTTCGGAGTTTGGCACGTCTACGCTTCAGTGAGTGTTGCAGACGTAACTGTGCTTGACATTCTGTCGTTCCACTACGACTATCTAGTCGAAATACTGAACGCACACACAGACAAAGTCTCATACAACCATCTAGACTACATGGCAGTGACAGTGACCTATGGGTCACACGCCCAACAGATGTACCCAGTATGGATGACCGCAACTCTGCAAGACAACCTGTTAGTCCCAGTGAGCGTAGCCTTCACAGGCTTAGCAGTGCAAGGAGCAGTGTACTGCCAGCTAAAGGTCTATCCAGCCGCCTCGTTGACATTGTATGTTCCATACTATGCCTACGCAGGAGCTGCGCAAGTGCGCGTTGACTTCTTGGACAAGACACCAATGGACGGCACTCACGTTGCAGTCACGCCAGAGTACGCAATAACCGGCATCTACATACTGCCAGTCTAAACACACGCAAAACTCAACATCCCTACCCTTTTTTTATTTTGTCACAACAACACGAAACAGCATTCTCTTTAACACATGAACCACTTCCCAAATCCTGCTGCACAATTGCCGAGAGCGCGCAACAATTCACACAACTACCAATCAATTCTGAAGAAGAAGACACTAAGCGTCGTTCGCCTCCTTCTTCTAGAAATTGCCCTTTATTGACAAATACCAGAAACCCAGCAATAGCCTCACGAATGACCACTGTTCAGCAGAGCCTTACCGATAATAACTAAGAACCCCAACAACAACTTCGCACGCCGCACCCACAATACCCCGCAGTCGCCCGCGAACTTGATGATGATGAAACGTATAACACATGCTGACTTCATCAAGCACAAAGATTCCTGATCTGTGGCCAGGGAACGGCGCATCCTACAAGAGGCTGAGGAGAGAGGAGAACGGAAGCAGAAATCCCTTCGGATGCGCCTCCACCCCAACCAACATATAAACAACGTCCAAACGTCGATTTAATGGTACGTTTTTATACAACTGTATAACACCGTTTACCAAAGCGTATAAGAAAATTCAACAAAAACACACCATGTGTCCCATACGATCTTATCCACAAACGACTAATTCAGGCAAACTGCACCTATACAAATCATAGATTCTTCTTGATTAATATTCGTAACGTCTCATAAAGAAAGGAAAACGCTGCAATAAGACTCACAACAAGCCCAAAAACATAATCACCCCTCAGAGCAGGCGGCCTGAGAACCGTCAACTCAATAATCAACGCAGTTATAAAAAACATCGAATAAAAAAAATACCGAGGAATCAGAAGCCTCCTCAAACGAACCGAATTCTGAAGAACAACACGCTCCAAAACGTAACCATCCACACTCTTTTTCAAAAGACCGGCTTCCTCCAATTTGTTCAGATGGTAAAAAGCCAACCTTGGACTGCTAAACTTAAGAGCACGCTGGACCTCGCGCACTCCAGCGGGTCTTCTGTTCTTAAGCACGTATCTGTAGACGTCCAACGTCTTACCCCTCAAAATATCCTCTGCATCAGAAGATGCCATTCGACATCATCAGGCCATATACTCTGTCTTATTCATCTCTGTTTCATTGTTTACATTTCTTATACAGTTGTATAAAAACGTACCATTAAATAATCTAATCATTAAATGATGGTATTAACGGTGACGCCAGTGGCAGGATTCCGAGCGGATATCATAAAAGCATCCGTCGTGGCAGTGGTAGCTGCCATCCTTCTAGGCGGAACCGCATATGTGCTCAATCGCCGAATCGGAATGCAAGTGCCAGCCGTGGGAACACTAGACGCCTACACCACAAAGGGGGGGCTGGGGCCAAGTAACGCAAGCGACTTCTACTACTCCAATCAAGAGATACGCGTATTCGCACAAGTGAAAGACACATCAGGAAACCCTGTGCCCGACTCAACCCTAACCTTCAAAATAAACGGCCCGCCGAAGTCCAACATAACTCTAACCGAAACCGCGGGAACCAACGTCACAGGCTACTCCGTCATAAACATAGTAGCCCCAAGCAGCACATGGCCTCCTGAAGCAGTGTTGGGAACATGGAGTATGATTGCAACAACCGAAATAGCAGGCGTTCAAATAACCGATTCATTAGCGTTTGAGGTGAAAACCCCTCCGAGCCCATTCATAGACGTTTACACTGACCGAGGAGGCGTAGGATTAACTAGACCGAGTGAATCATACCGTCTTAATGAGACCGTCCAGCTGTTCGCAAAAGTAAGCAATGGCACGCATCCCGCTGCTAGCCAACTCGTAGCTTTTACTGTCTATAACACTGACGGAGCGATCGTTTATCCAACAACAAAAATGTCGAATGCTTCCGGAATAGCCGCCCCTGACCCATTTACGATACCTATAGCGCAACCTACTGGAACATGGCGAATCATCGCGACAGTCAAATTCGAAGACCAAGTACTCATTGACGCACTGACTTTTGTCTGTCTTCCTGCAAGCTGATAATATAAACCATAGAGAGAGGATATCAAAATGAACATAAAACCCGCGCATGTCTCAACACTCGCTCTTCTGATCTTGCTAATTGCAGTGTTCGATATATCTGCCCTGCCTGCAGTTCAGGCTGAAAACTCCGGACGTATCTACATCAGACCTGACGGCTCAATAGATCCTTCCACAGCACCAATACAAAGAAACCGAGACACATATATACTCACGGAAAACATCGCTGGCTCAATAATTATCGAGAAAGACAACATCACCATTGACGGGGCCACGCATACACTTCAGGGAAGCGGAATCGGGACGGGGTTTTACCTATCGAATAGAACCAACGTCACTATCCAAGAGACATCTGTCGTAGGATTCGAACATGGCATTGATTTGAACTATTCCATCAACAGCAACATCACAATTAACAACTTATTAAGTAATTCAATAGGCGTCTTTGCAACATGGGCAATAAGAAACACATTCTCGGACAACAATATAGCCAATAACAGCGAATGCGGGGTTCTTCTGGATTACAATTCGCAAGAAAACATCGTAATGTCAAATGAGATAGCAAACAACAGTCGCGGCATCTATCTTACCGCTTCTTCAAACAACAAAATAGTTGGAAACAATATTGTAGACAACGTTGACGGAATCCGTCTTAACGATTCCACAAACAACATAGTGTATCAAAACAGCATAGTCAGGAACATGCTGGGTTTACACCTCAACACTTCTGTATTCACATATGAGAACAACACGTTTTATCATAATAATTTTGGTGAAAACAGATTTCAGGTGAAAATTGGAGCGAACTCGTCCCGTAACATATGGGATAGCGGCTATTCTTCTGGCGGAAATTACTGGAGTGATTTCAATGGAATGGATTTGTTCAGTGGTCAATTTCAGAATGAGACAGGCAGCGATAGGATAGGAGACATGCCATATTTCATTAATGCTGAGAATTATGATAGATATCCGCTGATCTATCCATATGGTTTTGTTCCGAGCCCAGACCTGAACGGTGACGGAGAAGTTGACATAAGAGACGTCGGTGCAGCAGCTCTCGCGTTTGGCGCATACCCAAGCCATCCGCGGTGGAATCTTGCGGCAGACATGAACCAAGACAGCCAAGTAGACATCCGTGACCTCGCCATCATTGTCAAAAACTTCGGAAAGAGCGTTCTGATTCAAGACGTGAGCATAAGAACGGACAAATCCGAATATGCTCACTTGGACGCGGTGAAGATAACCGTGAGCTACCGGACGCAGGCAACGCAGCTGCGCAGCGTTGTGCTCGCAGCGACAATAGAAGACGACCTGAATGTTCATGTGGGAATAGCCATGTGCAACCTGACGATCGGAGGCTCAGTTTTCAACCAGTTCAAAAAATATACGAGCATACTGACTATAACAATTCCAAACTGGGCCGCCGCAGGACCAGCAATCGTGCACGTCAACTTCCTGAAAAAGCTGACGAGCACTGGACCTTATCTGTCACTAACCGGAGAAGCCACTCTGAGTATCCAAATCTTGTCTGCTTAAGAGCAGAGTTAACAAAACATTAGGCGACAACTTGTTAATGCATTCAAATCGCTCTGAAGGGAAGCCCAGTACCATTTCAAATCCCGTCTTTCATAGCAATATTCTTGATTTCGGAATACTAATTAAACTGTTCTCCATCACCTAAATGCCTGAAGGTCGATGCGCCCGAAATCCTCGAGGTCGATTGTTACAATCGCAATGGTCACTGTCGTCCTCTTTACACTGGTGAATCTTGAAGTATCAAGTTCAAATGCTCTTAATGCCAGCATAGACTTGTTCACACAGAATGAACCATACAGTGGGAAGGGTCCAGACATGCCAAGCGATGCGTTCGGTCCTGGAAATGTTGTTGTTCTAAATGCGTTGACAACCTCTAACCAGACCCCAGTACAAGGCTTGTTGGTGACTTTTGGGGTGACAACTTCCGCTGGAGCTTCTTTCAGCCTAACCTCAAGGACAAATTCGAGCGGAATCGCCACGGTAAATTTCACAATACCCGCGCCTAGCGCTGGGTTAAATGAAAGTGAACTTTTCGGAACTTGGAAAGCATTGGCAAACGCAATGATTGGAGCAAGCAGGGTTCAAGACACATTAACTTTTGAAGTGAATTGGATCGTGCAGGTAATCTCGATCAGGACCATTGATGGGAATCTTACTAATCGGACAATTTTTGGAACGGGTGGCGATGTGGGATTCGAGATTTGCCTAAAAAGCGCGTCTATGGCTCTTAGAAATGTCACAATCGCGATAACTATCCAAGATGAACTTGGCGTGCCAGTTAATTTCTCTGAGATTGATGACTTTGAAGTGCAACCGAACGGAAAATTGGTGTTCTTCTATGCTAGAGCTCGAATCCCCCTTAACGGGCCCATGCCATTCATCGGAAATGCAACTGCTGAAGTAAGCATCTTAGATGCTCCGGCTCGCAAGGGAGGGACTGCCTATGGCCCATCAGGGCATGTAGTATTCTTCATCAGCCCATTTGATCCGATACAAGTCGCCTTTCACGATGTGGCGGTGATAGACATAATTCTTCCAGCCACGTCAATACAGTTGGGTGAACCCTTAGACGCTCGAGTTGTAGTTACTAATGAGGGAACAGAAGTTGAGAGTTTTAACACTAGTGCATATCTCGGTGACACACTCACCGGTACAGTCAATGTTTACTCTCTTGCACCCTATTCCCGAGCAATTTTAGACTTCACCATAAATATGTCAACGTTTAGCATAGGAAATTACAGTGTAGCTGCATCCATCCCTCCTCTGACTGATGAGGCTGATCTGACCGACAACAATCTTGTGGATGGGACTGTTAATGTCAGACCTAGACCTCCAAGTTTCGTTCATGACATTGCCATAACCAGCGTCAAATTGTCAAACAATAGTCTTCACATTGGTGACACACTTCAAATCAGCATTGAGGTATTCAACAAGGGGAATGACACAGAGACCTTCAGCGTCACCGCATATTATAATTCCTCCACGATTGGAACACTGCTGGTCAATGCTCTTACACCGACAACACAAGCCGCATTGACTTTTCAATGGAACACCACTTCTGTTCTGGAAGGCCTTTATCAAATAACCGCTTCCGCGCGCCTACCCAGCGACATTGACACGTCAGACAATACTTATGTCGATGGTGTCGTAACGATCACCAAACATGTGCCCGAACCTGGTCCCCAACCTGGTCCTCCATTCATAATAAACGATCTCTTCATCTGGCTTTTGTTTCTACTGTTGATCCTGCTCCTTTTGTTGATAGTCTTGCTCTATAGGAAGGCGAAGAGAGATGAAAAAAGAAAGCGTACACGCACTTCGATATCTCGTGCGCTACCACCTTGCTTTGGAGACACTAGAATCAGATGACGCTACTTCAAACCACTCTGAATCAAGGTTGTGAAAAGTCCGAGGAACCTTGCGGAACGGAGACACTTGATTTCATCTTGTTTACATTTCTTATACAATCGTATAAAAACGTACCATTAAATAAGGCGCAGATAGCTGAGTTAGCGTCAGTCGAACAGGATCAAGGAAGAGAGAGAATATGAAATACAATCTGAAATGTGCAAAATTGCTGGGTCTTGTCCTTTTCATAGTAGGTGCAAGCATTCTGGTTGTGGCACCACCAAGCTTTGAACAGAGTATTGCTGCGGTGAATGGAATAACCCTGAACACTAACAAGTCAAATTACTACTTAAGAGAAAAAGTAGCAATCCAAGGCGTTGCTACATCGGGTGGGCTTCCCATCTCAGATGCACTCGTTGCGCTCGAAGTTGACAATCCTCGAAACCAGCCTTTATCATATCGAACTGCTTTGATCGGCAATCCCAGTGAACAATGGGTTTTGAGTATCGGAGACATAAAAATGTGGGACCTGAGCTACAACCCTATCAACACAGTCAAAATCGGACAAACCGTATGGCTAAGTGTCACAGTTGTAAATCCTCAAGCAACCTCTAGAGACAACACAGTAGCCACGCTCAGTCTGCATGACGCAAATATGATTCCCATTCAAGCGTTTCCAGTATACAATGGGAGTATAGCACCACTAGGCAACATAACAGCTTTTGGTCAGTTTTATGTTCCGAAATGGGCATGTTCGGGCATAGCCACGGTCTATGCCAGCGTGTTTGAGCGAGCTCCCGCTAAAGGCGGCGCGCCCTATCTGCCAGAAAAATCAGCTCAGTTCTACATCAGCAGAACTCAGCAAGGATTGTTCAGTTATTCTATAGGGAGCATCCCTTCAGGACCTCAGTTGCCTGCCGGAACATATAGCTCAAACATTAGGTTGCCACCAAATCCGCAACTAGGCGCGTATCGGCTTTATGCGAGCGTGAGAAACACAGGTACGATTCCTCAGGTTCGAGCTACAAACTCCTCGGCATTCAGCGTTCTGTCCACACCTTCTGCGCCAACGGCCTCATTCGTGTATCAACCAAATAACCCTTACCCAAATCAAACCGTGACCTTCGACGCATCATCGTCCTCCGCTGAAGGATTCAACGATACTATAATAAAATACGACTGGAACTTTGGCGATGGAACACCGCACGTGGTCAAAACCGGGACTCCTTCAAACCCTCCTGATCCTACTGTGACGCACAAATTCATGGGCATCCAGCAGTATATTGTCACGTTGAACGTCACTGACACGGAAAATCTATGGAGCGCTACACTAAAGCCAATAACTACTCAGCCAACTAATCCGACTGCAGTTTTCACATATCCTGCAAAAACCAGAATTAACGCAACCACTACCTTCAATGCGACAGCTTCCCTGCCAGGATGGAGCATATCCAAAGGAAGCCCAGCTCCAATCGCAAGTTACAGGTGGAACTTCGGCGACGGCAACATAACTACAGTCTCAAATCCAATTATTGGGCACACGTATACCAGCATAGGTAACTTCACTGTGAGCTTGACCGTGACCGACACCGCAAATCAACAGAACTCCGTGAGCCACATCATATCTGCCGTTAACTTAGCCTACAATGTTTGGGATATAAATCAAGACGGCAAAACTGACATCAAGGATCTTGCCATTGCAGCCAAAGCTTTCGGGTCATCTCCGGGAATGCCAAACTGGAATCCAACCGCAGACATAACAGGCCCAGTGTATCTAGTGCCAGATGGCAGAGTTGATGTCAGAGACCTTGCTCTCATAGCCAAGCATTATGGAGAAACCCAATAGCAAAGACCAAGAGCTGAACTCTGACCTTAGGAACTGTGTCAGGCAAATCCAATCTTATTTTTCTCACGGTCTTGCAAGGCGATATTATGGGGCGAAATTGTGTAAGGCTTAAATCAGTGACCGAAGTAACTTAGTGGAGAGAGAAGGAGAGATAGAAATGCACAAAACACAAAATAGTATTCTATGTGCGCTACTAATAACATCAATGATCGCAGTTGCTTTGACTATTCATCCGGGATACGCAATCTCATCAATAACTCTTCAATCATCAATACCGCTAATCGATTCTTCGATAACTCCAGGAACCAAATTCAATGTGACAGCGAACGTTGACAGCGGAACAGACGTCTATGGTTGGCAAGTGAGAATGAATTATGACAGTGCGGTTCTAAACGCAACAAGGGCTTGGATTACACCAGTGTCGGACGCAAACTACATATTCTTTGGTCAAAGCTCGATTCGTCCAAAACCATCCTTGACAAGCGGCAGTGTCCTAGTAGGCGACTCGTTGCTCACTCTTACCGGTATCACTTTCACTACACCGAAGAAACTTGCTATAGTCGAATTCATGGTGCAAGGCATTGGCGCCACCAACATTTCAACCGATAACGTGGATACGTATCTTTTGGATTCCAACCTTAACGAGATTCCTACGGTAAAGGGAGGTGTCCGCTTTGACAATAGACCTCCAATAATGCCTGCGACAGTTTATCTTGACCCGTTCAAGGTTGCCGATCCCACATTAACGCCGAGCCATACTTTCAATGTAAGCGTTAAGATAGTTAATGCCACAGGTCTAAACGGATTCCAATTCAAATTATCATACGATCCCACCATATTGAACGTGAACAGTGCAACAATAGGAAGCTTCTTCCCGTCTCCGATTATTCCAGTTGTGAACATCAACAACGCCATTGGTCTGCTGGCATTTGGAGCTTTCAAATCCCCGCCAGCACCGGTAAGCGGAAGCGGAACCCTAGCAATAGTAACATTCCACGTGACCGGTCTGGGACGCAGCGACCTCAATCTCTACAACGTGGCACTTGCAGATCAAGCTGGAGACCCGCTGCCATTAAACCCAGTACCCAACAACCCCGGAAGTTTCAACAATGTTCTCCTAGCCAAGTTGTATGTTGACCCGCCTTCAATCATCGATCCAACGTTGAAACCAGGCTCTCTTGTTAACATTAACATAACGATTGACGATGTTGAAAACATGTATGGCTACGAGTTCAAACTGGGCTTTGACGAGACTCTTTTGACGCCAATTGGTTTCAGAGTTCACCGCGTGCAAAATGAAGGGAACTTCACTGTCCAAATGTCAATGGATGACATAACGGGCGTCGTTTGGGTGAATGTTACCTACCGCTCCCCAGCCGAGCCTATTACCACCTTCAGCCCTGCTGCTCTGGTTACATTGACCTTTCAGATTGACGGATTTGGAACCAGTATTTTGCATCTGTACGACACAAACAT
>Ga0153915_10003639_pt1 | contig 14133 bp, 16 predicted proteins | sample Opewatmetagenome_2_FD_107003 | JGI IMG/M metagenome (GOLD analysis project Ga0153915, IMG submission 107003) | Freshwater wetland microbial communities from Ohio, USA - Open water 3 Core 3 Depth 3 metaG | ecosystem: Environmental > Aquatic > Freshwater > Wetlands | place: USA: Ohio, Lake Erie... | reverse complement strand
TTCCACCGCTTTCGCAACTGTGTCTACGTGAAGGTTCTTCATGCATCCTGCAGGCGCGTGGCGAGGGTCAGAACAGATGGCGGCGTAGAAGCATGTACAACCGCTTTCTGGTTCAAGGATCGTCCCAAGGCCGTACAACTCGAATTCGTATTTGTTGAAGATATTGTTGAAGAGCACGAGCTTCTTTTCCAGACCAATGGCAATGTGCATCGCCATCGTGACGGCTGTAACGATGAGTTGGCATTGGTCTATCTGATTAATGAACTGCGGAAGCGGGAAGTACCCCAGGTAAAGTGCGCCTGTCGACTTTGCAATTCTCTTGTTCTTGGTATCCTCGTCTGGGCCACCAAGCAGAAGAACGGTGTATCCGGCCCGCTTTAATTTCCTTGCCAGACCAATCCAATGGTTGTCCGGCCACAGGCGTGTTACCCACCGTCCGCCACAGCCGGTATTGAGCCCGACGACCGGCTTCTTGCGCGGGATCTTCCATTGGTACCCTCGGTCGCGATAGGCATCGAGTATATACTTCTCCCCATTGAACGGGAATCCACAAATCTCGAAAATCTCTTCGACATAATTTTTTCGATTGAGCCTGGCCAGGTCGTCAAACACACCGGTCAAAAACTTGTGGTGCGCGTCGTCGTCGATGGGAGCGGGTTTACCGTCTCGGAGAACAAACCCCCGCTTAGTACGGGCAGTCAGAATTGATGTCAGCGCACAGGCTTCTCGATCTTTGTCGAGATTGTAAATTGTATCAAAATGGGTGGCTTGAAGAACTGCAAGTGACTGAGGCGTGAAGGGAAGGGCGACATCTACCACGGAGCCCAGTAATTCAGGAGTTAGCGTAAGCCACCAGAGACGGGCTTGTGGAGCCTCAGAGCGGAGGCGGCGCACAAGCGGAGTGGTACGGATGACATCTCCCGCAGCGCCGAGCTTGATGATCAGAATGTTGGAGGTTTGTGACTGGTAATGCGGGCAACGTCCACCCTTTGAGTCGATGCAGTGAACGCCCTCACGCTTGTGAGGAAGGCAGGGGATGTCTCCGCGGAACCACTTGCAGTCGGCCGCAAGGGCTGCTACGGTACCCCAGGGGGCTGTCGTACTCATTGCGTGTGTTCACCTGAGGTAATCGCGTATCTGGTACTCTTCTTCGAAGGAATGCGTGCGGCTGATCAATTCGCCAAGTAGTCCAATGGAGATGAACTGGATGCCGACAATAAGCAGAAGAATTCCGATCAAGAACAGCGGTCGGTTACCGAGAGCGGTTGCGAAAAGGACCTTCTCCACTGCGAGCCATCCGACGATTACACACCCGACTAGGGCTGTGCACAAACCCCAGAGCCCGAAGAGATGGAGCGGTCGGCGCAGATAGCGTGTCGTAAACAGTACGGTGAGGAGATCAAGGAAGCCCTTCCAGAACCGGCCGGTTCCGAATTTCGATTTTCCATACTTACGCGGGCGATGCTGTACCACCTGTTCGCCAATCCGAAACCCCTCGACCTTCGCCAGCACAGGAATGTAGCGATGCAGTTCACCGTACACCTTGACGGCCCGTACAACCTCTCGACGATATGCCTTCAATCCGCAGTTGAAGTCGTGGATCTTGATTCCGGTGATCTGGCGGACGACGAAATTGAAGAACTTGGACGGGAGAATCTTTGAAATTGGATCGTGCCGCACTCGTTTCCAGCCAGAAACGAGATCATAGCCTTCCTCGAGCTTCCGCCGCAATATCGGGATCTCAGCGGGATCGTCCTGCAGGTCAGCATCCATCGTGATCACAATGTTCCCTTGTGCCTTCTCAAATCCGACGCTTAGGGCTGCAGACTTGCCGTAATTGCGGCGAAAGCGGATCACCTTCACGTGCCGATCAACTCGTTTCAGGTCTCGGAGAACGTGAAAGGAGCGATCAGTACTGCCGTCGTCGATAAAGAGAATTTCATACCGCATATTCATGCGGCCAAGCGTGTATCGAAGCTGTTGATGGAGTTCTCTGAGAGATCCCTCTTCATTAAAGAGGGGGATAAGGATGCTTAAATCGATTCCCTGCTGTTGCGGGCGAGCTGGCTGTTGTGCGCGCTGATGCCGTCGTCCCTGGCGTGGTTGGTTCTGCTGCTGTGGAGCCGGCGTGGGCTCTTGCTGCTGGGTGGTTGGTTCGGGGTTTTGATCTGGCATGGTCTGGTCAAGGACTAATCATGAAAGTCTAACCAATTCTGTTTTGAAATGCAACGCGTTGACAATCCAGGCGGTCTTGTCTATATTAAAAGTCATTTTCTATGCGCAGATGGAGGTGCAGTGCAGCATCGCGGGTCCAGGGAGGGTATGTCCCAACGCGCCGGTGCGGCCCGGAGTGGCCGATTGTCGCCGAAGAAATCGCTCGGGCAGCATTTTCTCCATGATCCCAACATTGTGCGCAAGATTCTTGCTGTTGTTGACCCGGGTCGGGATGATGTTATGCTCGAAATTGGTCCTGGCCATGGGGTACTAACACGTCATTTGGCGAAATCGGTTAGAACGCTCGTAGCGGTGGAAATCGATCCACGGGCCGTAGAGCAGCTTCGTGGTGAGCTAGGCGGGTCTATACAGATTCTGCACCAGGACGTGTTGGAGCTTGATCTGCGCCGGGTCGTGAGCGATACCGGGGCACGCGACGGACTTCGTATTGTTGGAAATATTCCCTACTACATTACGACCCCAATTCTATTCACGGTATTGGACCAGCGTGACGTAGTGCGCGATGCTACATTGATGATGCAGCGTGAAGTGGCGCACCGTCTCGTTGCGGTACCGGGGACGAAGGACTATGGCATCCTGAGTGTGTTCTGTCGTGTATTCGCCGATGTCCGGGTACTCTTTGATGTGTCCCCGAACGCGTTTTTTCCGCGACCCACCGTAATGTCGAGCGTTGTTCACCTATCGCCGATCATTCGACCTCGCGTTCCGATATCCAATGAAGCGTTCTTCCGCCACATGGTGCGATTCGTTTTTGGGCAGCGGCGGAAAATGCTACGCCACACACTCACTGAGCTCGCAAAGGAACACCGCCTCATACTGCCAGCAGATTTTGCCTTGCGAGAGCGTCCGGAAGAACTCACCGGGGAAGAACTTGTAGACCTCGCGAACAGGCTGCACGCTGCGCTTGGAAGGGAACACCCGGTATGAACATCCGGAAACTGACAGTCATACTCCATTCTGCCGATGTTCTGATCATCGGCTTCTTCCTCGTGATGACCGGTCTGAACTTGTTGTTTTCGTCCCGAATCCCACACTGGCGAGTTCTGGTCGTCATCAATTGCACCATCCCGGTGTTGATTTGGCTGCTAGCAGCCGCACGCCACGCAACAGGCTGGCGTCTCCTGGCGTTTGTGCATGATTGGTATGTCCCGCCGATGGTATTCTTCTCTTTCAAGGAGCTGTACTACATGGTTCGGCCGATTCATTTCGGGAGAGACTATGATGACGTCCTAATTGCAATTGACCGATGGGCTTTCGGTGTTAACCCCACTGAGTGGCTGGCACGTGTATCATATCCCGCGGTGACAGAGCTCCTGCAGATTGCATATACGCTGTTCTTCTTCCTCCTTATACTTGTGGGCGTAGAGCTGTACCGGAGACACAATCTGGACCTCTTCCATTTTTTCATGTTCACCGGTACCTATGGGTTCTTTCTATCATATCTCGGATATTTCTTCCTGCCGGCGGTGGGTCCCCGCTTCACGTTACACGACTTTGCAGGGCTTGATAGCGAGCTCCCCGGTCTCTGGCTGACGCCGTACCTCCGCTGGTTCGTCAACGCGGGAGAGTCGATTCCCATGGGAGTCCCGAATGCTGTCGCACTCGTAGGCACACAACGTGACGTCTTTCCGAGCGGTCACACGATGATGACGCTCGTTCTGTTCTTCTTTTGCGGGCGCTACAGGCTGAAGGTGCGTTGGTTTGTGTATGTGACCGGTACACTCCTCATTATTGCCACTGTCTACCAGCGATACCACTACGTTGTTGACTTACTCGGTGGTGCGACTTTTACACTCTTATGCCTCTCGACAGCACCGTCTCTTTATGTGTATATAAAGACCAACCTCCAGACTATTGAAAGCAGGCTGCCGCACCCGTAAGGTGCTTGCGTTTGTCCTAGGGCTTCCATATAATGTGACATATGAATAGTTGTTCAATCATCAAGATGGATGGTGGGACGGTATGACAACAGTCAGTGCAGAAATGTTTGTGGACCGGCAACAAGCAACAGCTGCCCGCCGTGCTTTGCACGATGCGGAAACACTGCGTCGTTTGTCGGAGACCTTCAAGGTCTTGGGGGATGTCACCCGGCTCAGCATCTGCCTGGTGCTTGCGCGTCAGGAATTGTGCGTGAGCGACTTGGCCGCTGTTGTGGGAATGTCCGAATCGGCAGTATCACATCAGTTACGAATCATGAAGGCGATGCGACTGGTGAAGTACCGGAGAGAGGGTCGCATGACCTATTACATGCTTGATGACCAGCATATCAATGATCTGATGAGAATCGGTGTTCGACATGTGGGGGAGTGAAGATCGGTGGAAATAGGCAACGGGACAACTCGGTATGTTATCAGTGGAGTGTGCTGCTCGACGGAAGAAGCAGTGCTCACGAAACGCCTTGACAGCGCACTTGGCTCGGGTAGATACAGGTACAACCCCGTCACTTGTGAGCTCAGCGTGCTCGGTCGCATTGAGGAGGCTCGGGTAAGAGAATTGGTTCAGCAGGCTGGTTTTGACGCGCGCTGCAAACAAACGACGCTGGCAGAGGAGCCATTCTTCACACGCCACACGAATGCCTTGGTTTCGGCTGCGGCTTCGATACTTCTTGTTGCAGGTATGATAGTTCAGGCAGCGGGGTCTGTGGCTGTTCCCCTGTTCCTCGGCGCAATCATAGTTGGGGGGTGGAAAATCTTCTGGAAAGCGCTCATTGCACTGCGGAACAGATCATTGGATATGAACGTGCTCATGTCGGTTGCTGTTGTGGGCGCGGCTGCAATTGGCAAGTGGAACGAGGGTAGTGCTGTTGTGGTTTTGTTCTCGTTTGCACTAATGCTCGAGAACTATAGCACGCTTCGCACCCGGCGGGCAGTGCAGTCTCTGCTAGCACAGTCACCGCAACGTGCCTCGGTCGTGCGCGAAGAAAAGGAAGAGGAAGTTAATGCGGAGAAAGTTGCTCCAGGGGACATAGTAGTGGTTCGACCAGGAGAGAGGATACCACTGGACGGTATCGTGACGGAAGGGTGCTCATCCGTGAACGAATCCATGATTACGGGGGAATCAACGCCAGCAACAAAGGCGCCGGGCACCACAGTGTTCGGCGGCAGTTTGAATGAACGGGGAATGTTGCGTGTGCGCGTGACTCGCAAGTATGCAGATACCGCTCTGGCACAAATCACCCATCTCATTGAAGAAGCGCAAAATGAACGTGCACCAGTGCAAAACTTCATTGACCGGTTTGCCCGAGTGTACACTCCTGCTGTATTTGTATTCGCCATCCTCATTGGCACCGTGCCGGCTCTTGTATTTGGTCAGCCAATGGGCGGGTGGATCTACCGAGCCCTGGTACTGCTGGTGATTGCCTGTCCGTGTGCATTGGTGATCTCTACACCTGTCACGCTTGTTAGCGCCCTTGCTAACGCAGCTCGCCGAGGAATTCTCATCAAAGGTGGCAGGCACATCGAGGCGATAAGCGGCGTGAAGGCTGTGGCTTTCGACAAGACTGGAACCCTGACGCAGGGTCGTCCACGCCTGACAGATCTCATCCCATTGAACTCAATGAGCCGGAAGGAAGTTTTGAGGATTATCGCATCCATGGAGTACCATTCAGAACATCACCTTGCAACTGCAATTCTGGAGGAAGCCATTCGTGAAGGAGTTGATCATGCCGGAATTCAGGCGAGTGAGTTTGAGGCACTCCCCGGGCGTGGACTGAGCGCTGTCGTCGGTGGGCGACGCTTCTTTTTGGGCAATGAACGTCTCGCGAACGAGCACAGCTTTGGCGGACCAGGCGTTGCGGCTCAAGTGCGCGCATATCGAGATGTCGGAGCGACGACGATGATTCTAGGATCTGAAGGAGAACCGATTGCCGTTGTTGTTGTGCGTGATGCTGCGAGGAGCCACAGCTACGATACCATAGCTCGGCTAAAGAAGAGCGGCGTTGACCATATTCGTTTGTTGTCCGGAGATCATGAGAAAGCCGTTGATGCACTTGCTGGGGAACTGTCTATTGAGCATGCCGATGCTCAGCTTCTACCTGCAGAAAAGGTTGAAGCAGTCACGCAGATCAAGCAACAGTATGGCAGTGTCGCGATGATTGGCGATGGAATCAATGACGCCCCGGCTCTTGCCGCTTCTACTGTTGGCATTGCTATGGGAGTTGCAGGCACGGATGTGGCTCTTGAGACAGCCGACGTGATCTTGATGTCGGACGAACTCTACAAATTGCCGTACCTCTTTGCGCTGAGCAAAGCTACTATGAGAATCATTCGCCAGAATATCGCGCTGGCGCTTGGCATCAAATTGGTATTTCTTGTGCTGAGTCTCGTGGGGGCCAGTACACTCTGGATGGCACTTCTGGCGGATGATGGTGCCGCGCTCGCAGTTATTCTGAATGGCCTGCGGATTCTCTCCTTTAAGGACACAACATGACCTCGAATGTGCCGCGCAACCATACTCGAGAGCTCCTTGCAGCGCTGCCCGATCCACGTGATGCCAAAAAATTCCTAGCATCAATTAGAGCTCTTCAACCTCGCCTTGTTCACACGCGGGAGATACTCAACGGCAGGGACTTCCTCTTTGCAGGGCCAGCGGCTGAGTTGCGGGAGGCGCTGCAATCGCTGGTGGAGGTGGAACGGCGAGGGAATTGCCCATTGCAATTGAACTACGCTCAGCTCGAAGGGTACTTCCTCCTTCGTGTTGTAGGCAGTGAGGAATGTCAGGATTTGATACTCTCATACTTTGAAGATATACCGGACGCCAGCCCATAGACCAGCAATTGAATCTCCATCCATTGTTGGTTATATTGCACAAGGATTATCCATTCCTCACACATGTCCCCAAGCCCTCCGGTAGCCAAACATCTTGCTGCTCTCGATCAGCTTTCACAGCATAGAATGTTGCGGCGTGACGATCTTGCTGTTCTGTTGGAAGTGGCCTATTGCACCGGTCGGGAAGGAGATCTTGAACAGATCAGTTTCCTCGGAAAGTTCTGTGTGCGCGCCTATGGAATCATGAAGCGAGTAGGAAATGAAGGGGAGGGGTATGATCGGCTCTCGGCGGAATTCAGCGCGAATATCGGAAAAGCGCGAGCAGTACTGGAGACGTTGATTCATTTTGTGCCGGAGGCGAACAGAGATGCCCTTACAGATCGCTACCTCACCGTAACACCAGCCGCGTTAGATAATCTCCTAGCACTTTTGCATGATGTGAGCTGGCACAAGAATTGGCGCATTGACCATCCAGGGGAGTCACCTTGGCAGATCTCACCGGCATAACGCAAGATCGACATCCCGTTCTCTGGCGGGTAGCTCTCTTTGTCCTGATTGCCACCGGTATTCTCTGGCTCGGTGCGGTGAACATTCGGGCACTTATCGGGGGCGACATGCTGAAGGCGGGAACGCTGGAATTCGATGAGTACATTCCTCCGGACGCGGAGCGAGAGATCTTTCGTCTGCTGTCACTAACATCGATTATCGTGATTATCGGCTACGCCTTGACGCTCATCAGCAGTGTAGTCTTCCTTATATTCTCGCCCTTCCGACTCAAGGAGCACGGCTGGCTACTAATGAGTGCAATCCTGTTCTATCTGTTTGTGCCCGTGGAGGTTTTCACGCTCACCCTGGACGCGAGGATGGCTTATAATGAATTCTTTACGACTACTGATAATGCCGTTTTTCGAGAACTGTTCATTGCAAGAGTTGGAGCGTTGGCAGGTGCCCCGCTGATTGCTCTTCTCTGTTACTACACGATTATCGGGTTGGCAATTTTCCGACCGTTTACCAAGCGGCAGGTACCAACTTCATGAAACAGGAAGAGCTGGTGCAGGATCTAGAGGATGTTGCGCGTCAGATCGGCATCACCATCCGGTTTGAGCAGGGGAACTTCGAAGGGGGTTACTGTATCCTGAAGGAGCAGAAACTTCTCTTGATTAATCGTCGCCTCTTGCCGGTTCGGAAGGCGTCTGTGTTAGCAGCGGCACTCCGTGAAATCGGCTTGGAAAACGTCTTCCTGAAGCCAGCGTTGCGTGCCTACATTGAAGACGAAGCAGCGAGAACACGGAAAGCCCAAGCATGATCAAAGCGGTGATCTTCGATCTCGACAATACGCTGGTAGATTTCATGAAAATGAAGGGGCAGGCGGTGACCGCCGCGATCTCTTCCATGATTGATGCAGGGCTCACTTTGTCCCACGCGGAAGTCCAGGAAAGAATCGATGCCATCTACAAGGAGAGAGGGATCGAGTTCCAGAGCGTTTTTGATCAACTGCTCTATGATATCTTCCAGAAAGTGGATTACAAAATCCTCTCTGCAGGAATTGTTGCTTACCGACGAGCACGGGAGGCTGCGCTAGTGCCGTATCCCCATGTGACAATGACGCTTGTCGAACTCGTCAAGCGAGGTATCCACCTTGCTGTTGTTTCGGATGCTCCCGGGCGGGAAGCCTGGTTACGCCTTTGTTATCTTAACTTCCAGCACCTCTTTGATTTTGTGGTGACATTTGATGATACGGGCGAGCACAAGCCAAGCCCCAAGCCTTTTCAGCGGGCACTGGAACTCCTTCGTATAGCTCCGAATGAAGCAATCATGGTGGGCGATTGGCCGGAACGTGACGTGGTTGGGGCGGCCAAACTTGGAATGAAGACAGTGTTTGCATGCTATGGGGACACGTTTGGAACAGTAGAATCAAATGCCAGCTATGAAATCAACGACATCTCGGAGCTGTTGCAGATTATCGATGGAGAGAATGCGCTTGCTGCAGGAACATAGAACATCATGATCAAAGGCATCGGCGTCGACATTATTGAAATCGAACGGATTCGAGATAATATCGAAACCCTGGGTGATAAGTTCCTCGAGAAAGTCTTCACTCCGCAGGAAATCGCCTACTGCTCCGAGAAGGCCAACCGTGCACAGCATTTTGCTGCGAGGTTTGCTGCTAAGGAAGCAGTAAGCAAGGCGCTTTCTACTGGCTGGGCGGGCGAGTTCCGATGGAAAGATGCTGAGTTGACGAATGATTCCACCGGACAACCACACATCACACTCCATGGCTCACTGCGTACTGCGCTGGCGGGTGACTCCATCTTCGTGAGCGTTTCGCATTCCCATTCCCACGTTGTTGCAATGGTCGTGATCGAGAGAGGTCCGGCGTGAGGTTGACAATCTATCGCAAAATGATGGCCGGATTCGCCCTGATAATCATTGCGATGGTTGCGTTGAATGCATCACTCCTGTACGAGTTGCAGCGTGTGACAGATTCATTGCGCATGACACTTGGGACGAATGTCCTCTCGGTAGATATTGCGAGGGGATTGCAGTCGTCACTTGACGATGAAGAGCGACACGCGCAGCAATTCCTTGTGTCACATGACTCTGTCTACTATTCTCTCTTTGTGGAGTATACTCGCCGGCTCACGGCAGGTACCGATTCACTCATGTCTGTGCTTGAGGATGGTGCCCAGCATGCTGTGCTAGCACAGGTTCACCGCACAAATGAATGGCTCTTCATGGCAATGTCTTCCAGAAGCTCTGTTCTGCTGGCAGAAAGTTCTCCCGAGCGCGCAATTGCGGTTGTCAGCGACAGTATTCAATCAATGCGTGGGCTGGTGGATGCTGTGATCCGACGTAACCAGATTGCTATTGTGACCCGAATGCATGCGGACGAACAACGGGCGGGAAAGGCATTCGAGTTTGCTATGGTGCTGACGCTGGGGACTATTGTCATCACGATTCTTGTGGCATTCTTGATTGCACGAACCATTATTAGCCCGATTCGCGCTCTGCAGGCGGGAGCGGCGCGAATTGCTCGAGGCTCCTTCCATCCAGTGAATGTTCGATCGCACGATGAGATGGCTGACCTCGCTATGGCGTTCAACAATATGAGCGAGCAACTTCGCCGGCTGAATGAATACAAGGCAGAGATGATGCAACATATTACACACGAACTCCGAACGCCACTGCAATCCCTGCAATCGATCTACTATCTGCTGAGCGAGCAAACCGCCGGTCCCATCAACGATAAACAACGAAAGTATGTTGAACTGCTTCGATCAAACGTGGATCGAATCACGGAATTTACTAATCAGTTCTTGGACCTTGCAAAGATAGAGGCTGGGCGGATGGAGCTTCGGCGAAAGCCTAGTGATTTGCGTGCGCTTGTTATGACCGCAGTGGAGAGTGCGAAGGTCACGGCCGGACAGCATGGGATCGTCGTTTCGTTTGAGGCGGAGGAGACGCCGGTCGTCGAGGTCGATCCAGATAAGATATTGCAAGTTGTGGGAAATCTTCTCAGCAATGCGGTGAAGTATACTCCAGACGGAGGTGAGGTGACAGTGCGCTTGGGCTCAGATTCGCGAAGTGTCCAATTATCTGTCATCGACACTGGAGTTGGCATTGATCCTGAGGATATTCCACATCTGTTTACCAAATTCTATCAGGCAAAGAACGTGGGAATGGCACGAAGCAAAGGGACGGGTATCGGACTTACCCTAGTCAAAGCTATTGTTGAAAAACACGGAGGTACAGTTCGCGTACACAGTGTACAGACGAAGGGAACGACGTTCACTGTCGAGATTCCCATCGAGAAGACGCAGAGTCTTATCGATGAGAGCAAGGAAAGGAAAGCGTCATGAGGGTGCTTTTGTGGGGCGCAGTCGGTCTGCAGATTGTGGTGGCTGGTTGTTCGGCATCCCGGGGCGAGCGTGATGCAGCACGACAGGACTTTGAACAAGGAAACGTATATGAAATAGCGGGCGATCTTGAGGAGGCTGGACGACGGTATGCATTGGTAGCGGAGCAATTTCCTCAGAGTGAATGGCATATAGCAGCAGTGCGGAAGGCTGGAATCCTCTATGCACATCCCCAAAACCCGGGGAGGAATGATAGCATTGCACTATACTGGCTCCGCGTGCTCGAGGCGAAACCCATTCCCGTACCAGAAAGGGAACTAGTGCGCCTGCAAATTACAACACTGGAATGGTCAAGAAATCTTGAAGAACAAACCAGGCAACAGAGGGAAGCCAACGACAGCCTTACAGCAGTACTCCGGCGGCTAAGTGCTACCGTTGTCAATCAGTCCCATCAAATCCAAGAGCTGGGGGCCCAAACCAGCAGGATCTCTGAAGAGCTGCGGCAACTTAAGGAGATTGACCTCAGGATGTCGCGGCGCAAGCAGGGGAAATGATATCGGGCAAATCACGTCTGAATCAGCAATCCGCGAAGGCTGCAGGATGGAATTGCATCTCTGCAGAGGATTATGTACTATCCCTTGAATCATGGGATAGTCACCTCGGTCGCGTGAGATTATGAAGTCACTCGGTATCAAGAAGCTCTACTACTCGATTAGTGAGGTCAGCAAGATTACCGACCTTGAGCAGTACGTTCTGCGTTACTGGGAATCGGAATTCGAAGAGCTCAAGCCTGCAAAGAATAGAGCAGGGAACCGAATCTACACGAATCGGGACATCAAACTCATTCTCTACATTAAGAAACTTCTACGAGATGAGCGGTATACAATAGAGGGTGCTAAACAGGTATTGAAGAGTTACACTCCAGAGGTGGATACGGGTGAACAGCTGGAACTGATTGATCCGCCCAAACCCAAGCCAAAGATCGGTGATGATCAGTTACGCACTGACGTATTGGAAGTGAAGGCGTTTCTCGAGGATCTGCTGAAGAAACTAAACTAAGTGTTCGTAGGAAATGTGAGAGGGTACAGGGACGATGGTGTCACTGTACCCCTCATGTTTTTAGGGGCTCGACTACGGAAGTCTAAAAGTGAGTGGTTACTTCCTAAACCTCTCGTCATAGATGACGGGTGCGGCGTTTATGTCTGTCAGACAAATGGCATCAAAATCGAGGACTTGAACCCTGAACATTTGACGCTCAGCTTTCTTCTCGATAGTGATTTTGAACCCACCTCGAGATGGAATGAGAGTGAGCTGCCCCTTCTCTTCCGCATCTTTGACCGTTCTCAAGGTAACCAAGCGGTCATTCACGGTGACCGCATAACCTTGTCTTTCCAATTCTGCCACGACGACGAACAAGGTCGGTAGGTTGGGCTCATCCTTCACAGCCTGGAACAGAAGTTGAAGATTCATATATCACCCCATAGTGCTGAACGATAAGCAAACCGATAACAAAAAGCCATTTCATGAAACCTTTTCATCCTCTCGGTCTTCGCGTACGCCCACAAGCATCGCTGCACCAGATAACAACCTTCTGTGCCCAATGATTTGCTCTTGTGCGCAGTCGTGCCTGTAACTGCAATATGGGTTCCCCATGTGCTTCGACGCAGTCTCGCTGAAGAGTCTATGGTCGATTCTATGGTACCGAATTCATCATCAGAAAATAGCGGAGTTGACTCTTCGAACTGGGCTTCATATCTTTGACAGGGCAGTCCACTGGTTCAGCAACAATTCTGACTCTACAGACTGTTGACAAAATTGTTGACAAAGCGTTCAACAATGTCAACAGAAGTCAGGTGAAAATCGGTCAAGAAAAACTCGGAGCGTAGCGCAGCCCGGTAGCGCACCTGAATGGGGTTCAGGGGGTCGAGGGTTCAAATCCCTCCGCTCCGACTAAAAGGCGGTACTTTCAGTTCATCGACATGGTAGTGGTTGCCCATATGGTTGCCCCTCCTCGTATCGAGGAGGGGCAATGCATATCTCGAAGCGATCGAACGGCATCTACTGCGTGTGGTACACCGATCAACGGGGCCGCAAGAAGAAGGTATCCACAGGAAAATCTCGAAAGTCAGAAGCTCTGAATGTTTTCCGGAGCTTCGTCCCTCCCCAGGCCGATCTCCCCAACCATTCCCTTTCACTCGCAGACCTCTCATCCTTTTCCCGTCACTCTCGCAAGTACACCGACAGTCAATATTCTCGATCCTATCGAGAAAACTATCGGGCATCCTTTATTGCCCTGGAAAAGGGCGATGGTAACCCGCCCCTCCACGGGATCGGCCCTGGAGCAGTGGAAGCCTTTGCAGCAGCACAAGACCTCGCGAGTCGAGTCAGTGCATAATCGAGCACCTTCCCCCGCAGGTGACAGGTCCGGGTCACCAGCCGCGCAGAGGGGAATGGTGGGCACAAGGGGCAGCAGCTCGTGGATTACACCAATCAGGCGAGAAAGGGAGTGGACTCGTTGAACATTCGCGAATGTTTGCGGACGGCATCACCGGTGATGCTGATCATGGTTCGTGGATATTCCAATCGCGTAATTAGTACCATCATTAAACTAAACTCCCCACTAGCTTCGCTTCCAAGCACGACGGGCTCTCCACATCTTCTCGAACGGAATATGCGATAGCTCTGTTTCCCCGCACGTTTCTCGTCGAGGATACGCATCGGGAGAGCATCGCAGGAATGCGAATCGCAGTCATCAATCAATCGAATCTGAGTTTCCCCTGCAGACCAGTCCCATGTGTATGGTGGGACTGGTCAAGAACATGAACACTCCCAAGAGACTGATTCTTCGCGCTGCGTTGCTTGCTGTGGTTTCTGGTGCGGCTCTGGTATGCGATGCGTGGTCGCAAACCGTCACGTACCAGTGTAGCAAGCTTCTGCGCGATCGCCTGGACAGACTGGAGTTAGCTCCGTCCGCCGCCATCTGCGGTGAAACGCTCCGATCAAAGTCCCGCCTTGCCAGCTTCTACGAACCCAGAATCTACTGGCCCATATGGAGCGAGGAGGGTCTCCCGCTGGCACGGGCAGAGGCGCTCATCGAAGCGGTCCGGAATGCAGAAAGCGAGGGTCTATCACCCGAGGAATTTCACCTGGATGCCCTGCAGAGCCTGCTGGATGATGCGCGCCGTGAAGAAGACCGCCAGAGTGCCTCCAGCCTCGCGCGGCTTGTCGATCTGGACCTTCTCTGTACGGATGCGTTACTGACATACGGGTCTCAG
>Ga0153915_10003638_pt1 | contig 14134 bp, 11 predicted proteins | sample Opewatmetagenome_2_FD_107003 | JGI IMG/M metagenome (GOLD analysis project Ga0153915, IMG submission 107003) | Freshwater wetland microbial communities from Ohio, USA - Open water 3 Core 3 Depth 3 metaG | ecosystem: Environmental > Aquatic > Freshwater > Wetlands | place: USA: Ohio, Lake Erie... | reverse complement strand
TATTGAACTGATTATGGGCAGACCCTTGAGCATAAAGAAGCGCGAGATGGCACAGAGGATAGGCTTCTCATTGCTGATAGCCCTGATGCTCCTTGTATTTTATAATGATATCCTCAGGATGTTCCAGTCGAAACCATGATACTGGCCGTTAACACATCTACAACACAATTCAGCATTGCCCTTGCAGGCATGAAGGGTGATGTATTGGCCGAATGCCTTATCTCTCCGGGAGAAAAGAATTTTCAGTCCTTCATGCCCGCTGTTTATTCCATGTTTGATGCCTGCTCCAGGGATATTAAAGAACTGAAGGTAGTGGCGGTCGCAAGCGGGCCAGGGAGTTTTACAGGCCTGAGGGTGGGGCTTTCAATGGCCAAGGGGGTGGCACAGGGACTCGGCATCCCCATCATAGGCGTCTCCAGCCTTGAGGCACTGGCCAGCCAGGTGCCTTTCATAAAACACCCTCTGTGCACGCTGATGTCCTCACGAAGAGGAGAGGTGATCTTTGCCGTCTTCAAATGGGATGAAGCAAAAGGCCTGACAAGGCTTACTGAGGACCGGTCCGTTACCTTCAATGACCTGGCAGGGTTCATCAAGGGGCCAACCTGTTTTATCGGGAATAACTTCATTGTGCAGGAACCGATGGTAAAAGAGATGATAGGAGTCAATGCCTTCATAGCCCCTTCCCATCTCTGGAACCTGCGCGCCTCATCCGTAGGCGCCCTGGGTCTCAGGCGCTTTTCAGCAAATGACCTCGACAACATCACGGACCTTGTCCCGGAATATCTGCGCCCTCCCGATATCAGGGCGAACCCTTTTTAATATTCTTTAAAACCATCCCGCAATTGGATCCGTTTCAGCCTCCCAGGTATGCCTCCTTTACACGGGGATTGCCGGCAAGCTCCCTACCCGAACCGCTCAGGACTATGCGTCCCGTCTCAAGCACGTAACCCCGTGATGCTATGTGCAGAGACATATATGCATTCTGTTCAACCAGGAGGATGGTCTTTCCGGCCATGTTGATCTCTCGGATGATCCTGAAGATCTCTCTGACAAGTACAGGCGAGAGACCCATGGAGGGTTCGTCCAGGAGAAGCATCCTGGCGTCACTCATAAGGGCCCGCCCGAAGGCCAGCATCTGCTGCTCCCCTCCTGACAGCATGCCGCCCAGTTGCCGTCTTCGTTCCCTCAGCCTGGGGAATAATTCAAAGACATGTTCCAGGTCTCGCGATGCAGCCTCCCTGTCGCGGCGCAGCCAGCCTGCAAGCACGAGATTCTCAAGCACGGTCAGATTGCCGAAGATCCCCCTGCCTTCAGGCACATGGGCGATACCCTGGCCGACAATCCTGTCCGGAGGTGTATTTTTCAGGTCCCTTCCGGAATAGTTTATAGCGCCTGAGTAGGGGATCATGCCTGAGACAGCCCTCAATATGGACGATTTCCCTGCGCCGTTTGCGCCGATAAGCGTTACGATCTCGCCTGCGGACACATCAAAGGAGATATCGTCAACCGCTCTTATGCTGTCATAGGAGACGCTTAAATTGGAGACGGAAAGGATCGGGTCACGGGGCATCTCCGTCCACCTCCTCTCCCAGGTATGCCTCAAGGACCTTCCTGTTGTTCCGGATCTCAGAAGGGATCCCTGCAGCAATGGTCTCTCCGAAATCAAGGACTGTCAGGCGTTCGCATATCCCCATCACCAGACGCATCTGATGTTCAATGAGTATGATCGTAAGGGAAAAGGTCTCTCTTATCCATCCGATAAACTCCATAAGCATAATGATCTCATTGGGGTTCATCCCCGCGGCAGGTTCATCCAGGAGCAGGAGCCTGGGCCCGGTAGCAAGGGCACGGGCGATCTCCAGTCGGCGCTGCAACCCGTAGGGAAGGTTTTTCGCCTTCTCTGCTGCATAGTCCTCCAGCTTAAAGACAGACAGCAGATCCAGTGCCCGGTTGGTTATCCTTCTTTCTTCAGAGCGGAAACGGCCCATGTGCAAAAGCGCCTCAAGGGGAGAATATCTGACCTGGCCATAATGCGCTATGCGGACATTGTCCAGGACGCTGAGTTCCCTGAAGAGTCTGATATTCTGGAAGGTGCGTGCAATCCCCAGTCCGGTGACAGCACTGGGCCTTTTACCGACCAATTCCCTTCCCTCAAACCGGATGCTCCCTTCACTTGCTCGATATACGCCTGTAATCAGATTGAAGACGGTAGTCTTTCCTGCGCCGTTCGGGCCGATGATGCCTACGAGCTCATGGGGCTCAACGGAAAGAGTGAAATTCGACACAGCGCAGAGGCCGGCAAAACGGTGTGTAAGACCTTGTATCTCAAGCAGGGGCATCGCCGTTCTCCTTTTTCCTCTTTCTCCAGAGCCGTTCCGTTACAAGATCCCTCAACGGGAAAAAGAGCCGGGATTCCCGAAGGCCCATGATCCCGCTCGGGCGGCAGATCATCAGGAGGACCAGGAGCAGAGGCATGATGACCATGCGCCACACCCCGAGGGGCCTCAGTATCTCAAGCAGTATGGTAAAAATGATTGCGCCGATGATTGATCCGGCGATAGATGCTATGCCTCCCAGATATACCATGATCAGTATGTCGGTGGACTTGATTATATCGAACATCTTTGGATTTATAAATTGAAGGGCATGTGCGTAAAGGCCCCCTGCGACCCCTGCAAAAAATGAGGAGACGACAAAGGCAATGACCTTGACCTGGCGCGTATTGACGCTCATAAGGTCACTGGCGATCTCATCCTCGCGGATAGACAATACGCCGCGCCCGAAATTCGAAAAGACCAGATTGCGGATCACCCAGACAGTGAGGGCAGCCCAGAAAAAGACCCATGGAAGGGTGGTGAGCTTTTCCATCCCCAGGAGTCCCCTGGGGCCGCCGACTGCATCGATGTTTTCCAGCACTGACTTGACAATCATACAGAAGGCCAGGGTGACAATGGCCAGATAGTCCCCGCGGGTCTTGAAGGAAGGTATTGCAACCAAGAGCCCGATGATGGCTGCCGCGACGCCTCCGGCGAATATCGCAAGCGGGAAAAAGAGGTCTGAGATCCCGGACGGAAATATACGGATCGTAAGCAGAGAGGCGACATAGGCGCCTGTTGCCATGAAGCCGGCATGGCCCACTGAGAATTCACCCATATAGCCGTTGATAAGGTTCAGGCTGACAGTCAGGATGATATTGATGCCCACGTAGATCAGGATAAGCTGCAGATAAAGATCCAGGAATCCTAGGACAGAGGCTGCAATGCAGAACAGCAGACCCGCACCCGCAACAGCCGGCCAGAAAAAGGGATTGGCTATCAGCCTGTGCCATCGGTCTGGAAGGGCGGAGTGGTCCCGTAGGATGCTGTTCATGGTTATACCTTCTGGGGATGCGGCGTGCCGAGGATGCCATAGGGCCTTACGATCAGCAGAGCCAGAAGCAGGGTGAAGGCAACAAAATCCCTGTAGGTCGAAGGGAGAAAGGCGGCGGTCATAATCTCTACAGAACCGAGGATAAACCCGCCTATCATTGCCCCGCGGATATTGCCGATCCCTCCGACAACGGCCGAGATAAATGCCTTCCAGCCAATCATGATGCCCATCGAGTAGTCAATCACCGGATAGGCTAGGCCGTACATCATCCCTGCGGCGCCACCCAGGCCTGCACCCAGGGCAAATGTCATTGAGATGATCCTGTTCACCGGCACGCCCATGAGAGGAACAACGGTCCTGTCCCAGGAAATGGCGCGCATGGCCATGCCTGTCTTGGTATGCTGCACAATAAAATCCAGGACCATCATAAGGACAACAGAGAGGACAATGATAATGACCTGCAGGGATGAAAGGGAGAGGCTGCCTAGTTTCCATGCAGTATTGGAGACAAGCGCTGGGATGTTTTTGGGATAAGGGCTCAGTGCCAGAGTGAAGTTCTCAAGGAAAAGGCCGACACCCAGGGCTGTGATGATAGCAGAGACGCGCGGGGCGTTGCGAAGGGGTTTATAGGCCAGCCTCTCGATGATCACACCCAGGCAGGCCACCCCGAGCATGGAAAGAAGCAGTGCAGGGATAAAGGATTGTTTCAGCCAGGCAGACAGCATAAAGCAGAAGAATGCGCCGATCATGAACATGTCGCCGTGGGCGAAGTTGATCATGGTCAGTATCCCGTAGACCATCGTATAACCAAGGGCTATCAGGGCATAGATGCTGCCTAGTTGAAGGGCGTTAAGGGCCTGCTGGAATATGTATGCCATAGATTTATTAAAGTGAATTCATTCCCGGTTTTATTAATACCATATCAATTTGAATGCCTGACGCTGTCATGCTTGAAGGTTGTGCCTGCCGGAAAAAATCCCGGACAGGACTACATGCCTTCCGGTTTCATAGCTCCCATGACTGCAAGTCCTTTAAGGTTCGGCGTTGGCAAACCAGGCAAACTTACCGTCCTTTATGCTTAAAATGACAGCGCTCTTTATCGGATCACCGGAGCCTTCCTTGAACTGCATGTTCCCTGTCACGCCCTGATATTGCGGGATGCCTGCAAGGGCGTCACGAACTGCCTGACGGTCGTTTTTCCCGGCAGTCTTAAAGGCCTGCCAAAGCAGGCCAAAGGAGTCATAGGTCAAGGCTGCCACATCATCCGGTGTGGCGTTATACCTGGCCTTGTACCCTGCAATGAATCTTGTTGTTGCATCTGTTGCCGCATCGGCCGCGTAATGGGTGCTGAAGTAATAGCCGTTGCAGTCCCCGCCGCAGAGCTTGAGGAGCTCTTCCGAACCCCAGGAATCCGATCCGACAAACGGGACGTTTATGCCCAGGCGTTTGGCCTGCTGGATCTGAAGCGGCACCTCGCTGTAATAGTTGGGCAGAAAGATAACATCCGGTTGTGCGTCTTTCATCTTGGTGAGCTGGGAAGAGAAATCCTTGTCGCCCGTAGTGTATGTCTCAAAGGCGACTACCTTGCCGCCGTTCTGTTCATATACATCCTTAAAAAATTCGGCGATGCTCTTGTTGTATTCGGAGGCGACATCATAAAGGACGGCAGCCTTTTTCAGGTTCAGGTTCTCCAGCACGAATTTGGCAACCACCCTCCCCTGAAAAGGATCTATAAAACAGGACCTGAAGACGTATTTCTTGGAAGCGCCTGTCCTGGAATCCAGTGTTGTCTTGGGCGCAGTGGACCAGGGGGTTATAAGGAGCGTCCTGCCTGATTCGGCGATCTCGGCAGCAGGCAGGGCGTAACGGCTCGCATTGGGACCTATTATTGCAGTAACGCCTTGCTGGGTGATCAGCTTCTGGGCGGCAGAGGCCGCCTGGTCGGCCTTTCCAGCGTTGTCCTCTATGATCAGTTCAATCTTGTATTTTTTATCGCCCAACTGGAGACCGCCGGCGTCGTTGACCTCCTGAACAGCCATTTCAGCCGCATTTTTACAGGAGGCTCCGACCGCTGGAATGTCGCCGGTCAGTTCGGCTATAACACCTATTTTTACAGTGTCCGAATCGGTTTTGCCGCAGCTGAGCAGGAGTGTTGTCGAGATAAACAGGATGGCCGTCAGGATAAGGACAGTCCTTTTTTTCATGAATTTTCTCCGATTTTAAAGGGTTTTTATAGGGAATTTTATAGGGTAATGACATTTTCCTGTCAATGCAAAAAGATGGAGGGAGCCAATGGGGGCAATGCCAGTGAAAAGATTTTGATTGCCAGGGGTCCGGATAGGTAGTAGATTTATATTTAGAGTCATCGGAGCTCCTATTTGCTTTTCTTACGCGCTGTTCGTTCATATTGAACTGAAGGGGGAGGGTCCATGGAAGAGATGAAGACAAATAATGAAATGGAACGGATGCGAAATGCATACCCGAAAAAATTCCTGCCCGAGAAAGAGGTCTTCAGCCGGATCCATGCCGGGGACAGGATCTTTATCGGGACCGGATGCGGGGAGCCGCAATACCTCGTCAGTGCCCTCATCAATTATGTCGAATCGTATCCTAAATCACTTCTTGACGCCGAGGTCCTTCACGTGTGGACCCTGGGCCTTGCCCCTTACACCTCGGAGAAGTTCAAGTCAAATTTTCGTCACAACTCATTCTTTGTGGGCGCCAATACGAGAGATGCAATCAACAGGGGCATGGCGGATTACTCCCCTGTGTTTCTGTCCCAGGTACCGGGACTTTTCCGGAGCAGGGCAATCCGCATAGATGCTGCCCTAGTGCAGACCTCGCCCCCTGATCCCCACGGCAACATGAGCCTGGGGGTGAGCGTGGATATCGTAAAGGCCGCGGTAGAGGCAGCTTCCATTGTCATTGCACAGGTCAACAGTTACATGCCCAGAGTCCATGGAGACGGCTTCATACACATCTCAGACGTCGATTTCATCATACCCCATGATGAACCCCTGCTGGAATATGAAAACGATGTGCCCGATGAGGTTGCCCAGAGGATCGGAAACTACGTGAGCCGCGTTATCCAGGACGGAGACACGATACAGGTGGGTTACGGGAGCCTTCCCAATGCGGTACTCTCCAACCTGAAAGACAAACATGACCTGGGGGTGCATACTGAATTTTTTTCCGATGGCATAACCGATCTGATGAAGAAAGGCGTCATTACCAACAGGCTGAAGAACATCGATAAGAATAAGACGGTCGCATCCTTCTGCATGGGGAAAAAAGAGACATATGATTACATCCACGACAATCCCAGCATCGAATTCAAGGTCATAGAATATACCAATAATCCCTTTGTCATTTCGCAGATAAGGAACATGACTGCGATCAACAGCGCCCTGGAGATAGATCTCACAGGCCAGGCAACTGCGGAATCTCTGGGGAAGACCATATACAGCGGCCTTGGAGGGCAGGCCGATTTCATGAGAGGCGCGGTCGTGGCCAAGGGCGGCAAGACCATACTTATCCTTCTTTCTACGGCAAGGGATGGGAAGGTGTCAAGGATAGTCCCTTTTCTAAAGGAAGGCGCCGGGGTTACGCTTACACGAGGCGACATCCACTATGTGGTTACCGAATACGGCATTGCATACCTCCACGGCAGAAACGTGAGGGAGAGGGCCATGTCACTCATAGCCATTGCCCACCCGGATTTTCAGCCCTGGCTTCTTGAGGAGGCCAAGAAGGAGCACCTTATCTATGAAGACCAGGTTTTCATGCCTGGCAAGGGCGGGATCTACCCGGAACGCCTGGAGACCTTCCGGACTACCGCCAAAGGCCTCAGGATCTTTCTCAGGCCGGTAAAGATAACAGACGAGGGCCTGATGAAGGACTTTTTCTATTCCCTCTCTCCCAAAAGCATACATAAGAGATTCATCTCCTTCCGTGTTGAAATGCCACATGAGCGTTTGCAGAAATACCTCCCGGTCGACTATGAAAAGGACATGGCCATTGTCGCACTTGTGAAGGAAGGAGAAAACGATAAACTGGTGTGTCTGGGTCAGTATTTCCTGAATCACGACCAGCATACGGCAGAGGTCGCCATCGTTGTGAGGGACAGCTATCAGAAAAAGAGCATAGGCACCGAGGTTATCTTCTATCTGACCACCATTGCCAAACAGCGAGGCCTCCTGGGTTTTACAGCAGAGGTCTTGATAGACAATGAGCCTATGCTGCGGTTGTTCGACAAGCTGGGCTTTGATATAGAGAGACGGTGGGATGAGGATATGTATATTCTCAAGATACCGTTCAAGTAAACCCGGACCAGACCGGATGGATCTTTTTCATGCTGTCTTAAAATGTTTATATCAGGGGCATGAAACATGGCTAAAGAAATATCGATACGCAAGGCACTCTCAGAGGACCTGAACGCCATCGTCTCCCTGTGGCAGGAGCTTATGGACTTTCACAAGGAGATTGATCCGTATTTTGGCCGGTCAAGCGATGGGCATGTCTTATTCAGGGACCTTGTTTCCGGCCATATTGAATCTGATGACTCATGTCTCCTTGTTGCCGAGGAGGAGGGGGGAGGGACTGTCGGATACAGTCTTGCAACACTGGCGAGGCATCTCCCTGTATTTGAGAACGGGTATTACGGCGCCATACTGGATATTGCCGTAACAGAGAGATGCCGCAGGCAGGGGATAGGGGAACGGCTTTACCGTCAGACCGAATCATGGTTTAAAAGGAATGGTATCCATCGCATTGAGGTCCGTGTGGCGGTTTCGAATGAGGCTTCTGCAGCATTCTGGTGGAAGATGGATTTCTGCCCTTATATTACAACAGAGGTCAAAAACATATGAATAATAACCTTAGCGGGCACCTTTCATTTTATCGATTCGTCCCTTCTGCTGCTGGACCTTGACCATCCATGGGGCGTCATTCTTAAGATAGAGCCCTGCCATCCGGTTGAACTCAACGGCCTGGGTCTTATTGCCTTTCATTATCCATGCCTCTGCCAGGTAGTAATAATTCTGCCCATTGTTTGTGTCGATGTTCACGGCCTTTTCAAGTATCCCTATGGCATCGTCAGGCCTTTTTGAATCCAATAATATCCTCGCCTGTTCGGTCAGCTTCAAGGACGCTACCGTGCGGGGGGCTGTTTTATCAGGCTGTTTTGCGCTAGGCACGGTAGAACGGGGTGCAGGCATCTCCAGGGGAGGCGCTTCCGGTTCAGGAGGCGCGGCCTCCTTCTGTGGTTCAACCGGCGCAGGCGTTGGGACAGTCGGCTGTGGCTCCGGGGCCTGGGGGGTTACAGGTTCCTGGGCAGGCTGGGGAGGGGCAACTATTTTCTGAGGCCTGGTTGCACACCCAAAGGTAAACAAAAGGGCACCGACAGTTATTAAAATGATCCATTTAAGGTTTGCTGACAAGATTTTTTATCTCCTGAATTATATTTTTTATAGTGCCCTTTGCCTGGTGGATGGGACATGTCTCAGTAGGGGCAAGCCCCTCCAGAAATACCTCGTCCAGGGTGTCCGGGCATTGCCCCGGGATGGCAAGCTGACCGCTTTCAGTACAGATAACACGGTCAACAACACCGTCAGGCCGCATAAACCACCCCCCCGACAGATACTGAGGGATATTCTTCATAAGGTCAGCCCATATGGGAAGGGCTGCTGAGGCGCCGGTGCCCTTCATCGTGGTCCCGTCGTCAAAACCGACCCAGACCATGGCCAGGATATCCGGCGTGTAACCCACAAACCATGCATCTCTGGAGTCGTTTGTTGTCCCGGTCTTTCCTGCGACCGGCTGCCTCACTCCAAGGGAGCTTAAAGAGGCTGCCGTCCCCTCTACAACGACACTGTTAAGGAGAGAACTCATGATGTAGGCCTTGGCCGGGGTGATTACCTGCTCCACCTCCAGGTGCCTGCTGTTAAGGGCGTTCCCCTTTTCATCCATTACCGACCTCAGGGAGAGGGGAACGGGCAACAGGCCGTCTGACGCAAATGCGCAATAGGCCCTTGCGAGCTCAAGCGGGATCACCTCAAAGGACCCGAGGGCCATGGAAGGATAGGGTTCCAGGGTGGTAGAGAAATGAAAACCTGAGGCCGTCTTAACGACATTGTCAAGGCCAACCTTCATTGCCAGGTCCACTGTAGCGATGTTTACCGAGCGGGCGAGGGCCGTCCTCATGCTCATCTCCTCCTCAGGGATGGGAGAATAGTTTTCCGGGGTCCATTCCTTCCCGGCAATTTTATAGGTAACCGGGATATTTGAAAGCCTTGAGGCAGGGGTGAAGGTGTCCAGGGAGGTCAGATATACAAAGGGTTTAAAGGTACTGCCGGGCTGCCGTTTTGCCTGGGTTATCCTGTTGAACTGGGTGGCGCCGTAATCACGCCCCCCGACCATTGCCAGGATATAACCTGTCTTTGGCTGTAATACAATAATGGCCCCCTGTAATTGTTTCTGGGGGTCCTTTTGCCTGAGGGAGGGGTTTGCCTTTTCTAACCTTGCAAGACCTTTGGAAAGGGCCGTTTCAGCCGCCTTCTGTACCTGTGTATCAAGAGTGGTATAGATTGAAAGCCCCAGCGTGGACAGGTCATCCTTTGTGTACAGTTCTTCCAGCTGGGTGGAAAGATAATCGGTGAAATAGGGGGCCTTCCTGCCGTAGGTCTGCGTACCGGCGGTCTCTATAGGCAATGCAATGGCAGTCTCATACTCGGCCTGTGTAATCCAGCCTTCCTTGAGCATGTTCTTAAGTACCTGGTCCCGTCTGCCCCTGGAACGCTCCTGATTGATATAGGGTGAATAGAGGTTGGGTGCCCTTATAAGACCGGCAATAACGGCCCCTTCCATCAGGCTGAGCTGGTCTACCGGTTTTCCGAAATAGAAATATGAGGCCTCACCAAGGCCGTTTATCGCAACAGATCCGTTCTGACCGAAATAGATCTCGTTCAGATAGATCTCAAGGATCTCGTCTTTTTCGTACTTGGTTTCCATGACCACGGCAAGGAGCATCTCCTTCAGCTTTCTTGAAATGGTCTTCTCAGGGGTTAAAAAATAGTTCTTGGCCAGCTGCTGTGTGATGGTGGAGCCGCCCTGACGGATACCCTTGCTGGTGATATCCTTATAAAGGGCGCGTGCAATCGCAGTAAAATCAAGGCCATGGTGGTTGTAAAACGAGGCGTCTTCTGCCGCCATGATGGCCTTTTTTACATGGTCCGGGACCTGTCCTATGGAGATAAGGCGCCTCTGTTCCCTGTCCGGACCGAAAAACAGGCTCAGTTCCTCCGGCTCCAATTCGAGCAGGGGGACAGGATCATTGTTCTGCATGTTTGAGATATCAGCGATAGCGCCATTGGAGGTGGTCATTTTTACGAGGAAACCGGCCCTTTTCTGGGAGGGAAGGTCATTAAGGAAGATCTCAATGACATTGCCTTTGCGATGCATCTCCCCTTTCTGTGCAGGTGTGTTTGTTACCTCCCTGTACCCCAGATCTTTCAGCATCTCAAAAAAGAGCACAGTGTTTATCGCCTGGCCCGGATAGAGTATTGCGGAATCGGAGTAGACCTTTGAAGGGATGCTCCATCTCCTCCCGGAAAAACGTTTTTCTATATCTTTTGAGATAGACCAGCCATATGCCGTCGCAGTCAGGAGGATAAGGGCAAAGATAATTCCGGTAACCTTTAAAAGGGTAACAATAATATGTCTGTTTCTTTTTAATATCTTCATGATAAGTTTTTTAAAACAATCCTTTTCTATATTATTACACTTATAAAATCCAAAATTCAAATATTCTGTCCCTTTTTCAATAATCGATCTTACCGGGGAAACCTTTTTCGTCACAATTGACCGCCCGAGGCAACCCGGATTAAGGCAAGGCATCGATAAGGGAGACGGTTTTTCTCCTTGACTCCACGGACAATTTATCCGATTATGCCAAAGTTCGTGTCTTTACAGCATGGTATTTTAAACTTGGAGCGTCTTAAAATCCTCCGGTAAAGTTTAATAATAAAAATGGAAGATAAGTCAAGGCCAGATCCATTACAATTTTTTTTTGCGGGTGCTGGAGCCCCGGATTCAATCTATAAAGCGAGGATAATATTATGAGTGATATGAAATACAAATACTTGGCCGAACCTATTTATATAGGCAAGGTGCGCCTGAAAAACAGGATGATGAAAAACGGAACAGGCTTTTTCTGGGACGACCCGGCTGAAAAGAGTGCCATAAACGACAAATACATTGCCTTTTTTGAGGCCATGGCAAAGGGCGGGGCAGCCCTTGTGTCCACAGCCGTAGGCCCCCTTACGAGGGACCTGGATGCCCCGATGCCGGGATACCGCATAAGGACCGACGAGTTTATTCCGGGCTGGAAAAAGCTGGCCGATGCGGTACATAAATACGACTGTCTCCTCTTCCACCAGCTCTTCCATCTGGGCCCCATGTTGCCGCTTTTTGTAAAGGCGCCTCCGGGCGTATCGGCATCATCGTTGTCCAGAGAGGAGTCTCCCATCCCCCGCTTCGAGGTGCCGAGGGAGATCACCATCCCGGAGCTTGAGGACATGGTAAATCTCTTTGCAGAGTGCGGGGAGAGGATGAAAAAGGCAGGTCTGGACGGGACAGAGCTTAACGGCGCCTGCAACCATCTGCTCAACAATTTCCTCTCAAGGGCTTGGAACAAGAGGACAGACAAATACGGGACCCAGACCATAGAGAACAGGACGAGGCTTTATGTCGATATTATAAAAGAGATCAAGAGACGCAACGGCAAGGACTGGCCGATCATAGCCATCATTAATGCCAAGGAGGTCGGGCTGAAGGACGGCATTACCATAGAGGAGTCCAAACAGTTTGCCCAGGCACTTGTTGAGGCAGGCGCGGACGCCATTGAGGTAAGGGCGGAATATTACATATACCCGAATAATAATGAAAGAAGAGAGAGCCTCCATTTCCCGGATATCTACTTCTATCCCGGATTTGAGGGCGACCTTGACCCCCTTGTTTACGGCAAGGAATTCGGCAAGCAGGCCAATATCCTGATGGCTGAAGAGATAAAGAAGGCCGTCAAGGTCCCTGTTATAGTACAGGGCAAGATGGACTGGAAGAACGGCAATGAGGCCATAAAAAAGGGGCAGACAGACATCATAAGCATGAACAGGAGACTTATTGCTGATCCCTCCCTCCCGAAAAAGGTCCTTGAAGGCAGGGAGGAGGACATCAACCCCTGTAACTCCTGTATGACCTGCTTTGACGCGGGCGAACACTTCAGGCCCATCCTGTGCCGCGTAAACGCGAGTTTCGGCCATGAACGAGAATACGAGATCAAACCTGCTGCCGTAAAGAAGAAGATCATGATCATCGGCGGCGGTCCTTCAGGCATGGAGGCGGCCAGGGTTCTGGCGTTGCGCGGACATAACGTCGTCCTCTTCGACAAGATGATGAAGCTCGGCGGATCGATGGGGCTGGCATCCATGGTAAAGGGTATGGAAAGGGAAGATATCCCCGGACTTATCAGGTATCTTGACAGACAGGTCAGGAAGGCTGGCGTTGATGTCCGCACCGGCACAAAGGTCACATCTGCAACTGTCAATGAGATAAAACCGGATGTCATCATAGTCGCAACGGGCGGCGCACATACCATCCCGAACATACCGGGCATCAACAAGCTTAAGGTGGCCACCAGCGAGAAGATGCACCATACGGGCAAATTCTTCCTTCAATTCTTCTCACCCGAGTTCATGAGAAAGATGTCCCTGCTCCCCATGGTCATGAGACCGATTGTAAGAAAGAACGTCATTATCATGGGCGGAAGGCTGCATGGATGCCAGACGGCGGAATATCTGCTCCATATGGGCAGGAATATAACCATAGTAGATGAAGGCACTGATGCGGAGATAGGAGAAGGTCTTCTGGATGTATTTATGAAGCCCCTCCTTATGCACTGGCTCAAGGACCACGGCGTAAAGTTTATTACCGAGGTCAAGTACAAGGCGATAACAGGCAAGGGCCTCGTCGTGACTACGAAAGACGGCAAAGAGGAACTGATCAAGGGCGACAGCATCATTACAGCCCTCCCGCTAAAGCCTGACACAGCATTTTTTGAGAATATGAAAGGCAAGGCCAAAGAGGTATATGCAATAGGCGATGCCAACTCTCCGGGATATATAGTGGACGCGATCGCGGCAGGCGCCAAGATAGGCCACTCACTGTAACACTCCATTCCATAAGAGGGCCGGTTTATCCGGCTCTCTTAGCCAGCCCAATATTATATATATTAAACCTTATACCTTATTTTCTATTGACATAAAGGGGTATTTGTCGGATTATGTCACATTCATGTCGTATCAGCCTTATGTTTTAGACCGGTGTACTTTGTATCAGTGCCCTTTGATTCTTAAAAAAATTGTCAGCATTCTGAATCCGGATATTATAAAGGCGTATGGATGCCCCAGCAAAACCTCATCAACATTAATCCCTCTATGCTTGCCTGGGCCAGGAGAGAGGCCGGGTTTGAGATTGATCATATTTTAAAAGACCTGGAGATAGACCATCCGACATACCTGCTGTGGGAAAGATTCGGCAATAATGTGCCTTTCAGCAAACTGAAGATCCTTGCAAAGATATTTCAAAGACAAACCGCAATATTTTTTCTCCCTCTCGTACCTGAAAAATCCGGGAGGGCGATGGATAACCGGAATTTCAAGGAGTTCGATGACAAGCTCTCCCCGGAAATCATACTGTCAATCAGGAGGGC
>Ga0153915_10003637_pt1 | contig 14137 bp, 10 predicted proteins | sample Opewatmetagenome_2_FD_107003 | JGI IMG/M metagenome (GOLD analysis project Ga0153915, IMG submission 107003) | Freshwater wetland microbial communities from Ohio, USA - Open water 3 Core 3 Depth 3 metaG | ecosystem: Environmental > Aquatic > Freshwater > Wetlands | place: USA: Ohio, Lake Erie... | reverse complement strand
GCTCCCACAACAGGCTTACAACCAGCACAGCAAGCACCATGCCCATCCAGTGAAGTCGGTCGAAGGTGAAGACTGCCCCGACCATGAGGATGAGAGCCACCGGGCCCCAGACGGCCACTCGGCGAAGAATCTTCTCTTGTCCACCGAGAGCCAGAGGCAGCACGATGCAGAGGTATAGCCCGAGAGTATAATATCCTGAAGTTGTCGATGAGGCTCTCGCCTCCATCCCTAGGAAATACTTCCCCGTACCAATAATCGAGGCAACTACGGCCGTTGCCAGAACGAGGCGGAAGAGCAGGCGGACGTCCTCAGGGCGTTTCATGTCTATCGTACTGGTGAACACAAAGAACAGAACGTAAAAGAAAATCTCCGTTCGGAATGCTTGAATGCTGACGGCCGGATCGACTGACAATGGAATGCTGATCACCCTCGCAAGAACAAAGGCAAGATACGGAATGTCAAGGACTGTCCGCCGGCCCAGCCAGCGTCTCCTGACAATCATCTTCGCAATCCACACCGCAGTGATTACGACTGCTGAAAAATGCAGGAGGGCCGTCGAGAAAATGAGCGAGCCCAGAAGAACGATCATCCCGACCCAGAGCGCCCGATCGAAAGGGTCATTCCTCTGTTCCATATGCATGAGAGAAGTGATGCGGTCCAATCTGAACGTCGTCATCGCTCTTCCCTGACAACGACGTTAACAAGCTTGTTCCTCACTATGATCGTCTTCGCGACCGATTTGCCCTCGGTGTACTTGCGCACTGCGGGATCACCCAAGGTGAGCCTCTCAAGTTCCGATTCGGGGGTGTCAATTGCGACTTCCAGCTTGGAGCGGACCTTCCCGTTAACCTGAAGGACTATTTCCACAGTTGATTCATGGAGCTTTGCTGGATCATATCGGGGCCACTTTTCGTACGCCAGAGAGACTTCGTGTCCTAATTTCTCCCAGATTTCTTCGGCGATGTGCGGTGCAAATGGGGCAAGCAGAAGGAGGAAGTTCTCGAGCAACTGACGCGGTCGGATGTCGACCTTCGTCATCTCGTTCACGAAGATCATCATCTGGGAGATTGCCGTATTGAAATGGAGCGCTTCAATATCCTCCCCGACCTTCTTCACGGTTGCATGGCATATTGTGTCTAGATCCGTCGGAACCGGTCCCGATCTCAAGGATGTGTTTGGTTTTCCCTCCTCATCCAGGTAGAGTCTCCAGACCCGGTTAAGAAATCGTGACACTCCCTCCACGCCGCGCGTACTCCAGGGTTTCATCTCCTCAAGTGGCCCCATAAACATTTCGAAGAGTCGCATCGAATCCGCCCCGTACTGCGCCACAACGTCGTCTGGATTCACCACATTCCCACGAGACTTTGACATTTTGCGGGAATCTTCACCAAGGATTATGCCTTGGTGGCGAAGCTTCACGAATGGCTCGCGTGTGCTCACATACCCGAGATCGAACAGCACCTTGTGCCAGAAACGGGCGTACATCAGATGCAGAACGGCATGCTCCGATCCTCCGACGTAGAGGTCGATCGGCATCCACATACGGTCTAATTCGGGCGAACAGAGGGCATTGCTGTTCTTTGGATCGATGAACCGGAGATAGTACCAGCAGGAGCCAGCCCACTGGGGCATGGTGTTGGTCTCCCGCCGACCATTCATCCCTGTCTCTGCATCCACAACATTGACCCAATCGGCCGCGAGGGCGAGGGGAGAATCCGTCGTTCCGCTCGGCTGGAATTTCTTGAGATCGGGAAGGAGGAGCGGGAGCTCGTCGTCGCGAAGAGGTCTCATCGTTCCATCTTCCAGGTGGATGATCGGGATCGGCTCTCCCCAGTAACGCTGACGTGAGAAAAGCCAGTCGCGGAGCTTGTACTGAACAGACGCCTTCCCCCTGTTCTTCGACTCCAGCCATTCGATTATCCGCTGTTTGGCCTCGGGAGTCGTTAGCCCGTTTAAGGACAACTCCGGATTTGCGGAGTTCGTAGCCATACCATCGCCGGTGTATGCCTCCTTGGACAAGTCCCCACCTTTCACAACCTCGACGATCGGAAGGTCGAAAGTCTTTGCGAACGCGTAATCTCGCTCGTCGTGTCCCGGGACAGCCATAATCGCACCGGTGCCGTAGCCCATAAGCACATAGTCCGCGATCCAGACTGGGATGGGTCTTCCGGTCGCGGGGTTGATCACCATCCCCCCGGTGAACACGCCGGTCTTGTCTGTCTCGATCCCCCGCTCAAGCTCGCCTTTGAGACGCGCGGCTATCTGGTATTCCTCCACCTGCTTTATGCGATTTGGTCCCGTGAGGAGGTCCACCAAGGGATGCTCAGGAGCCAATACCATGTATGTCGCACCGAAGACCGTATCGGGACGGGTCGTGAACACTCTGATAGACTGTGCGCGACCGGGAAGCGGGAAATCTATTTCAGCCCCCTCGGATCGACCGATCCAGTTCCGCTGCTGTTCCAACGTCGAGGCAGGCCAGTCAAGTTCTCCTGCATCGGTCAACAATCTCTCCGCATATGCGGTGATCTTCATCATCCACTGACGCATCGGCCGTCGTTCAACGGTGTAGCCTTTGTCTACCCATTCTGGCACCTCCTCATTGGCCAAGACCGTACCCAGCGCCTCACACCAGTTCACCGGGATTTCTGCCACGTATGCCAGTCGGTAACCCGCCAGGATATCGTGCCGTTGTTTTCCACTCATGGCAGCCCAGTCATCGGCAGTGAAAGCGCGTTCCCGCCCCGGAACGTTCGTGGATCCCGCCTGTGAAAACTCCTCGATGAGGGTCTCGATTGGACGAGCCCGGTTTGCGCGCGGATCGAACCAGGAGCCGTAAATCTTGAGGAAAATCCACTGGGTCCAGCGGTAGTACGCAGGATCTGTTGTGTCAATCTCTCGTGACCAGTCATAGCTCAGGCCGAGCATCTTGATCTGCCGACGAAAGACGGCGATGTTCTGCTCAGTGGTGACACGGGGATGGATGTTGGTCTGCATCGCATATCGTTCAGCCGGGAGACCGAAGGCGTCCCACCCCATTGGATGCAAGACGTTCAGGCCCCTCATCCGCTTGTAGCGACAGAGAATGTCAGTCGCCGTGTAACCCTCAGGATGCCCTACATGAAGACCAGCGCCTGATGGGTATGGGAACATATCCAGGACGTAAATCTTCGGCTTGGATGGATCATCAGGGGTTTGGAATGTCTGATGATCATTCCAGTAGCGTTGCCATTTGGCTTCAATTGTCTGAAAGGGATAGGGCATCGTCTATGAGTCTACCGGTGTCGACTCCTGAATATACAGGTTTGCAGTGGCGACGCTGCCGAGGCGCATCCGTTCGCGAATCTCTTCGGCACTTGCCCCTGCATGGGCAAGGAGCACTGCCGCCGTATGGCGGAGGGAGTATGGTGTGATCCTCCGGTCAGCAGTTCCCCGGAGTCCAGCTCGTATAAGACAGGCGTTAATCCGGTCCCGGACGCCACGGGTTGTCATCCGTTCACCCCGGGTGCGGTTTCCAGCACTCAGAAAGAGCGGATCTCCGGTTCCCGAATCTTTACGGCCTGCGAGATAATGCTCGACCGCCGCGTTGACGTCGTCAGGAAGAATCACCAGTTCATCCTTCTCGATGTGTCCCTTCCCCTGGACAACCAGGCCGGCTTTCCCTCCCACCGGCTTGAGGTCCCGGATGTCTGCGCGGATGATTTCGATTTCCGAGAGACCGCAGCCGAGCATTAGCTTGATCATCGCATAGTCCCGCTTTCCACGCTCATCGCTCTGGTCAACGGAGGAAATCAATCGTTCGACTTCCACGCGGGTGAGCGTGTCGCGGGAGTGCGAGCGGGGACGTTCATTCCCTCCCACCTGTTTCGCAGTGTTCAGGGCCAGGACGCCGATCGCCACAAGGAAATCGCAGAATCGTCGCACAGCGGTCAGGTATGTCGACACTGACACTGGTGAGAGTTTCTTCCGCACTGTTAGATATCGCTTGTAACGCTCGAAATCCTCCACCACGAATCGAACTCGCTGATCCGTCTTAAACCAGCGGACGAATTCGCGCAGGGCACGCTCGTAGGTTCCGCGGGTTTCTGGAGGCCGGCCTCCGAGGCTGAGAAGAAAGCCCTGGTAATGCCGATCGAGCGTCTTCCTGGACAGCCGGACCCGTATCGGGGGGGAAGTGGGCATGGTCGGGCTAACTGCAATAACAGAATTTAGAGAATGGGAAGGTGAGAATCAAGGAAGCAGAAGAAATCAGGAAGCGCCGACGAGCGCGCGAACCACCATCATTGTGATATCGTCTGACTGCTGCGCCCCGCGAGCATGCTGAAGTACATCCTGATGAATCGCGGTGAGAACCTCCTGGGCACACTGGTGGACCGACTGCCGCAGAACAGCCTCCAACCGCTGTTCGCCGTACTCTTCAGAGTCAACGCTCATGGCTTCCGACACTCCGTCGGTAAAGAGAACAAGGACATCGCCCGGCCCAAGAGCGACCTTCTCCTCCTCATATGGAGATGTCGTGTTCATCACTCCGAGAATCATTCCGCCCACTTCAAGTCGTTCGAAAGATCCGTCAGGATGAACAAGATACGGATAATTGTGTCCTGCGTTGACATACGTAAGCGTCCGCGCAGCCGGGTCAATGATCCCCCAGAAGAAAGTAACGAATTTGTTCCCTCCAGTGTTCTGACACATCAGGTCGTTGACCCGACCGGTAAGCTCTGCGAGAGTGAGGTGTAGAGGAACGAGTGCCCGGATTGTGGCCTGCAAGTTCGCCATGAGCAGAGCTGCTGGCGTGCCCTTGCCGGAAACATCGCCGATGGCGATGACGTAGCGCTCCCCCTCGGCAGGAATTACATCATAGTAATCACCACCGACCTGTTTAGAGGAAACATTTGCGGCCGCGATTTCGAAGCCGCGGACTACAGGAAGCACACTTGGGAGGAGACCTTTCTGGATCTCCCGAGCAATCAGCAGTTCGTCCTCGAGCCTCTGCTTTTCAATCGTCTCCTGAAACAAGCGCGCGTTATCCAGCGCAATCATCGCCAGGGTCCCAAGCGATGAAAGGAATTCCAGATCACCGGGTGAGAACGGCTCCCGGCTGAGCCTCTCACCGAGCAGGACAAGTCCCTTGCCTTCTCCCTTGAGCTGTATGGGCACAATCACCTTCAATCCAAGTTCCGCCAGAAGAGGCCGGGGGTCGGCCCCCTCCTTAACGAGCATACCTTCGACGAGCATCGCCCCCTTTAGGCGCGCCAAGGTAGACAAGAATTCTCCCTGCGGCGGCGGTCCATCGATACGTGAAGCAACCACACGCATGTCGGGGCCGTCGCTCAAACAAATCACATAGCGATTCACGCCGACTTGGCCCATCAACGAATAGACGAGGAGCCGGACAAGTTTGTCCAGCTCGAGGAGCGCACCGAACTCCTTCCCCAGATCGAAGAGAGTATTGAGCTCCTGGACCTTGCGGTCAAGCTTTCGATTGACCAGTTCTAGCTCAGCGATTGAGTGACTCTTCTGCACTGCGGTTGCGGAGAGGTTCGCCAGTGACTGGAGATAGGTAAGCTCCTTTCCTCCAAGCTTCTTCTTCGCCATCCGCTCGCCGAAGGCGAGAAACCCGACCGGGCGTTCGTCGATGAAGAGAGGGAGAACAATTGCCACTCCTTTTTCCCTAAGCCGCTTGACCCATGCGCCATGTGCAGCGTTCATTTGCTGCCGCTGCATCAGTGTTCGTGGCAGTCGTTTCACATCGAGGACGGTGCCCTCCCCCAGTTCCGAAAAACCTTTGACCATTTCCACTCTGTAGCGCCCCTTCTCGTGCAACAGGGCGGCAAAGCCCCTCGGGGAAAGGATCTTCCCCATGATGGTTAACAGAATATGGCCGAGGATAAATCGAACGTCGTTAGAAGAATTGATGACTTTACTGAACTCCAGCAGCGTCGCGAGCTCGAAGCGAGATTCGGAGGATTCGAGGGAGGAACGGGTCGACAGTGACGTGGGCGATGGCATAGGAAAGACTGTGGAAAGTAAAGAATAGTGCCGGCTAACGTGGAAGAAACTTGGTGAGCCTGACCTCATTCTTCTGCCCCGGCGTGATCTTGTACTCCACTTTGTCCATCAAGGACTTCATCAAATACACGCCAAGTCCGCCACGTCGGTAGTGAGCAAGGTATTCCTTCATGTCCGGGGTCTGGATCATTGCAGGGTCAAACTCTTTGCCAGTATCTTGAATCAAGATCTCAAATGCGCCGTTACGGCTTCCGACGATCACCGTGATACTCTTGGTCGGATCAAACTTGTAGGCATGCTTGATGATGTTGGTGCATGCCTCATCGACGGCAAGAGCGATCTTGCTAACATCCTCCTCTGCAAAACCGAACCGTCGGGCCGCGACGGATACAAACTCACGCACGGCGATAAGCCTATCGGTTCGACTCTCAATATGGAGTTTTTGCTGTTGCACCGAAATGCCTGCTATCGAGGGGTGGCTTCCTTAAACCGCCGCACCGCTTCATGTTCATCCTTCAGGATATCATACAACAGAGGAAAGCCGAGCAGATCGAAGACGTTATACACCTTCGGAGTCATGTTCGTCAACTTGATATCCCCCTTGTGTTTCCGGACATCCTCGATGAAGGCCATAAAGACTCCGAGGCCCGCACTGCTGATGTATGAGAGGTCTTTGCAGTTGACGATGATGTTGTAGCGCTCGTTGTTGAGAAGCCCCTGCAGTGCCTCCTCAAGTTTCGGCGCGGTGTGGGCATCGAGATACCCTCTCAGTTCCAGTACATGCACGCTTTCGTGCTCTCGTTGTGCAATTCGAAAATCACTCATCGATATCCCTCCGTGGAGAGTTGTGCCATTTCACCACTACCAGAGTCAGATCATCGTGGTGAGCTTCTTCCCCGCCAACAAATGCCCGCACATCCTTCAATATTTCATCCTTGATCATCGATGCAGAGAGATGCTTCTTACGCTCCGCCACCTCAACAAGTCGTTCGTAGCCGTATTCCTCGCCGTCGGACCTTGCTTCAGTCACACCATCCGTATACAAAACGCACAAATCGCCGTCGCTAAGCTGGATCGCATGCTCCTGCAACACATCTCCGAACAACCGACCTTCAGTTAGGCCGAGACCGAGGCCGTCAGGCCGAATGTAGCGAACACCGTCGCGTGCCAGCAAGAGCATCGGGCAGTGTCCTGCACGTGCAACGGTCAGACGTCCCGTTCGGGTATTGAGAATCGCATAAATCAAGCTCACAAAGGAATGCTTGTCGATTGAACCAGCAAGAGCTTCGTTCGCTTTCGTGAGGAACTCACGTGGTGAGTCAAACAACTGGGCAAGTGCAAGAAAGATGCCTTTCACCTCTGCCATATAGAAAGCAGCCGACACACCCTTGCCGGACACATCCCCTACGACCACGCCGAACCGATCATCATCAAGCTGAACGAAATCATAGTAGTCGCCGCCAACTTCGAAGGCGGGAGTCGAAGAGGCCGCAACATCCACTGACGGACCCACGGGCACCGTCTGCGGAAGGAGCTTCCTCTGCATCTCCTGCGCGAGCATCATTTCGCGGAGGAGCCGCTCCCGTTCGATCGACTTCTTGATCAGCCGTGAGTTCTCGATAGCCACCGTCGCCTGATCGGCGAAGGCCGAGATCACATCTACATCATCCTTGACAAATCCGTACTCGATGTCCTTCGTCGCATAGAGCAGACCTAGGGGTGTTCCATGCGAGAGTAATGGAACCACAACCAGTGATCCCTCCCCGCGTCCAGACTTCGGAAGATGCCGGAAACGAGCATCTGAACGCAAGTCGTCGATTACCATCGGCTTCTGGTTTTCGAGGACCTCATCCCGTATGCTTCGTGTGTGTGAAGGCACAAGTCGGTCAATCTCCACCTGAGTGATGTTTTTCTTAGCCGCAACCTGTACCACGTATCCCACCTGCTCTTCTCCACCATCAAGGCGGGTCGCCTCGGGGGGAGGGCCAACAATTTCGAGCCAACAACTCTCGGCTTCACACACGTCGAGTGTCATCGTCGTCACTGTGTCAACCAGTTCATTGAAGTCGAAAACCTGCGTGACCAATCTGCTGAGATTATGCAGTGACGTTACTTCTGTACGTTTCCGTTCAAAGGCCTCGGCAGTAGGAAGATGGAAGAGGGTGCTCACAAAGGCCATTCCCGCATAGATCGCGCCGAAGATCGAGGACGACTGGACGAAATACTTCAACGGAACAGAATAGAACAGCAGGGAACGGCTGATGGTCACATTCTGAGATATCAAAACGGTGAAACCGGTGAGAAGAAGGAAAAGGAAGAACGTATATGCAAGCCCGAAGATTTTCTCACGCTTTGCCAGGTCAATGATCCACGGGAGACGGAACGAATTTACCACCGCCATGAGGATGGCGAGGCTGAAGATCACGGTCGTGACCACGCTTGTGTCTAATGGTCGCAGCGTTATGGCAGAGATGGAGCACGCGAGGATCAGACCAATAAGAACAATGGCATTCCTTTGAGTCCCCTTGCGCCGCCCGTACCGAAGGAGGGTCACGAGAACCCCGAATAATACCAACGCAAACACCCCGATAAGCAGGCTTGTGAAGGATCCGACAAAGAGCGTTGAATAGTCTAGCGGAATCAAGGTCAGCAATTTTGCGTCATATCCCCCCAGCGATATCGAGGAGGCGCCGACGACGAGAAGGAGGATCACTGTGGTAAGGATCAGAAGAAAACCGAGTTTGCGGACGGGACTCTGTTCAGTTTTCCCGAATATGGGGAGCAGGAGGAAGTAGAGGAGCGCGAACGCACCCGCAAGGACGAGTTCTCGCAAAATCGCAAGCCTGCCCCAGTCGAATTCGACGTTTTTGGCGATGACGTCGACCGCAAACTTGAGCAGAATGACGAGAAAGGCTCCGCCAAGCGAAAAAAGACGACGCAGCTTCATGTGCGGTCACACTTTGATGAGGAGCCAGTTGCCTTTTCGATACTTCGCATAGATGAGAAGCGAATAGGAAAAGATGTACACCGGGAGGGCCAGCCACGCCCCAATGATGCCACCTCCGAGGGCCACTCCGAAAATGTAGCTCGCCGGAAGAAAAATCACCCAGTGTGTCAGGACTTCAATGAACATTACGTAAACGGTCGCGCCAGCAGCCTGAAGTGCGTGGGCCAGCACAATTCCAAAGGCGTAGAAAATCTGCGCCCCACCTGCGATCTGAAGAGCAGGACGTGCAACCCGCACGATTTCTGCATTGGTTGTCAGCGCCTGGAGGACTAGGTCCGGAAGAAAGACGAACACTGCCCCCAAGAAAATCGTGTAGTACGTGGCCAAACGACCAGCTTCCAAACCGTACCGGTTCGCCAACGAATACTCCCGCTTTCCCAAGCTCTGACCAACGAGCGTCTGTGCGCCGGTACCGAATCCGAAGCAGGGGAGGAACGACATGAAGAGGGCGGAAATCACAATCTGGCTTGCCGCCTGCTCTGTTGTTCCGATCACACCGGTAATTGCGTAGAAAACCAGAAATCCCAGTAGTATAAGCGCATTCTGTGCAGAGACCGGAGCCGAAATCCTTGTCACCTGCTTCATGACATTGCTAAGGATCCGAAGGTGTGAATAATACCCATATCTTCTTCGATATTTGGGAAGGAAAGTTACACTGACAAAGTAGAGGCAGCCGATCAGGTTGCTGATCGCCGATGACACGCCTGCCCCTGTCAATCCCAGCCTCGGGAGGCCAAACGCACCGAAAATCAAGACGTAGTCAAATATCAAGGTCCCCACGTTAGTAATGATCGCGGAGTACATGAAAACCTTCGTATGCCCGATCCCATTGAAGAACCCACGATAGGATACGACAAACAGGAAAATCGCAAGACCAAGAAATCGCCATTGCATGTATCCGGTTCCTGCAACTGCGACCGCGGGATCTTTGGCGAAGAAACTCAGAATATTGAACGTCCAGAAGTATCCTGGTACCCCAAAGAGGACGCCGAGTGCGAAGGAGAGCAGGAGTGAACTGTTCAGGACAACGCCCGCACCGTCGTAGTCCCTTTCGCCCACCCGACGTGCGACCAATACGTGAGTGCCGGTCGCCAGGGTACTGAAGAGGCTGGTGACCGCCCACGTGGCGAGCGACCCAAGACCCATGGCTGCGAGAACGACGCTGGTGTTTTCCAGTCGCCCCACCATTGCCGTCTCCACGAGGGAGACAATCACAAGGGAGGACAGACCGGCGACAGCCGGCGTCGACATTTTCAGGACCCCGCGCGTGAGCGGCTTATCAAGGATGATGCCCATTCACTCGCGCCTTTGGGAGTGATCCTGACGGGGTGATTTCAGCTCAGAGAGATAGTTGCGCGATAAATCGATCTGCGTCGCGGGCATACTGAGAAGCCGGATAATCCTTTTTCAGCCGCTGGTACAATTCCAGCGCCTTCTCCTTCTCGCCTGCCAGTCCAAAATCCCGCGCAGCATTGCTAAGATCCTCGGCCGCCGACACACCTTTTGGGCTCTTCCCAACTGCACTTTCAAAGTACTTGGCGGCTTCTCCGAAGTTCTTTTTCGCTTCGAAACACTGGGCGATTCCAGCATAGCGCGATGCTGCCAGCATCTCGTCAGGTGGACTGAAATCCTCAAATTGTGTGAGCGCCTCGTCGTATTTTCCCACCTCGTAGTAGGCACTGGCGAGAATAAACCTGGCAAGTTCTCCCCCCCGGCTATTGCCAAAGTTATCGACAATGGACTTGAGGCCGGGAATATTCCGTTCCGGCACTCCGTCAATTGCCGCCTGGTATTGGCCCTGGTTGTAGAGCGCGTCTACCTGACTAAGCTGCGCTAAGGCGCGTTCATTGTTATCGGAGCGATTCTTCGAATAGACAAGTCCGGCGATCACGACCACCACGACCGCGGTGACGGCAATCCCGATAACCCTTTTGTTGTTCTCGTAGAACGCTGTTACCTGCGCATACCAGGTAACAAGGGTGTCCTGTTTGATCTCCTTTCTGGAGATTTTCTTCTTGGGTCTCAGCATGGTACGACCATTTCGTAATAGATGGATGTGTTTTCCAGCTGTACGCCCGTCGGGAGTCGAACCCGAAACCTTTGGCTCCGGAGGCCAACACTCTATCCAATTGAGCTACGGGCGCTTTTGCTTTTCACTTGCCCGCGAAACCCCGAGCAGCGTCGAGGGGTTGAGCTACGGGCGCTTTTTTTGTCTCTTTGCCTTGCCCTCTGCGAACACTGAAGATATTAAGGGGTCTTACATGTGAAGAGTCAATAGGTCGCTGTCTTTGATCCTCGAACCATCTAAAAAACTACAAAAAAGGGCTGGCAATCGCAAGTTTTTCGTTAATCACCCAACTCTTTGAGCCGACGCCGTACATCAGGCACTGCCGGATCAGTATCTGCTGCTACATCCAGAAACCGGTGGTATGCTTTCACGGCCTCGTCGACCGCGCCAAGCATGTCCAAAGCAAGTGCCCGAGTGTACAAACCCGCATCGTGGTCAGCTTCGATCAAAAGAGCTGAGTCGCAATCAGCCACTGCCATTTCAAATTCCCCTTTCTGGTAATGAACATAGGCCCGATCAGAAAATGCATCCGCATTCTCCGGGTCGAGGGCAATCGCCCTGTTGAAATCAGAGAACGCCGAATCTGTTGCATCCTCCCGCAACCACAGAAGGCCACGCCAATGGTAGTCCTTTGATCGCCCTCCAGCGAGGTGGATGACACTATCAAGATCGCTCAATGCCCAACGAGTGTGCCCCAATTTCTCGTTCACCATGGCTCTCCCTTCATATCCCTCTGGCAAGGTGGGGTACATGGTGATCAATGCTCCAAAATCCGCTAATGCGGCATCATATCTTTCCAATTGGAACCTGGCACGACCCCGCGCACAATAGACGTCCATGAATACAGGACGAATGGCGATGGCACGGGAAAAACACGAATCCGCTTCTTCAAGACCTTGTTGGTTTACATACGAAAGCCCACGGTAGTACCACGCTTCGCTATACGTCGAATCGAGCTCCAAGGCAAATTCAAGAAACAGATCTGCCATCGCGTATCTACCTTGGCCGATCAGGCGGAATCCCTGGCTAGCCATCCAAACCGCATGATCGCGATTTAAGGGAAAACACCCGACGAGCAAGAGAAGGAATACGAGTTCCGCACCGATCAAGTGTCTGGCCGGCCTGCGGGGTGAAATTGCCCGATGACGTGAGGCCTGCATGGGTCCCACCTACGCTGTTAGTCAGGACATACCGTGTCCACCGAGAATTTACCCATCCGCCCAGCCAACGTCAGTTGATCGGCAAGGAATTCTTTTCCGTCAGCCATCCCGCGATCGAAACTAGAACAAGAGTGAGAAAAAGGAGGACAACAGAATAGGCCGCCGCCGCGCCGAAGTTGAAATTGCGGAGCTGAGCGAGAATCTCGACCGAGATCGGGCGGCTATTGTATGTGTAAAGGAGAATTGAGGAAACGAATTCCCCAAGTGCGGCGATCAATACCAGCAGGGCGCCGGACACCACACCTGGAAGAACAATGGGGATCACAATCGTCCGCCAGCGGCGCCAGGGACCGGCACCAAGCGTCCCGGCGGCCTCAATCAGAGATGGATCAAGCTGCGCCAACGCTGATGCGGCCGAACGGTGGACAAGAGGATACGTCCTCACGATATATGCAAGGGGCAAAATCCAGAACGTCCCGACTAAGGTCTGGTATCCCGCTGGAACGGTAGGCGAATTAAACGCGGTAATGAGTGCGAGGGCGATGACTGTCCCGGGAATTGCGTACGGGAGAGTGATCACCGTATCAGCAAGCACCCTGCCCTTGCGAACCCCTCCACGCGCGACAAGGGACGCACCGGAGAAACCAATCACGATCGCACCGACGACAGTCAGGATCGACATCTCAACGCTGTTGAGGATCGGTGTAAAGGCACTTGAGTCCTTGAAGAGCGTGGTGTAATTCTCAAGAGTATATTCTCCAGGGAGAATTTGCCATGTCCATGACCCTTCCCTAGCGCACGAAACCACTAGAATCACTACCATAGGAAGAATTTCCAGAGCCAGGAGAATGAGAAGAATGGCAACCATGATTCTCTTGACTGATCGGCCGACAGGGAGGCGCCCAGGTCGATTTGCTCCCTTCGTAGCCATCGCTCCCTCACGTCGACCGGTACGAAGCGAGAGGAGCACGAAGAACGACATGGACACTATCATGAGCAAGAAAGACTGTGCCGCAGCAAGGTCCACATCGCCATTCAACTTCGTCGTGAAAATCTGCACTGTGAGAAAACGCCTTGCTCCCCCAAAAATGAATGGGGCGGAGAACGAGGCCATGCTTCCCATGAAGGTGAGAACGGACGCTGCAAGGAGGGCCGGTCGAAGCTGCGGCAGCATTACCCGTCGAAAAGTCTGCCACGGCAGGCTCCCGAGGACTGCGGCTGCCTCCAACATTGAGCCATCGATCCGCCGAAGAGCCGCTGAGGTCAACAAGTAGAAATACACATTGAACGAAAACGCGTGGACCGCAACGATCGCAGGGATGCCTTCCAACGATATTGTTGCAGGAGCGATGCCCGTCAACGATGAGAGTGTCCGAGGCAAGATTCCACTTTCGCCAAAGACAAACAGGAAAGCGATCACCCCCACCAACGGAGGAAGCGCAATAGGGACGGCGGCAAGTCGGGAGAGAATCGCACGGGAGGGAAACTCAACTTGAGTAAAGATGAATGCAAAGAACACTCCGACAAGACCGCTCACGACAACCGAAAGTAGCGATATCCCTACGGAGTTGACAACCGCCTCGAGGTTCGCTCGGTTTGAGGGATCCAGAAGTGCGCGATAATGCTGAAATGATATCTGTGTGCCGTCACTGAGACTGGTGAACAGCAACTGCGCGACTGGGTATAGCACATATGCGCCAAGGAACGACGCGAGAACAATTGTCGGCAGCAGAAGCCCGCTCCGTTTCATGCGCCCTCACGATGCGGAAACACTACCGCGTGAGACCAATCGATCGTGAAACCGACTCGTTCGCCCGCACGCAGGTCAGCCGGGAGATCCGTTGTGGTCGCGGCCACGCGAAGCTCACTGTCGAGCACTTTGAGAACCAGGAG
>Ga0153915_10003636_pt1 | contig 14142 bp, 22 predicted proteins | sample Opewatmetagenome_2_FD_107003 | JGI IMG/M metagenome (GOLD analysis project Ga0153915, IMG submission 107003) | Freshwater wetland microbial communities from Ohio, USA - Open water 3 Core 3 Depth 3 metaG | ecosystem: Environmental > Aquatic > Freshwater > Wetlands | place: USA: Ohio, Lake Erie... | reverse complement strand
GAACGGAAGCAACGGAGGTAGGACGCATGCCACGCAAGATGGGTGGGCTGGCCAAGGCGGCTCGCAGGAAGCTGCGGAAGCGCGCGGGCCTCGTCGAGACGCGAAGGAAGAAGGAGTTCACCTACCGGGGCTACACCCTCGAGGAGATGAAGGCGATGACCCTCGAGGAGATCGTCGAGCTCCTCCCGGCCCGCGCGCGGCGTTCGTTCGTCCGCGGTCTGGATGAGGAGCGCACGACCTTCGTGGACAAGCTCCGCGCGAGCGGCACGGAGGAAGCCGTCCGCACCCACTGCCGCAACGTGCCAATCCTTCCGGATTTCGTGGGGAAGAAGGTCGCGGTCCACAACGGGAAGGAGTTCGTGAACGTGGACATCAAGCCCGAGATGATCGGGCACTACATCGGCGAGTTCGCGATGACGCGGAAGACGGTGGTCGTCCACAGCGGCCCGGGCGTCGGCGCGACGCGCTCGTCCAAGTTCATGCCGCTGAAGTAGGTGGACCATGACGCACCTCGGGTACACGGTGGAATACAAGATCGAGAGCATGGCGCGAGCCTACGGCAAGGAGCTCCAGATCCCCTGGAAGAAGAGCGTGGAGCTTGCCCGCGCGATCCGCGGGAAGACCGTGGAGCAGGCCCGCGAGTACCTGGAGAACGTGGCCGCCCTGAAGCAGGCCGTTCCCATGAGGCGCTACAAGCGCTGGGTGGCGCACAAGCCCGGGATGGGCCCCGCGCGCTACCCGGTCAAGGCGGCGAAGGCCTTCCTGCGCGTCCTCGAGTCCGCGGTCGCGAACGCGGAGTTCACCGGGAAGGACGACCCGGACCAGATGCGGATCATGGTCATCAACGCCCACAAGGGCTCGATCCAGAAGGCCTACCGGCCCCGGGCCCACGGCCGGAGCGGCCCGTGGAACCAGGACACGGTCAACCTGGAAATCGTCCTCGAGGAAGCGGAGGGGAGCTGAGTGCCCGGAGCCACCGTCACGGAGCGCCGCAAGGACAAGCGGATCATCGTCGAGAACATGCGCCGCGTCCTCCTCAAGGAGTACCTGATGCGGGAGACGCGCCGCGCGGGCTTTGGCGGGCTGGACATCCAGCGCACGCCCATGGGCACGCGGGTCACCCTCCAGTCGGAGCGCCCCGGCCTCGTCATCGGCCGCAAGGGGGGCGCGATCAAGAGCCTCACGGACGCCGTCGAGCGCCAGTTCAAGTTCGACAACCCGCAGATCGAGGTCCAGGAGGTCGCCAACCCCTCCCTCAACGCGCAGATCATGGCCGAGAAGCTCGCTAACGCGCTGGAGCGCGGGTGGCACTTCCGTCGCGCCGGGCACAGCACGGTCCGACGCATCATGGAGGCCGGCGGGAAGGGCTGCCTCGTCATCATCGCGGGCAAGCTGACCGGCCAGAGGCACCGCACGGAGAAGTTCAAGGCGGGCCACATCAAGTACTGCGGCGAGCCGCGGAACCTCTGGATGGGCAGAGGCTTCGCCGTGGCCAAGCTCAAGCCGGGCGTCATCGGCGTGACCGTGGAGATCATGAACCCCCTGGCGAAGCTCCCCGACGAGATCGAGGTCCGCGCCGCGAGGCCCGGTGCGCCGATCGAGGTAGCTGCCCCCGTGGTCGCTCCGGAGACCGAGGTTCCGGCCGAGGAGGCCCCCGCGCCGGCACCTGCGCTGGTCGAGCCGGAAGGGGTCGTCGAGGACGCCGTCACCCTCCCTGAGGAGGAGCCGAAGCCTGCGGAGAAGATCAAGAAGAGCAAGGTGGCCACGAAGCGCCTGAAGAAGGTCGCCAAGGAAGTCAAGCAGCTCGGGGTCGACGTGGACGTCGACGTGGCGGAGGAGGAGAAGTAATGGCTCTCCTTCGGACCAAGGAGATTCGCGCGATGGACGTAGCCGCGCGGGAGAAGAAGCTCCGCGAGCTGCGGGACGAGCTCATGCACGAGCGCGGCGTCGCGGCGATGGGCGGCGCGCCCCCGAACCCGGGCAAGATCCGCGCGCTCCGAAAGAACATCGCACGCATCCACACGATCCAGTCCGAGGAAGGGGTCGCGGGGACCGCCAAAGCGACCGCCTCGGAGAAGCCGACGCCCTCGCACGAGCCCTCGGCGGAGCCCAAGGAAGAGCTCGACGACGAACTCGAGGAGGACAAGGCGTAATGGCGGGCATCTGCGCGACCTGCGGTCTCCCGGAGGAGCTCTGCATGTGCGAGGAGCTAGCCAAGGAGCAGCAGCGGATCCGGGTCCACAACGACACCCGCCGCTACGGGAAGACCGTGACGGTCGTCGAGGGACTCGACGTGGGCGACATCGACATCGCCGAACTCGCCAGGACGCTCAAGAACAAGTGCGCGGCCGGAGGCACGGCGAAGGAAGGCCGCATCGAACTCCAGGGCGAGCACAAGCGAAGGGTGGCGGAGGTCCTCGAGTCCATGGGCTATCGCGTCGAGGTGGCGTGACATGAACCTCCGCAAGCACGAGCTCATCGGGCTTCAGGTCGAGGTCGTCCGTGCCACGGACCCCGGCCAGGCCCACCTCACGGGGCGCGTGGTCGACGAGACGCGCAACCTCCTCGTGATCGAGGCGGGAGGCGCGGAGAAGCGGATCCCCAAGCAGGGAGCCCGTTTCCGGTTCCAGATCCAAGGCGGCATCGAGTTGGAAGGCGACGACATCCGCTTCCGGCCCGAGGACCGCGTGAAGAAGGCACGGTGACCATTCATGGCAGAAAAGAAGGCGGCGAAGAAGGAAAAGCCCGCGGCGGCTCCGGCCCCCGCGCCCGCGGCACGGAAAGCGGCGGCCGCGCGTGACATCGGCATCGACGTGCCGGTCCCCGAGAAGGCCTGCGCGGACGAGCACTGCCCGTTCCACGGCAAGCTCCCCGTCCGCGGCCAGATCCTCGAGGGCGTCGTCGTCTCCACGAAGATGCAGCGGACGGCGGTCATCGAGCGGGAGTACCTCCGCTACCTGCAGAAGTTCGAGCGGTTTGAGAAGCGGACGCGGCGGATGAACGTCCACTCCCCGCCCTGCCTCGGCCTTGCCGTCGGGGACCGCGTGACCGTCATGGAGTGCCGGCCGCTCGGGAAGACGGTCCACTTCGTCGCGATCCGCAACCAGGGGGTCGCGGCATGAAGGGGCTCCCGGGGCGCCAGACGCGCGGGCTGCCCAAGGGCGCCCGGCTCGAGTGCATCGACAACACGGGCGCGAAGATCGTGGAGATCGTCGAGGTCAAGAACTACAAGGGAGTGCGGAACCGAATCTCCTCGGCCGGCATCGCGGACCTGCTCGTGGTCACGGTCAAGAAGGGCACGCCGGAGACGCGGAAGCAGCTTTTCAACGCGGTCATCGTCCGGCAGCGCAGACCCTTCCGCCGCCCGGAGGGGATCATGGTCCAGTTCGAGGACAACGCGTGCGTCATCGTGACGCCCGAGGGCGAGGCGAAGGGATCGGACATCAAGGGCCCCGTGGCCCGCGAGGCGGCCGAGCGCTGGCCGCGGATTGCCGCCACGGCGAGCATGATCGTGTGAGGTGAGACCATGGTCTCTACCCGACCCCGGACTCAGCGGAAGAGGCTCCATGAGGCCACGATCGACGTGCGCCACCGGCTCCTCGGAGCCCATGTGGACCCCGACCTCGCGGCGAAGTCCAAGCTCCGCCTCCCACGCGCGCTCCCTGTGCGCCAGGGCGACGTCGTTCGGATCATGCGCGGCGGCTTCCGGGGCAAGGAGGGGAAGATCGTGAGCGTGGACTCCAAGCACGGGACGGCCGTGATCGAGGGGATCACGATCGAGAAGACGGACGAGAAGAAGGTCCCGCGACCCGTGCACGCCTCGAACCTGATGATCATCAAGATGGACGACACGGACCCGTGGCGCCGCAAGAAGTACGAGGAGTGAGGAGAACGTGAAGAAGCACCTGAAGCGACTGCCGGCGCCCCGATCCTGGGCAATCGCGCGTAAGACCGAGTTCTGGGTCTCCAAGCCATCCCCGGGTCCCCATCCCGCGGACCGCTGCATGCCCCTCGGCCTGATCCTTCGGGACCAGCTCCGCGTCTGCGACACGGCCCGCGAGGCGCGGCACATCCTGAACGGCCGGCATGTCCTGATCGACGGCCGGCCGATCACGGACCCCAAGTTCCCCGTCGGGCTCATGGACATCATCTCCCTGGAGGACACGAAGGCCCACTACCGGATGCTCGTGGACCGCCGCGGCCGGATGAGCCTCCAGGCCGTCGAGGCGCCGGAGGCCAAGTGGAAGCTCTGCCGGATCGAGAACAAGACGACCGTGCGCGGCGGCAAGACGCAGATCAACCTCCACGACGGGCGGAACCTCCTCCTGCCCAAGGACGCTCACCAGACGGGGACCACCCTGAAGCTCGGGGTGCCCGACCAGAAGGTCCTCGCCCACTTCGACCTGGCCGAGGGCGCGACGGCCCTGATCACGGGCGGGAAGCACGTGGGCGAGCTCGCCCACGTCCTCGCCCTGCAGAAGGTCCGCAACGCGCGGGCCAACGTGGTCACGTTCAAGGAAGGCTTCTCCACGGATGTCGACAAGGTCTTCATCGTGGGCAAGGAGGCCGCCGAGGTCAAGGTGCCGGAGGTCTCGGCCCTGTAGGTGGGACCATGGCGGACATGCGTGCGATCCGGATCGAGAAGGTCGTCGTCAACGTCGGGGTCGGCGAAGCCGGCGACAAGCTCGTCAAGGCCCAGAAGGTCCTGGAGCTCGTGACCCAGCAGAGGCCCACGCAGACCCTGGCCCACGCGGGCGTCCGAGACTGGGGCGTGCGGAAGAACATGCCCATCGGGTCCAAGGTCACCCTCCGCGGCGCCGATGCCGAGTCGTTCCTCAAGCGGGCCCTCTCCATCCGGAATAATCGGCTGCCCGCGTACAGCTTCGATCCCCGCGGGAACTTCTCCTTCGGGGTGCCCGACTACACGGACTTCGAGGGCATGAAGTACGACCCCGAGATCGGCGTGTTCGGGATGGACATCAGCGTGAGTCTCCAGCGGCCCGGGTTCCGGGTCGCCAAGCGCCGGGTCCGGCCCCACCCGATCCCGCAGCGGCACCGGATCACCCGGGACGAGGGCATCGCGTTCATCAAGACTCACTTCGGGATCGAGGTGGTCGAGTGAAGCGAACGAAGGAGTTCGGCCGGAAGAAGGGCTGCCTGCGATGCGGCCGGAAGCGAGGGATCGTGCGGCGGTACGGGCTGCACCTCTGCCGCCAGTGCTTCCGGGAGATCGCGTACGACCTCGGGTTCCGGAAGTACAGCTGAGGTGACCCCATGTTGCACGATCCGTTGAATGACGCCATGGTCGCGATTCGCAACGCGGAGGCCGCAGGCAAGCACGAATGCCTCATCCGTCCCGCCTCCAAGCTCATCGGCCACGTCCTCAAGGTCATGGAGGAGCACCGGTACATCCGCTCCTTCGAGCTCGTGGCCGACGGCCGAGGTGGGATCTACCGCGTCCAGCTCGTGGGCTCGATCAACTCCTGCGGCGTGATCAAGCCGCGGTTCTCTGTCCGGCGGACGGACCTCGAGAAGTACGAGGCGCGGTACCTCCCCGCCCAGGACTTCGGCGTCCTCATCCTGACGACGACGGAGGGCGTGATCTCGCAGACGAGGGCCAAGGAGATCGGGGTGGGCGGGAAGCTGCTCGCCTACGTGTACTGAGGTGAAAGCATGCCCATCACCGGTCTGAAGGAGGAACGCGTGACAATCCCGAGCGGCGTCCAGGTCACGCTCCAGGGCGACCAGGTCGTCGTCTCGGGCAAGGGCGTCACGCTCCAGCGGTCCCTCGCCCATCCTCGTGTGTCCCTGCACGTGGAAGGATCCGAGGTCCACGTCCGCTCCGAGTACCCGAACCGACGCGAGGGCGCGCTCGTCGGGACCTTTGCCGCCCACCTGCGCAACATGATCCTCGGGGTGACCGAGGGGTTCACGTACGAGATGAAGATCGTCTACAGCCACTTCCCCGTCAAGGCGACCGTGAAGGGCTCCGAGTTCCTCATCGAGAACTTCCTCGGAGAGAAGTTCCCGCGGAAGGCGAAGATCCTCGGCGTCACGAAGGTCGAGGTGAAGGGGGACCAGGTCGTCCTCACCGGTCCGGACATCGAGGCGGTGTCCCAGAGCGCGGCGAACATCGAGCAGGCGACGCGGATCAAGGGCTTCGACCCGCGCGTCTTCCAGGATGGCATCTACATCACGAAGAAAGCCGGGGAGGTCTGAGCATGGCGGATGACGAGGCAACTCCCGCGGAGCCTCCGAAGAAGGCGAAGAAGGCCGTCCCCGAGGTACCTTCCGAGGCACCCTCCGAGCCCAAGCTCCCGACTGCCGCAGAGATTCGCGCGGCCCACAAGGCCGAACTCACCGCATGGTCCGAGTCGTTCGGGCTGAGCACGGAGGGCCGCGTGGACGATCTCCGGAAGCGCGTGACGGAGTACGTCGCCGCGCAGAAGAAGCCGGCTGCGGCCGAGACGAAGCCTGAGGCGGCGCCGCCGAAACCCTCGCCTGCACCCGAGGCGAAGAAGGCACCTGCCAAGGCCGCCAAGGAAGCACCCAAGAAGGCCGCGAAGAAAGCCGAGAAGAAGGCGGAGAAGGAAGAGGAGGCCGAGGAAGAGGAGGGCGAGGGCGCGTACGAGCCGAACGCCAAGCCCAAGCTCGACCCCCGCGTGCGACGGCTCCTCGCCGCGCGCGCCCTGAAGTCGGCGTCCCGCCCGAAGTTCCACCGCCAGGAGTGGTTCCGCTACAAGAGGTTCGGCGACGAATGGAGGAAGCCCCAAGGCGGACAGTCCAAGCTTCGCCGCCACTTCGGCTACCGCTGGAATCTCCCCTCCGTGGGCTACCGCGGCCCGAGGGAGGTCCGCGGACTCCACCCGAGTGGGTTCCAAGAAATCCTGATCCACAACGAGCGCCAGCTCGAGGGCCTCGATCCCGCGAAGCAGGCCGTGCGCATCGCCCACGGGGTCGGCGCGAGGAAGCGCGAGCTCATCGAGAAGGCGTGCGAGGGCAAGGGACTCCGCGTCCTGAACCGGATGGTGACCCAATGAGGTTCGACCACCAGCGCCGCCTCGCCTCCGAGATCCTGGGCTGCGGTATCAACCGCGTGCGGATCACGACGGACCCCGCGGAGCAGGAGAACATATTCGATGCGATCACCCGCGAGCAGGTCCGGGAGCTCATCCGCCGGAACGTGATCACGAAGCGCGAGGAGAAAGGGGTCTCGCGGGCTCGTGCGCGAATCCGTGCGGCGCAGAAGCAGAAGGGCCGACGCCGAGGCCACGGTACCCGACGTGGTACCGCGAACGCCCGCGCACCGCGGAAGACCCAGTGGATCGGCACGATCCGCCGGCTCCGCGCGTACCTCCGCGAGCTCAAGGCGCAGGGCCGCATCGACGTGCACACGTACCGCCGGTTCTACCGCCAGGCCAAGGGCGGCATGTTCAAATCCAAGGCGCACCTGACCCAGCAACTCCAGATGGCGGGCGTCTTGAAGGAGGTAGCCAAATGAAGACCCAGGGTCCCCACTTCCGCGTCGCGTTCCGACGCCGACGCGAGGGGAAGACGGACTACCGGAGACGCCAGCGGTTGCTTCGCAGCGAGATGCCGCGGGCCGTCGTCCGCAAGACGCTCAACCAGACGCTCGTCCAGATCGTCGAGGCCGAAGCCGGCGGTGACCGGGTGGTCGCCACGGCGCGCTCCATGGACCTCAAGGAGCACGGCTGGTCCGTCGGGACGGGCAACGTCCCCGCGGCCTACCTGACGGGCTTGCTCGCGGGGAAGCGTGCCGTGGCCAAGGGCGTCAAGTCCGCGGTCCTGGACATCGGGCTCCAGGAGCCCTCCAAGGGAGGCCGCGTCTTCGCGGCGCTCCAGGGGCTCCTCGACGCGGGCATGCAGGTGCCCCACAGCAAGGAAATCCTCCCCGCGAAGGCGCGTATCCGCGGCGAGCACATCGGGGACGAGGTCGTCAAGTCGTTTGATGCCGTGAAGGCGAAACTGGAGGCGGCCTGATGCCCGGGCGCAGACAGCGACGAGGCAGCCGGCCCCCGCGAGATTCGCGCCCGGAGAGGGACCTGAGCCAGTGGAACCCGAAGACGAAGCTGGGTAGGATGGTCCTCAGCGGTACGATCACGACGATGGGCGAGGCGATCTCGAGCGGCCTCCCGATCCGGGAGCCCGAGATCGTGGACATCCTCCTGCCCGAGACCGAGGACGAGGTCCTCGACGTGAACATGGTCCAGCGGATGACGGACTCGGGTCGGCGCGTGAACTTCGTGATCACGTGCGTGGTCGGCAACAAGGACGGCTTCGTCGGCTTGGGCCGGGCCCGTGGCCGCGAGGTCGGCCCCTCCATCCGGCGAGCCATTGACAACGCGAAGATCAACATGATCGAGGTCAAGCGGGGATGCGGCTCCTGGGAATGTGGCTGCTTCCGTGCCCACTCCCTCCCCTTCAAGGTCGCCGGCTCCTCGGGATCCGTGGATGTCTCTCTGAAGCCCGCGCCCCAGGGCGTCGGGCTCGCGGTGGGCGACGTCGCGAAGAGCATCCTGCGCCTCTCAGGCATCACGGACGCGTGGGGTTTCACGAAGGGGCACACGAAGACGACCGTGAACTACGCGCTCGCCGCATTCGAGGCGCTCCGGAAGACAGCCGGGATCAAAGTCCCCAGCGAGCTCGCGGAGCGACTCAAGATTCGTCAGGGAGCGGAGCAGGTCTACGTCCACAAGATTGCCGCGACCGCCGCAGCCGAGCCCGCGGAGCCCGAGCTCACCTCCGACGGACGGATTGAGGGGACGGACCTCGCCGAAGAGGCGACCGAGGAGAAGGAAGCGAAGGTCGAGAAGACCGAGGGCGAGCCGAAGGACGAGGTGGAACAGCCATGAGCTTCGCCGTGATCCGGCTCCGGGGCAAGCACGATTTGCGGGACACGGTCCACGACACCCTGACGATGCTCCACCTCACGCGGCAGAATCACTGCGTCATCGTTCCCCAAGATCCCACGTACACGGGCATGCTCAAGGTCGTGAAGGACTTCGTGACCTGGGGCGAGATCGACGAGCAGACCCTGGCCAAGGCGCTGCTCCGAAGGGGACGGGCCGTGGGCGACAAACCGATCGACGATGCCTTCGTCAAGGCGCATAGCAAGTTCAAGTCCATTTGGGACCTCAGTCAGGCCGTGGCGAAGGGCGAGGCCAGCCTCCGCGAGGTCGCGGAGCTCCGTCCGGTCCTGCGGCTCCATCCGCCCGTCAAGGGCCTGCGCGGGATCAAGAGGGGCTACAACGACGGTGGCGACCTCGGCTACCGTGGCAAGGCGATCAACGAGCTCATCGAACGCATGCTGTTTGAGGAGGGCGCCAAGAATGCCCAGTAGGAGCCACAAGATGCGCGGGAGCCGCACCCATGGCCGCGGCAAGAAGCACGGCCGTGGCGCAGGAGGCCGCGGCGGCACGGGGAACGCAGGGCTCCACAAGCACAAGTTCAAGTCGATGATCAAGTACGATCCCGACCACTTCGGACGGCATGGCTTCAAGCGCCACGCCATGCCCCACGACGTCGCCGTGATCAACTTGGAACAGCTCTCGAAGCGCGTCGCCGAGTTCGAGGCCCAGGGCCATGCGAAGCGCGCGGGAGGCGGCATCGAGGTCGACCTGACCGCGGCGGGCATCGACAAGCTCCTCGGAGGGGGCCGGGCCTCGTCCGCCTTCAAGATCACAGTGGCCGCGGCCTCCGAGCAGGCTAAGGCCAAAGTACAAGAGGCGGGAGGGCAAGTCCTCCTCCCCGAGGAAGCGAAGGAGTAGGCGATGCCTCTCGAGGAGAAGAAGAAGAGCCGGCTCTACGCCCTGAAGCCGCTCACGGACCGTCTCCCCGCGGTCACGCGGCCGGAAGGCCATGTCCAGTTCCGGACGAAGATGTTCTGGGTCGTCGCGATCCTCGTCCTGTACTTCGTCATGACGAACATCTTCATCTACGGGCTGGACCGCACGAACGTCATCGACTTCTTCTCCAGCCTGCGGGCCATCCTCGCGGGGGCCCAGGGTTCCCTCATGCACCTCGGGATCGGGCCCATCGTCACGGCCTCGATCATCATGCAGCTGTTCGCGGGCGCCAAGATCATCAACCTCGACCTCGAGGACGACGAGGACAAGAGCGTCTACCAGGGCACCCAGAAGTTCCTGGTGATCATCATGATCTTCGTCGAGGCAATCCCCCAGGTCTACGGCTTCCTCACGCCGGCCACGGGATTCGTCTCGGCCCTGAACGGCTCCTCGCTCTTCGGACTCATCCCCGCCGGGAACGGGGCGAACGTCGCCAAGCTGCTCATCATCCTCCAGTTGTTCCTCGGATCGTACCTCGTCTTCCTCATGGACGAGGTCGTCTCCAAGTGGGGCATCGGGTCCGGCATCTCCCTGTTCATCGCGGGCGGCGTCGCCCAGCAGATCTTCACGGGCACCTTCAACTGGGAGCCCGCGTCCGCGACGTCCGCGGTCCCCGCGGGCGCCATCCCCAAGACGATCTACTACCTGGGGAACATGCCCGCCGCCCAGCTCTCCCAGACGGGCATCGAGCAGATCATGGTGGGCCAGCCAAACCCGCTCATCGCCCTCTTCGGGACCATGGCGATCTTCTTCATGGTCGCCTACGTCGAGTCCACGCGGATCGAACTGCCCCTGGCCCACGGCCTCGCGCGGGGCGCCCGCGGGCGCTACCCGATCCGTCTCATGTACGCGTCGAACATCCCGGTCATCCTTGTGGCCGCGGTCCTCGCGAACGTGAGCATGTTCTCCCTCCTGTTCTGGCAGCACCCCGAGTGGCCCTTGATCGGCCATCAGTGGTGGATCGGCGCCTATCCGTTAGCCACGGACATCCGCGTGACCGCGGGGCAGATCCAGCAGACCACGCCGATCGGCGGCTTCGCCTTCTACGTCTCCACGGTCAATGGGGTGGCGGACTGGCTCTTACCGCTCTTCAATCCGGTCCAGTACGGGGTGTACCTCAAGGGCCACGAGTACTGGCAGGTCCTGCTCCACCTCATGGTCTACCTGTTCATCTTCATCGTGGGCTCCGTCCTGTTCGCCAAGTTCTGGATCATGACGACGAACATGGGCCCCGAGGATGTCGCGCGGCAGATCGAATCGAGCGGGATGCAGATTCCCGGGTTCCGAAGAGATCCTCGCGTGCTGCGCAGGGTCCTCGACCGATACATCCCCGTCGTCGCGGTCATCTCCGGGGCGGCGGTGGGGGCCTTGGCTGCGGGGGCGGACATGATCGGTACCGTCGGGAACGCCTCGGGCACCGGGGTCCTGCTGGCCGTAGGCATCCTCATCCAGACGTACGAGGCGATCGGCCGGGAGCAGATGATGGAGATGCATCCCGTGTTGCGGCAGTTCTTCGGCGCGACGGGATAGCGAAAGCGCTCTCACTCCGACTGCAGGCGGATGGTGAGTTCCTCCGACTCGCTGTCGTAGCTCACGAGCTCGGTGTAGCGGCCCCAGTAGACCAGGGCATTGAACAGGTCGTCCGCGTTGTGGGAGCCCACCTGGGCCGCAATCGTCCCGAGGACCTCGTCCCGGGAGAGCGGGCGGCCGGCGGCCTTCGCCATGGCCATGACCTGCCGGAAGATGGGCACGTCGTCCATGATCTCGCGGATGATCTTCTTCCGCTCCCGGACGTTCGCCGCGAGGACCTTGCGGCTCAGGTCCGTGATCGTCAGGTCGCCGTCCTCGACCCGGACGAAGTTGAGGAGCTCCGCCGCGTCGATGATCGGTCCGAGGCGGTCGATGTCCATCTCGACCTCTTGGGAGATCGTCGCGACGTCCGCGGAGCCGCCCACCTCGTCGATAGCTTCCACGAGGCCGAGGACCTGGCCCACAGAAACCTTGGCGATCGGATGCATGTCGGCCAAAGACTTCGACGGTCCATTCGCGTGCGGCCTATTAGTCATTTGTTGGTCCTCCTCACACGATCAGGGAATAGATTTCGTCCACCCAGCCGTAGAACTCAGGCTCCTTGCGGTTCCGGGGGCGGGGCAAGTCGATGCGATCGATCTTCACGATGCGGCCGGGTCTCGGCGACATGGCGATGACGCGATCCGCGAGGTAGACGGCCTCGTCGATGCTGTGGGTGACCATGAGCACCGCGGACGGCGGCAGGTCGGGATTGGACCAGAGCTGGAGGATCTCATCCCGGAGGTTCTGCGCCGTGAGGGCGTCCAACGCGGAGAAGGGCTCGTCCATGCAGAGGAGGGTCGGGTCCATGACGAGTGCGCGGGCGATGCCCACGCGCTGCTTCATCCCGCCGCTGAGCTCGCGGGGGTAGGCGTTCTCGAACCCGGCCAGGCCCACCGCGTCGACGTAGGTCTTCGCCTTGGCGTGCCGCTCGGCCTCCGGGACCTTGTGCGCCTCGAGACCCAGCTCGACGTTCTGGGTGACCGTGAGCCAGGGGAAGAGGGCGAAGGACTGGAAGACCATGGAGATCTTCGGGTTCTCCGCGCGGACGGGCGACCCCTCGAAGCGAATCTCGCCCCGGGTCGGCAGGTCGAGCCCCGCGATTTCCCGCAGCAGCGTGGACTTCCCACATCCGGACGGTCCGACAATGCAGACGAAGTCGCGCTCGTGGATTTCGAACGAGATGTCCTGGAGGACCTGGAACTGCTTCCCGTTCTCCGTGTAGGACTTGGAGACGTCCTTCACCTCGAGGATGGGCTGGGCATCCGTCATTGGATCTCAATCCGGTACCGCGTCGAGGCGCGTCTAATGATGGGGCGCCACAAAAGCTTGTTCATCGCGAGCACGACGATTACGAGGGCGATGACGGCCAGGAACAGGAGGCGGCCTTGGTCGCCCGGCGTGTACGTGGCGTAGGCGATCAGGTACCCGATTCCCGCGGAGACCCGATACACGTGACCCGCGTAGGAGATGTACTCCGCCACGATGAGCGCGTTCCAGCCCGCGCCCCAGGCCGTGATCGACCCCGTGAGCAACGACGGCGCGATCCCGGGCAGGAGGACCCGCTTCCAGTACGTCCAGCCCCGCAGGCCGAAGACCTTGGCGGCCTCGCGCATGTCCCCCGGGATGCTCCGCATCCCTGCGATCACGTTGAAGAGGAGGTACCACTGCATCGCGAACAGAGCGACCAGGAAGGCCGCGAGCTCGGCCTCAAGGCCGAACGCTCCGACCGCGAGCAGGGAAAAGGCGATGATCAAGGGGAAGAGGGCCGTGGCCGGGATCGACGCGACCACTTCGAGGAGGGGCGTGACGAGGCGCGAGGCGCGCGGGTTGTGCACGACCCAGGCCGCGACCGGGATGGTCCATGCCAGCGCGGCGGTGTAGGCCAGCGCGAGGCGTCCGAGGGATGCCGCGACCGCGGCGGGGATCTGGCCCGCAAGGGCGGGCATCGGGCTCGAAAGGACCGCCGCGATTCCGACGACGCCCGTGACCACGACGGCGACCAGGATGATGAGGAACATCCCCAGGTCGACCCAACGGACGGTCCGGATGACTCGGGGGTGGCTCACGTAGTACCGGTCGAGCGGGGACGCGGCGCGGTTCCATCCGTGGGCGAGAGGCGTGAGCCGCGCGCTCAGCCAGCGGCGAATCCGGGGGAATCGAGGCAGCCAGCGCCACCACTCGTAGGGGGTGCCTGCCCGCATAGCCGCCTCTCCCTCGACGCGGCCCCCCGCGGTCTGCTCCATCCGGAAGCGCTCGGACCAGACGCTCAGCGGCCGCCAGAGGAACGTGTCCAGGAGGAGCACCACGACGGCCAGGACGCCGATGCCAATCAGGATGGTCGCCACGTCTCCGCGCTGCCCTGCGTCGTAAATGAACGACCCCAGGCCCGGGCGCTCGCGGCTCAGCCCGCCCGTGGTGATCGCCTCGCTCGCCACGAGGTAGAACCAGCCCACGGTCCAGGACAGCATCGAGTTGTACACGAGCTTCGGGATGGTCGCCGGGAAGAAGAGCCGCCGGAACCGGAGCCAGTCCCGCACCCCGAACACGGACGCCGCTTCCTTCAGGTCGGCCGGGAGGGTGGTCAGCGCCTCGTAGACCCCGAAGGCCATGTTCCAGGACATGCTCGTGAAGATCAGGAAGATGACCGCGAACTCCACGCCGATGGCGCTGCCGTTGAACGAGTTGACGAAGAAGAACAGGGCGG
>Ga0153915_10003635_pt1 | contig 14144 bp, 13 predicted proteins | sample Opewatmetagenome_2_FD_107003 | JGI IMG/M metagenome (GOLD analysis project Ga0153915, IMG submission 107003) | Freshwater wetland microbial communities from Ohio, USA - Open water 3 Core 3 Depth 3 metaG | ecosystem: Environmental > Aquatic > Freshwater > Wetlands | place: USA: Ohio, Lake Erie... | reverse complement strand
ATTTAACAATAAGGAGATTAAAATGGTGAATAGATTTGCTTGTGCTATGGTTATAAGTCTTTTATGTATTTGTTGTGCCAATGCTCTTGAATATCTTAATTTTAATGATGGGGAAGTGCATGAGGTTAATGGAGACAGTTCGATAGATGTAGGAATCCGATTCTTTAGGTTTTTTCTGCCTTGAGAGAAAAAAACAGAGGGGGCAAATTTTACTCATACTATATACTATCAATGATAAAACCGAATTGAATTGACTTTCATACCCTATCTTTTTACCATATTTGGTCTAAACATATTTTAATTCAATATTGCAGGTGTATTATGGCTAAAGAAAAATTAATTTTGAAACGTAAACCATTTGTTTTAATTATCCGTGATGGCTGGGGTTATAATCCCAACCCTGCAGAGGATAAGTATAACGCAATAAAACAGGCAAAGGTACCTGTTGATGATATGCTGATGAGCCAGTATCCGAATTGCCTTATTCATACCTCCGGCGAAGAAGTGGGCTTGCCGGCCGGTACGATGGGCAACAGTGAAGTTGGCCATCAGAATATGGGCGCCGGCAGAATTGTTGACCAGGAAACTGTAAGAATCACCAAAGCGATGCGTGACGGCTCATTCTTCAAAAATGAAGAAATGCTGAAACTTGCCGATTATATAAAGCAGCACAGCGGCAAGCTTCACCTTTTCGGCCTGTGCAGTGATATCGGCGTGCATTCGATTCTCGAACATATTTACGGCCTGCTCGATTTTGCCAAGACAAACAATCTTACAAAAGTATATCTGCACGCATTTACCGACGGCAGAGACTCACCGCCTGACAGCGGAAAGGGTTATCTTGCTGACATCGAAGCGAAAATGGCTGAAAAGGGCGTTGGCAAAATCGCGACCATTATGGGCAGATTTTACGCAATGGACAGGGATAGCCGATGGGACAGAGTACAAAAAGCGTATGAATGTCTGACTCAGGGCAAAGGTGAAAGAGCGAAATCCGCTCAGGAAGCTATGCAGCAAAGTTATGATAAAAAAATTACCGATGAGTTTATCGAGCCGGTCTGCATTGTTGACCAAAATAACCAGCCGTTAGCTAAAGTTGAAGATGGCGACGGCGTTGTTTTCTTCAATTTCCGCGGCGACAGACCTCGCGAAATCACTCGTGCTTTTGTTGATGATGCGTTTACAGGTTTTACAAGAACTGCAAGGCCAAAGACGTGTTATCTCTGTATGACCGAATATGATGCAAGTATTCCGGCTGCGGTAATTTTCCGAAAGCCGCCGAAAATGAAAAATATTGCTGCTGATTATTTCAGTCAGCTTGGTCTTACGCAGTTTAGATGCGCGGAAACTGAAAAATATGCACACGTAACGTTTTTCTTCAATGATTATACCGAAAAACCGTTCCCCGGCGAAGACAGACAGATTGTACCGTCGCCGAAGGTCAGAACTTATGATTTAAAGCCTGAAATGAGTGCGTATGAAGTTTGCGATGTTGTTATGCAAAAACTTGAAGCGAATCAATATGACGTAATCGTCATTAATTTTGCGAATCCTGATATGGTTGGACATACCGGTTTTCTTGGTGCAGCGGTAAAGGCGGCGGAGGTTGTCGATAGCTGCGTTGGAAGGATTCTCGAAAAGGTAAAACAGCTTGGCGGAGCGGCGATTATTACAGCCGACCACGGCAATTTCGAAAAAATGAGCGACGAAAACGGCAACCCATTTACATCGCATACAACCGGCGATGTTCCGCTTATTGTTTTCGATGAGCTTAATAAAAATAAAAAACTCCGCAGCGGCGGAAGACTTGCCGATGTTATGCCGACGTTGCTGCAAATGATGGAACTGCCGCAGCCGGAAGAAATGACCGGCAAAAGTTTGTTCGCAAAATAAATCTCATAATCGTTAAGATTGGAGTAATGCAATGAATCTTGATTTATCGAGTCTTCGCAAGGCGATTGATTCAATGGAGAAAACTCTGAATGTTGCCGATGACGTTGAGTTTATTTCGAAATTGAGTAATGACCAAAAAGACACGATAAGGGCGGGCGTAATTCAGAATTTTGAATTTACTTATGAATTGTGCTGGAAGTTTATGAAGCGATGGCTTGAAGTCAATCTCGGCACTGTTTATGTCGAGGGAGTCAATCGCAGAGAGCTTTTCAGGTTAAGCGCTGAAAGCAAACTTATTTCCGATGTTGACAAGTGGATGGATTATCACGGAGCCAGAAACGAAACTTCTCATACTTATGATGCCGGGACTGCGGAAGATGTTTTTGACACGGCAGGAACTTTTATAGAAGATGCCCAAAAACTACTGGCGGCTTTAGAGGCAAGAAATGGCTGACATCAGTCCTGACCAGTTGAATGCAATAAAACACATACTTGCCGAATATGCCGGCGGATGTGAGGTCAGAATGTTCGGCTCGAGAGTCAACGGAACGGCCGGCAAACATTCAGATGTTGACCTTGCGATTATTTGTAAGGACAAATTGCAGCGAAGAACCAAAACGCTTTTAAAAGAAGCGTTCGAAGAATCGGATTTGCCGTTCAGAGTCGATATAATTGAATATAATGCCGTTTCTGATTCATTCCGCGAAATTATTGACAAGCAATACGAAGTTGTGCAGAATAATGAGTAAAAAGAAAAAGCCAACCTGTTATGTTATTGCAGGGCCAAATGGTGCAGGCAAAACCACTTTTGCCCTGCGATATTTGCCGCAAATAGCCGGTTGTCGTAACTTTGTCAATGCCGACCTTATTGCTTTTGGTCTTTCGCCTTTTGACTCATTATCGGCTCAATACGAATCCGGGCGGATTTTTCTCCGCGAGATATATGCAAATATCGATAAGCGAGCAGATTTTGCTTTTGAGACAACATTGGCAGGCCGAAGTCAAATTAGCCTTTTGAAAAAATTAAGACAAGATGGATGGCAGATTGTTTTGTTTTTCTTATGGATACCTGATGCGGCATTTTCCCGAAGACGAGTTCGAGAACGTGTCAAGAATGGCGGACACGATATTCCTGATGATACTATTTATCGCCGATACCCAAGAATAATGCACAATTTAATAAAAATTTATATTCCTCTTTGTAACAAAATTGTGTGTTATAATAATTCAGGTCTTGAACCAGTCAGGTTTTTCGAACGAGACGAAAACGGGCAAACTGTTTTAGACAAAGATATATATGCACAAATTTTGAGGTATGATGATGACTACAAAAGAAACGCGTAAAATTGCAATAGCTGGTGAGAAATGCTTTCGAAAAGCTGTGCGGGAAGAGTTAGAAAAAAAAGCATTGCTTGGACAGTATGTTATTATAAGCCGTAATGGGAAAGCCTGCCGTATTCCTGCCAAACAGGCGTTAAAAATGGCTAAAACAAAATGATTCTCTATGGGACAGATAAAAGTACTTGACCAGAATACGATAAATATGATTGCCGCCGGCGAGGTTATTGAAAGACCTGCCAGCGTAGTCAAGGAGCTTGTCGAAAACAGCATCGATGCCGGCGCCTCCGATATAGCTATTTACGTCGAAGACGGCGGCAAAGCACTCATTCGTGTAATCGATAACGGCCGCGGAATGGATGCTGCCGACCTTTCTGTTGCATTCGAAGCTCACGCCACAAGCAAACTCAAATCGAGCGCAGATTTGCTGAACATTTCCACAATGGGCTTTCGCGGCGAAGCTCTGGCCAGCATCGCTTCAGTCGCTAAAGTTACGGTTATCAGCAAAACAGCTGAGTCGGTTGAAGGAAATAAAATTGAGATTGACTGCGGCGCAAAAGGACAGGTTCAGCCGTGCAGCGCGAATATCGGCACAACATTGGAAGTGCGAAACCTGTTTTATAAATTGCCGGCCAGACGAAAATTTCTGCGAACGGCGAACACTGAAATATCACATATCGCAGAGCAGTTTACGAGAATTGCTCTTGCTCATACCGCCATTTCGCTGTCTTTGTTCCATAACGGCAGGGAAATTTACAAATTGCCCGGCTATTCAAGCGTCAGGGAGCGGATAGGAAAGTTATTTACGGAAGACCTTGCGCAATCGCTGCTGCAGATTCACAGTGCCGAGAAAAATATGGAGATTACGTCGCTGCTTTGCAAACCTGAAAATGGCAGAGCGAATACCAAATTCCAGTATTTCTTTTTGAATGGCAGGTTTATTCGCGATAAATTTCTTTCTGCCGCGGTACGCGATGCTTATAGGGGAATAATTGAGCCGGACAAGTTTCCTGTTGTTTTTATGTTTTTTACAATGCCCGCGGATGAATTCGATGTTAACGTTCATCCGACAAAAATAGAAGTGCGGTTCGATAACGCCAATTTGATTTATTCGCAGGTTCTCGGCCTTATACGTGAAAAGATGCTGTCGATTGACCTTGACGTAACTGCGAAATTGCCAAGTGTTGAAAATATACCGTCGAGTCGAAATCCTCAATCCGAGCAGATAACAGATGCGATAGCGGGATTCTTCAGTCATTCCAGACCGCCGGTTTCGCAGCAGCGTTTTAATTTTTCAAACGTTGCGAAAAAAAGTGATTTCGCGGCAGCGGAACATCGTGAAAATTTTTACAGTGATATTCCTCAAACTCAGCCGGCTCCGGAATATTATCAGATTCACGACAGTTACATAATTGTCCAAACTGATGATGGTTTTATGATTGTTGACCAGCACGCACTTCACGAACGCATAATGTATGAAGACTTGTGCAGACGATTGGCCGGCAATGAATCGGCAAAACTTCAATCGCAAAAACTTCTAATACCTGAAACGTTTGAAGTAAACCCAGCCCGTCAGGATGCCCTCGCAAGGGCGGGCGAAATTATTGATAAATTGGGGATAGTTATAGAGCCGTTTGGACCGGGATTATGGGCGGTACAGTCTTTTCCAACACTGCTGGCGAAAGTAAAGCCGGTGGATTTTATAAACGATTTGCTCGATATTCTCGACGAATCGGCGGAAAAACTGGACACAGAAAGACTGCTTCATAAAATTCTTGATATGACGGCCTGTAAAGCTGCAGTAAAAGCGGGGCAAAAGTTAAATCAAGTTGAGATACACCAACTTTTAGCCGATAAAGAGGCAATCGAGCGAGCCAGTAGATGTCCTCATGGAAGACCAACAGTTATAAAATTTTCACTGGCAGAACTTGAAAAACAATTCAAGCGAACGTAACATCTTTAGATATAGTTACTTGTGATTAAAATTAAAAAGGCTTGCAAACAATAGAACGGCTTACTATATTACTGCTCTTTAAGTAACCAATGTTTCGGGGATTTATTTTCGGACGTTGATGAAATAAACTGCTTCCAAAAGTGATATAACGTGTAACTTAATTGTGAACAAAAGGATACAATGAAGAAAAAACCAGCCGCAGCAGATAAAATCGCATCGAAGCAAACTTCTAAAAAAGAAGCAGTGCCGGTTTATAATAAAACCAGCGAATATCTTACTGCAGAAGAAATTAAACACTTCCGTGAACTGCTGGCTGAAAAACGCCAGGAAATCATAGGCGATGTTAACCATATAGAAGACGAGGCTTTAAAGAAATCCAGACTCGACGCAAGCGGCGACCTTTCGAGTATGCCAATCCATATGGCAGACATCGGGACAGACAACTATGAACAGGAATTCTCACTTAACCTGCTCGATAGCGAAAGAAAAATACTCCAGGAAATCAACCAGGCACTAAATCGAATGGAAGATGAGACTTACGGCATCTGCGAAGCAACAGGCAGAGGCATTTCTAAAGCCAGACTCGAAGCAAGACCCTGGGCGAGATATTGTATGGCCTACGCTAAAATTGTCGAAAAAGGCATCATCAAAGAAGGCGAACCGGTTCCTGATGGCGTGGAACTCGACTAAATAAACTAAAAACTCAAAGTTAGAAGTGCAAAACTGAAGAGCCGCTAACGCGGTCTAAAATTTCTCATTCCAAAGCATTCTAACACATTCCAAAACAATTCTAATCCCCAATAGTTAGTGCTTTTTATACTTTTCACACTTTTCAATTTTTCTGGTAGCGGTTTGAACCTAAAACAGGTGATTATCGTACTTGACGATATTAGACTGGATTATATAATCACTTGTTAATATAAATATACTGGAATTATAACGGAGTCGTAAAATGATTAAAATCAAAAACTTACGGAAGGCATTTGGGCCGATTGTAGCGGTTGACGGAGTATCATTTGACGTTGCCAAAGGACAGGTGCTTGGCTTCTTAGGGCCGAATGGCGCCGGTAAGAGTACGGTAATGCGGATGCTGGCCTGCTTTTTACAGCCGGATGGCGGAACTGCGGAAGTTTGCGGATTCGATATTATCAAAAATCCTATCGCGGTGCGTAAAAGCATCGGCTATCTGGCGGAAAATGTGCCGGCGTACAGCGATATGGCAGTTGGCGCGTTTTTGAATTTTATATGTGATGCACGCGGGCTTGAAGGTGCAAAACGAAAAGAGGCATTAGACAAGACTATCGCAATGTGTCATATCGAGTCTGTGTATCATCAGACGATTGAAACACTTTCCAAGGGATACAAACGAAGGGTCGGGCTTGCGCAGGCATTGATTCATAATCCGCCGGTGCTGGTACTTGATGAGCCGACGGATGGGCTTGACCCGAATCAAAAACACGAAGTTCGGCAGCTTATCGGAAAAATGGCGAATGAAAAGTGTATAGTTGTATCAACGCATATTCTCGAAGAGGTCGAGGCAGTTTGCGACAGGGCGATAATAATCGCAAAAGGGAAAATACTTGCGGATTCAACACCTGCTAAACTGAAAGAAGAATATAAAGGTACTTTAGACGAAGTGTTCAGGAAGATAACTAAAGTTGCATAACAAAAATTTTAAAAGGCCTAACGGCCAAGTGATTAATAAAAAGGAATAACACGATGAATGGTTTTTGGGCGGTATTCAAAAGGGAATTCAAATCGTATTTCGCGAGGCGATTGGCGTACGTGTTCGTGGTGGTGTTCCTGTTTTTCTCCGGGTATCTGACGTTTAAAGACGGATTCTTCGAGGCGAGGCAGGCGGATATGGTGGCGTTCTTTATGAACCTTCCGCTGCTGTTTGTGTTCCTTGTTCCGGCGGCGGCGATGAGACTCTGGGCGGAAGAGAAAAAGACCGGCTCAATCGAATTGCTGTTTACGCTGCCGATAACCGTGCGGCAGGCAGTGATGGGGAAATTTATGGCGGCGTGGCTGTTCCTTACTGTTGCACTTGCGCTGACGTTTCCAATGGTTATTACGGTTTGCTGGCTTGGTAATCCGGATGTAGGACTTATCGTTGTCGGATATATTGCGAGCATTTTAATGGCGGGAGGATTCCTGGCGGTAGGGTGTTTCTTCTCAGCGATAAGCAATAATCAGGTTATTAGTTTCGTATTGTCGGTTGTTGCGTGCAGTATATTAGTGTTTGCTGGAATGCCGACTACGATGAATTATCTTTCAACGTTTCTGCCGAATACGGCGGTAAACGCTATCAGCAAAATGAGCTTTCAGCAGCATTTCGAGTCGATACAAATGGGCGTGCTGCAATTTAAAGATATTGCGTATTTCGTGATTCTTATCGCGGGATGGGCTGCGGCGTGCGGAGTTGTGCTCGATGAGATGGGGAAAACCACCAGGAAAATTATGGGCGCGGCGTGCGTACTGATTATTATGTTCAGCTTTATCGGTATCAGCCAAAATATCGGCAAGAATTGGAAAGCGGATGTTACGCAGCAAAAGATTTACAGTCTGTCGAATGGAACAAAAGCGATACTTGGAAAATTAAACCAGCCGGTAAAGATGAAACTTTATTACAGCAAGACGGCGGCGATGAAAGGCCCTGACCAGATTCGGTTCTTCAACAATTATTATGAGTTTGTCAAATCGCTTCTGGAAGAATATCAATCGGCGAGTAAGGGAATGGTACAGCTTGAAATTATTGACCCGCGGCCGTATTCGGATGATGAAGTCGCGGCGATTCGGTACGGGCTGAAAAAATTTCCGATAACGGAAGAGGAAAGTTTCTTCTTCGGGCTGGTTGTGCAGACGCAATTCGGAATCGAAAAGACGATACCGGTATTTGCGCCGGCGAGACAAAATTTTGTGGAATATGATATCAGCTATTTGATTGATACAGCGATAACACGGCAGAAAAAACGTGTCGGAATATTAAGTTCACTGAATGTTGTCGGCGATGATGTTACGCCTTATATGGCACGAATGATGCAAATGCAGGGGCAGCAGCCGAGTCAGCCGTGGGGTATTGCGACGCAGCTTAAGCAGCAATATGATGTAAAAAAAATCGAGACTGATGTAAATAAAATTGAAGATGTTGATGTGCTGCTGGTGATTCATCCGAAAGATTTGCCGGAGCAGACGCTTTTTGCAATAGACCAGTTTATTCTCGGCGGCGGCAGGACAATCGTATGTGTTGACCCTTACTGTATTGTTGATTTACCGCCGCAGCAGATGATGCAGATGCAAGGGGAGCACGACCCTTCGTCGCAGCTCGATAAACTGATGGTCAACTGGGGTCTTGAGATGCCGAAGAATACTTTCGCAGGCGACAGGAGTCTTGCGCTTGAAGCATCGCTGCGGCAGGGCGATACTCCGCAGAAAATAATCGGATACCTCGAAACGACTGCGGACTGCTTCAATCAGAATATCGCTATCACGGCGGAATTAAATCAGGTTCAATTCCTGTTTAGCGGAGTGCTGAAGGAACTGCCGATGAGCGATGCAGAAAAGAAGGAAACAAATATTGAAAGAACGCCGTTAGTTATGACGACGAAGCAGGGCAATAGCTGGATGGTAAATAGTCAGCTTGAAATGATGACGCCGGATATGGGAAGCCTGATGAAGAAATTCACCGATGGAACTGAGCCGGTGAAAATGGCGTATCTTGTAACTGGTAAACTCAAGAGCGCATTTCCGAAGGGAATCGATATAGAAACGAATAAGCCTGCGGATGTCAACGACCCGAACGGGCCAAAGAAAACACTTCATATCGGCGGTATCGCGCAGGCAAAAGAAAATTGTGCGGTTGCGGTTTTCGCGGATGTTGATTTTATGAGCGATATTCTCGCGTACAGAAATTCATTCTTCGGCACAATGATTGTCGGCGATAACAGCGCGATGCTGGTAAATACAATCGATGACTTGTGCGGGTCTGACGAGTTGATTTCCATCAGGTCGAGAGGCAACTTCAGACGGCCTTTTGTGGTTGTTGACCAAATCGAGACTCAGGCTGATGCACAAACCGCTGAACAGGAAAGTAAGATTAATGCGGAAATAGAAGGCTTCCAGAATGAACTCAAAACAATCCTAAGCTCCGCACAGCAGGGACAGGAAGAAGTCATCGGAAGCTCCATACTGCAAAAGAGAAAAGAACTCGAACTGAAAATCGTCGAAGCGAAAAAGCAGCTTCAGGGAATAAAGAAAGTCAAACTGCAGCGTAAGGAAGCACTTGGCAACAAGCTGAGAAACTTCAATATGCTGGCGGCACCGGCGGTTATTCTTGCCATAGCGATTATACTTGGCGTTTACAGGAGTACAAGGAAACGCAGTTGTGTCAGCCATGCGAGCGATGCATAATCAAAATAGTCAATAGACAGTAGTCAGTAGCTAATAGAAAAATGGAGTGATATAAATGAGTGATAAAAAATTATCATTTTTGGGTTTTGCGGCGGTTGTTTCAGTTGTTCTTGCGGTTGCGGTATCACAATTTGCAAACAAAAGCAAACTGACGCCGGCAGGGACAGGTTATCTTCTTCAGGGACTCGACCCGGCGACAATAACACAAATAATCGTTAAGCAGGGCGGTAATACCGTTACACTCAACAGGAAAGACAATGGATTTGTAGTTGCGGAAAAATCTGATTATCCGGCGGCTACGAAAATTATCAATAACCTGATTACATCCTGCCTCGATATCAAAACCGTCGAACCTTATACCGAAGACAAGGCAAATTATAAAGACCTCGGCATAACTGAAGAAAATATGCAGGGGATGATTACGTTTTACGGCAGTGACGGCAAAATTATCACCGGCTTTATCATCGGTAAAGAAACAGAATCAGGCAAAGGCAATTATTTCTACGGTAAACGCGTAAACGATAATCAGGTATATGTGCTCAGAGATGTGCCGTGGATACAGGCAAACGCCATTGAGTACGTTATTAGCGAACTTATTAATTTAAAGAAAGATTCCATCGACTGGGTAACAGTTACATCCGTGAAAGATTCCTACTCATTCGTTTCGGAAGCAAACGGCACTGAAATAAAATTACAGGAACTGCCCGCAGGAAAAAAACAAAAAGAAAGCGAATGCAAACAAGTATTCAACGCAATGACAAGCCTTAGATTCGAAGATGTAATGACAGAATCGCAAGCGAATGATTTAGTGTTCGACCGCAAATTCAACTGCCAACTGAAAGACTCAACATTGTTCAGTATCAAAATCGCGAAAAAAGATGCGGATACCTACATCAAATGCAGCGCTGAATTCACAGATAAAACACAAGTAAGAAAAGAAGAAGGGGTCGAATCGCCGGAAGAACTTCAGAAGAAAGAAGCGAAACTGCTGGCGAGAGAAAAATCGCAAAAACTGCAGGAAACCACCAGCGGCTGGGTTTATAAAATTCCTTCCTACCTTGCGGATAATATGACAAAACCAATGACGGAACTTGTGGAAGATGCCAACGATGTGAATGCCACGGCTGGAAAAGTAATCCAGAAATAATTACTAATTTTATAAAACTAAAAGGCTTTTGATGATGAAATAAAAGCCGAAGAAGATAATCGCGGCGGCACAGGCGGCCAAGACATTTTTCTGGTTCTTCTTGCTTAACAGCTTTGTGCCTTTGAAACTCGCGAACGAAACAAGTTCAAGCCAGGTCATATCACAAAGCGAATGCACAATCGCGAAAAGTATAATCGCAAGACAACCCAAAGTGGCGGCATCCTTTGCCATATTCAAGCCAACCGTTGCCCACCACAAAATAAAATACGGATTGGTAGCTGAAAGAACCAAACCAGTAATAAAAGGGCCTTTTGAATTTAAAGACAGTTTCGCCTCATGATAATTTTTAAATTCCTTAAACATTCCCCAACCCATCCATAATAAGTACGCACCGCCAATTAAGCCAGTCAAAAATTTTGCTGCGGGATACTCGAAAATAAAACCAACGCCTAACGCAATGGCAGCAAGAAGCGGCAGTTCAATGGCGGAATGGCCAAGCGAAATAAAAAAGCCTGCGTGTTTGAATTTTGTCCCCTGTGCAATGGCAGAAGTCATAACAGGGCCGGGGGCGAGAACGCCGGAAAGTGAAATAATAACGACTTGTATCAAAAATAAGAATAAACTCATAATTCAATCAGCTTTAACAATTCAGGATTGTTTAATGCTGCGGATAGTTCGACATAACGATACGGGAAATTAAATTCATCACATAAAGCTTTGAATTTTTTTATCACTAATTCGCTCAACTCGTTTATTTTTTCATCGTCTGCTTTACAGAAGAATATTCGGCAGCCTGCGAAACGAAAATCTCTTGCGGTACATTTGCCGTTTTCCATATATGGACAGGCCGGGCCGGGCATTTGCTTCAGCGGCTTTAAATTTTCATAAAAATACAGCAATTCCGGCGATGTGATGAATAATTTATGGCCAAAAGATTCAAAATCGCAGCACTTACCACACGCAGAACAATCAATGTTTAACAATTTAAGCTGAGAATCAAGCCAGTCATAAACTTGTCTGACCTCGGCGCAAATTTTCGCGTTATTTTCGTTTTTTGATTTCTTCGATTTCATCGACAGTATAGAGTCTGCCTTTGTTAAGGCCGGGACATTTTTGTGCGGCAATGTTCCAGTCGTCCGGGCTGTGCAAATTATACGTCCAGAACGGCCAGGTGCGGCACTGAATCGGTCTGAAATTATAAATTGCGCAGCCGACAACGCCGTTTGCTCTCGTCAGGAAAATACAATCTTTTGTTTTCGGGTCTTCCTTAATCGAGACGCGGAATGCAATTGTCCTCAAATATTTTTTATGAAGTTCTGGTACGCTCAATCCGAGATGCTCGGCGAGTTTCTCAATTTCCGGTTTCGTTATCCATATAACGCCTTCTTCCGGGCCGGCGCAACAGTTTCCACACTGCTGACATTCGAAGTGAAGGCCGGCGATATACCAGAGTTTCTTCATTATTTCGCTACCATTTCAATACCGCGCCGGTATCTGCACTGGTAGCCATTGCGGCATACTTAGCGAGATAACCTTTTGTAATTTTTGGTTTTGGCGCGACGAATTTTTTCCTGCGTTTGGCAAGTTCGGCGTTAGAAAGTTTTACAGAAATTTTCTTTGCAGTGATGTCTATTTCTATAATGTCGCCTTTCTTTAACAAGCCAATCGGGCCGCCGACAAAGGCTTCGGGGCTGACGTGTCCGATACAAGCGCCGCGAGTGCCGCCGCTGAATCTGCCATCGGTAATTAGTGCGACTGATTCGCCGAGGCCTGCGCCCATAATATAACTTGTCGGGCTGAGCATTTCCTGCATACCGGGGCCGCCTTTTGGACCTTCGTTTCTAATGATAACGACATCGCCTGCTTTTACTTTTCCGGCGAGAATGCCGTCGCAGGCATCTTCCTGGCTTTCAAAAATTACGGCAGGACCTTTGTGTCTTAACATTTTTTCCGCGACGCCGGCAGTTTTCACAACGCAGCCGCCGGGAGCGAGATTTCCTTTGAGAATTGAAAGACCGCCGGTTTGTGAATATGCGTTTTCAAGTTTGTGTATGCATTTGTAATTTTTGATTTTTGCCTTTGCGATATTTTTGCCGAGCGTCTTTCCGGTAACGGTAATGCAATCGAGATTGAGCAAACCTTTCAGTTTGCTAATCTCGTTTAAAATCGCGCTGATACCACCTGCTGCGTTGACGTCTTCAACGTGCCAATGACTCGAAGGCGAAACTTTGCAGATGTTCGGACATTTTTTGCTAATCTTGTTGATTCTTTCGAGGTCATATTTGATTTCCGCTTCATTTGCGATTGCGAGTGAGTGCAGAACGGTATTGGTTGAGCCGCCCATTGCCATATCGAGAATGAAAGCGTTATCGAGAGATTTTGGCGTAATGATGTCGAGTGGTTTGATATCCTTTTTAATGAGTTGGATAATCTGTTTTCCTGCGGCACGATATAATTTGTCTCTTTGCGGACTGATGGCGAGAATTGTGCCGTTGCCGGGCAGAGCCATACCAATTGCTTCGCAAAGGCAGTTCATACTATTTGCAGTGAACATACCTGAGCAGCTTCCTTCGGACGGACAGCCTGTGCATTCGAGTTCATGAAGTCTTGCTTTATTGATTTTGCCTGCTTTGTATGATGCGACACCTTCAAATACTGAAATCAGGTCAACAGCATTTCCTTTGTAGTCTTTTCCAGCGGCCATTGGTCCGCCTGAAACAAAAATAGTCGGAACATTGACGCGAACAGAAGCCATTAACATTCCTGGCACGATTTTGTCGCAGTTCGGGATGCAGATAAGGCCGTCAAAGCAGTGTGCGCGAACCATCGACTCGACAGCGTCGGCGATAATTTCGCGTGAAGCGAGCGAGTATTTCATACCTGTATGTCCCATCGCGATGCCGTCGCAGATAGCGATAGTGTTGAATTCAAATGGGACGCCGCCGGCTGCACGGACAGCGGCTTTGACTTTTTGACCAACGACATTAAGGTGTTTATGGCCGGGAACAATTTCGCAAAAACTGTTCGCAATGCCGATAAATGGCTTGTTCATATCGGAATCTTTTAGCCCACAAGCCCTCAAAAGTGATCTGTGTGGTGCCCGCTGAAATCCTTTTTTGACTATATCGCTTCTCATATCTATTTGCTCCAAAAGAAGTTATGAAATTTTTAAGAAACCAAATAAATGGCCATTATATACACTTTCAGCGGATAAATAAATCACTAAAAGTATGAAATTTATTTTCTCAAAAAAATTTGCTCTGTAAATTATAAATGTTATAATCTTGTTTCGTACTATTAATGGATTAACTATTTGATTTTATTGCTTTTAGGAGAAAATAATGAAGGTTGGAAAACTTTGTACGATTATAGGTGTATGTGCATTGGTAATTATCGCGGGCT
>Ga0153915_10003634_pt1 | contig 14144 bp, 10 predicted proteins | sample Opewatmetagenome_2_FD_107003 | JGI IMG/M metagenome (GOLD analysis project Ga0153915, IMG submission 107003) | Freshwater wetland microbial communities from Ohio, USA - Open water 3 Core 3 Depth 3 metaG | ecosystem: Environmental > Aquatic > Freshwater > Wetlands | place: USA: Ohio, Lake Erie... | reverse complement strand
TTGGCTGCGGTTTGCGACAAGCTGCAGGTGAGTCAGGGATTTATCGCCACATTTAACGGCAGAACCCTGGAAATGATAGTTACGGTAGGCAGTGGGAAATTTTTAGAGGAAGATATCTCCAATGACTTCTTAGAGCTAGTTGCTCAGAACGGATTCGGTCACGACTTATTTTCCTGGGGAAACTATTGGTTGGTACCCTTATTAGAACATGGCGAAGAGCAAAATAAACTAATGGGAATTTTGGGTGTTCCCCGTTCCCCGGGGCAGAATATCGATGAAGACCAACGTGAGGCTCTCGCACTATTAGCGCATAGAGCAGTGTTAGCCTTGGAAGAACGGAATTTACAACAACAGGTTGTTTCATCCTTAGAAACGCTCACACCTAAGGTAGACATGATCCAGCGACTGAGGGCGGCCTCCCGATATGATGGAACCAGCATCCTTATCGATCCAACGGATGTTATTGAGAATGAAGATCTATCCAGATGGGTGAAGGATGCTCTCAGTCATTATTGGGGAGGACCAAAATTAACCAACAGCCCCTTACTAAAATTGCAAATCGTTCAGCAAGCATTGCTCGATCATGATGGGAATCCTACCAATGCTTTACGGGCTATCCTTAATAAAGCGATTGAGCAAACACGTCCGGAGGGAGAACGCCGATTTACTGGAGAATGGATCTTATATAATATACTGGAAATGAAGTTCCTGGAGGGTCGCAAGGTGCGTGAAATCGCCATGCGACTGGCAATGTCGGAAGCCGATCTATATCGCAAGCAACGGGTGGCTATTGAAGCAGTTGCTGATGCAATAATGGAAATGGAACAAAGAGCCAGAGTGGACGAAGAATTAAAAGTCGATGTATAACTATCTCTAATTTCCAACCGATTGTGAAGTGCATGCCGGTAGGATGTTCAGGAAAGGGGTGGCTTTGTGGTGAACAAAAACATTGCTCGAAAGCAGGTAAAGGAGCCAGAACCGCTGGATGAATCCTGGTGGGCCGCTGTTCTGGCTGAGGAGGAGAAACATAAAAAATCTTCCTCAAGCTATACACATTCAAACAGCCTTCCAAACCATCTGTCTCAAACCAACCAGTCAGAGGTAAAGAATACACCCTTGGTACCCACCCTGCGATCTACCAATATAAACTGGCAGTTAATCCAGGAAGCATATGCACGGGATGAAACATTATGTCTCCAGGTCGTGGGTTATAACCGGGGCGGTCTACTGGTGGAAGGAGAGGAACTACAAGGTTTCGTACCTGTTTCCCATTTAATAGATATTGCTCCTGGCAAGGCTATAGATGAGCCCCCAGATCAAGCTGACCAAGAACTATTCCTCACACCTTATATGGGTCGTATCCTGCGCCTCAAGGTCATCGAATGTGATCCCGATAGGGGACGAGTCGTGCTTTCGGAGCGCGCTGCCCTGGCAGAACCAGGACGTCGCAATCAGTTGCTCGAGGAGTTAAAACCTGGCGAGTGTATAACCGGGAGAGTTACCAATATTACCGATTTTGGAGTATTTGTAGACCTGGGTGGAATTGAAGGGTTAATCCACGTATCTGAGCTTTCTTGGGGTCGAGTCAGACACCCGAACGATGTGATCAAGGTCGATCAGATGGTACGGGCTCATATCATTCAGGTTGATAAAGAACGTTGCCGGGTAGCTTTGAGTCTAAAACGTTTGTGCCCTAATCCCTGGGATTCTGCTGAAACTCGCTATTTTCCAGGGCAAGTGATTGATGCGATGATCACCTGCGTTGTACCCTTTGGAGCTTTTGCCAGGCTGGAAGAAGGTCTGGATGGATTAATCCATATTACAGAAATGTCCTCTAAAGGGGTTAAGTTGAATCCCCGCGGTATGCTCAAGGAGGGGCAACACGTGCGAGTGCGCGTCCTCCAGGTGGAGGCATCCAGGCAGCGACTTGGATTGAGTTTAGTTGAGATTCTTTCCGGATAAGGATATGAAAACTGGCTGGGCGGTTGCTTTAAGCGTAGTATGCGGATTTTTACTTGCCGGATTACTACTGTTGGTTAGCAGCCAGCCAAGGGGCAGTCCCATAAAATTGCTCCCTGCTCCCTCCCCTCTCCCGTTTATGGTATACGTCAGTGGGGCTGTCGGTCAGCCAGGAGTCTATTCCTTACCCACAAATAGCCGGATCAAAGACGCCATTGAAGTCGCCGGCGGTTTACTACCCGAAGCCAATAGCTCAGGGATCAACCTGGCGGCTCTTCTTAAAGACGGTCAGCGAATCAACATTCCAATCCTGGGTGGAACCCAGGATCCGGATGAAACCTCTGCTGCTACCCTTAATCACCTCGTCAATATCAACACAGCCACCCTGGCTGAACTGGAGAATTTACCTAATATTGGCCCTGTTCTCGCACAGGCTATTATCACATTCAGGGATGAAAATGGCCCTTTCGAGACAATCGAAGAAATTCAGAAGGTGCCAAAGATTGGACAAGCCATTTTCGAGACCATCAAAGACCTGATTACCGTTTATTAAATTGCACTTTAAAGTTTTCGACCCCGAGATGTTTAAGACATACACAAAACCTAGATATCATCATTTAGCCATCCGAGTATCCGCCAACACTTTCCCCACTCTCACCAACGCCTCGTCGATGTTTTCCATTGACGTCGCATAGCACAACCGCAGATATCCCTCACCATTTTGCCCGAAATCATCACCTGGCAAGACAGCCACCCCTGCTTCATCCAATAGCCGGCGTGCCAGCTCGCGGGCGGGTAGGCCGAACGATTTTATGTTCGGGAATACATAGAAAGCCCCCTGTGGCGTCTGGCAGTGCACACCCGGGATCGCATTCAACCCATCCACTATGCGGTCGCGCCGGCGCTGGTATTCCGGAACTACTGCCTCTGCCATCGCCTGGCTCGCAGTGAGGGCTTCAATCCCCGCCATCTGAGTGAAAGTCGCCGTACAACCGATCGAATGGGTGAGTAATAGATTAACGCGTTCCGCCAGGGTTTCCGGCATTATGGCATAACCTAAACGCCAGCCAGTCATTGCATAAGTTTTAGAAAATCCGTCCACGATCACCGTGCGCCCCAACATATCCGGCAAAGATGCAATGCTGGGTACAGCCAGGTTATCATACGCCAGACGGGCATAGATCTCATCTGACATCACCCAGCAATCATATTCGTGTGCCCTGTTGGCGATATACTCCAGGTCTGCCAGGGGGATCACACCCCCGGTGGGATTCCCGGGGGAATTCAAGATGATCAGCCTGGTGCGCTGGTTTAGCAGCTCATCGAAAGCTTTCAGATCGAATGAGAAGCTTTTTTCTTCAATCAATGGCACCGGCCTTGGTGTACCCCCTGCAACCTGGATCATGGCTGCATAGGTTGGGAAACCTGGATCAGGAAAAATCACCTCATCACCCGGCTGGATCAACGCCAAAGTGGGGAAAAATAAGCCCGGCTTCGCTCCAGGTCCCACTACAACCTGCGCAGGGCGGATTTCGAGACCGCGCCGGCTACTCGCCTCAATGGCAATCGCCTGTCGGAGGGCTGGCAAGCCAGCCGAAGGGTTATAACGCGTCTGTCCAGTGGCGATCGCTTTGATCCCGGCCAAGGCGATATGGGGGAAGGTTTGGAAATCAGGTTGCCCGATCTCCAGGTGAATAATATCACGTCCCTGGGCTTCCAATGCCTGGGCACGTGCCAGCACCGTGTAGGCGCCTTCGTCTTCTAGCTCCATCACTCGCTTAGCAAATCTCATCAGACTTCTCCTTATAATTTCGGTAAAACAATTGACTGTTGAGCCTGGTATTTACCCTTCTTGTCAGCATAGGAAATCTCACATTCTTGATCTGCTTCGAAGAACAGCACCTGGGCGATGCCCTCTTTGGCATAAATCCGGGCTGGGAGAGGTGTAGTATTGGAAATTTCCAGGGTTACAAAGCCCTCCCACTCCGGCTCGAAGGGTGTTACATTCACAATTATTCCGCAACGCGCATAGGTGCTTTTCCCGACACACACCGTCAACACACTCCGTGGGATTCTGAAATATTCGATGCTGCGCGCTAAAGCAAAAGAATTAGGTGGAATGACACAAATATCACCCTGAAAGTCAACCATCGACTTCGGATCAAAATGTTTGGGGTCAACAACCGCGGAAAAAACATTAGTGAAAATCTTAAACTCATCGGCAACCCGAATATCATACCCATAAGAAGATACCCCATAGGAAATAACCCCATCGCGTACCTGTCTATCCGCGAATGGCTCAATCATGCGGCATTCACGCGCCATCTTTCTAATCCAATAGTCCGGTTTCAATCCCATATTTTCTCCTTTGTATGGATAAAAGTGATCAAGCGATCAGGATCTCAAACAATCAGGCAAAACTTCCCTCACCACCCACTTGCTTTAAAGATGATCATCAAGAATGCCTGCCGTTCCTCAGTTGTCATGGGACGAGACTGAGCCAGGTCAATGAAATGGATGGTGAGTAATTCCGTGCTGATGTGGCGCCCATCATAAAAGGTATGCCTGTCAATGAAGGCATCTTGTGTTACCGTTGAAAAATCTACCTGATCAAAGAACAGGTTCCCTAAACCATAATGGATGAAAGCTCCGGCGTTAAATTCAATATTTTGGGGTTGATGAGCCTGGCTGCCCTGGACAATCACGGCTCCAGCTTCAGCCATACTAGTAAAATCTAGCCGGATTTTCGGATCAACTTTGTACGAATAAATCTCCTGGTGCTGGAAGGTGGCAATGGGTAAATAACCCTCTGCCCGTAGCTCTTTAATTTTCTGGTGCATCCAGTCATAATCACAGCGTACTGCTCCAGGGTAGTTCGGGCTAGCAGTGGCATATCCACCCCCTTTCGCATTACAGCCGATAAACGCCAGCCGGTTGCCATGATGTTCGATGATCACTGGTTGTTTCCCTTCATCCAAATTAGCACCCCCTCCATAATACAACCAACCGCGCTCTTTATATAACTCCAATGTGAAGAGAGTGGCCTCGGGTCCCCAGTCGATAAAATGGTCGCCAGTGAGTTCAACAACATCGGTTCCTACATCCTCCAATAAACCGATGTAAACCGGATTGGTACAAAACCGCAAGCCTTTTTGAGCTTGATAATAAAGCGGACAACCTTCGGCAAATGGAACTTCATTACTGATATGAGTGATGTCGGCCCCTCTCAGGTAGTCACGGATATTTACATCCGGATAAGTGACCCCTTTTAGCGCCATGAGATTAGAAGTTCCCCTCACCAGGGCAGTCACTCCGGTCATTACCAGGACGGTTAACTTGTTTGGATCGCGATTAGTGGAAGGCAAGACGCTGGTTAACGCCTGGGCATATTTCTGCGGAGATAGGCGACCGTTCACAGAGAATGGCACAGTCAATGGGTAAGCCATCAAGTCGAATTCATTGGAAACTGGCGATTGTCCATCGACCGCCAACACCTTCCAGCGCGGTTCCAGATCTTCGAACGGGATGAGCGCCCAAGCCGGACGTGTTTTCCAGGCGTAGTCAAGGATGCTTGTTTTAAGCATGACATGCACCACACCCTCATGGGGGGCTCCCCACCAGGCCTTAAAAATTCCATAAGTACCCTCATCCAGCAGCAACGGTATCCCGGCAAATGGACCTACCTTATCCCCTTTCCAAAAGTTTAAAAGATCTTCAAAGCTGACCTGATCTTGCAAGGTAGGAAATGGTACCACCAGGATATACACCCAATGGCTTAGTGGGTTTTGACCTCCTACCTCCAACCGTAAACTGGCAAGCTCAGGGTTGTAAGCTCGCACCAGATTCTCTGGAAACCTCACAGTTTGACGTATCGGAGCGGGTAGATAAGGAGCAATCCACAAGGAGGGTATCTCAGTTGGAGTTGGGACAGGAGTAGGAGCAGGAACAGGAGGTGTCTCTGTTGGAGATAAAGCAAATGGTGTTGTGAGCTGCTTATAAGGTGCATTTGTCTGAGTAGGTACTGAGGCGATGGGAGTCTCAACAACCGAGGAATTCGAGGTACAGGCGCTTAACCCAATTCCAAGCATCGAGCAAACAGACAGGCAGCAAAATAGTGAGTGGAAAAATTTCATGGGAGGGCTAACCCTCCCCGTTTAGCTAAAACCGATCTCACCTGTGCATTTAATTCAGTTGCGTGTGCTTCCAATACCCCTACCTCCCCCAAGAATTGTCCGGCAGTTTCTTTATTCTGTAGAGCGGCTGCATTTATACGGACATTTAAACTTGCCCCAATCAAAGCTGCATACGCCAGGGCTGCTCCGGTCCCAGCATCAGTGATGGCATTAAGGTTGCCTTCCTGTACGGTTATAAGAGCTAACTCCATGGTCCGTACTGCTTTGCGCGCTACCTGTAATGGTTCCTGTATGGCACCCATGGTTGCCAGCTCAATCGCCTGAGAACGCCCAAGCTGCTGGTCAACCGTATCTTTTGGTAGCTTATAGGCTGCCAGAACAGCCTCGAAAGCCGCTGAATCTCTCTCGATAGTAGCAGTTAGCTCAGAACGTAAAGTTTCGGCCTGTGCGAGGATAGCCTTCATGTGATCTTCAACATCGGCGTATTTCTTCTTACCGATTGTTAACTGGGAAACCATGGATACGAGCCCTGCAGCAGTTGCCCCTGTATAAGCCGCAGCAGCCCCCCCGCCAGGAGTAGGGGTTCCGGTTGCTAGCTGGTCTAGAAATGCATACTTTGAGGGCGCATTAGATTGGGCTTCGGCATATAAGCGACTTTCCAAAATCTGATCGGGTTTAAACTGATCCATCTGCAGGTACCAGACGGCAGCATCGATAAGAGCTTCTTGAGGTATAAGCCCAACCAATTCACTATGATGAATGCTGACCCCATAACGCTCGGCTTCTCGACGGATCATCTCAACCACGCGCGCCATGGGTGTTTCACGGTAATTGGTCAGGTTCATAGAGACCTGGGCGTACCCCTCCACAGTTAATCCCAGGGCTTTAACATATCGAAAACCACCCGAAGATTGCCGGATAGCCTTAGCGATCTTCTTCGCAATCGATACGTCATTGGTGGTCAGGTAAACGTTATAAGCGATTAAAAAGTAACGCGCTCCAATTACAGTTGCCCCGGCGGTTCCCACCCGTTCCGGGCCGAAATCGGGTTCCCGGTCGAGTACAACTCCCATTTCTGCTTTCAGGGCTTCATACTGCCCTCTACGAATGTTTTCCAGGTTTTGCCGTTCCGGGCGGGTAGCAGCCTGCTCATATAAATATACCGGGATGCCCAACTCCTCCCCCACCCGGCGCCCTAATCGCCGGGCAATCTCAACACAATCTTGCATAGTAACGCCAGAAATAGGTATAAACGGGACAACATCGGTTGCTCCAATGCGGGGATGTTCTCCAGTGTGTTGATCCAGGTTTATCAACTCGGCGGCTTTCGCAATCGATCGAAAAGCAGCTTCTTCAACCCTATCTGGTGGACCGACAAAAGTAAGGACCGTACGGTTATGATCCAGGTCGGAATGGCGGTCTAACAAACGTACACCTGAAACAGAGGTAATAGTTGCCATAATTGCTTCTACCACCTCGGGTCGACGGGCTTCTGAATAATTAGGAACACATTCAACCAATGGGTTAGGCATAATAACCTCAGGGGAATTGATGTGGCTATTATACACGCGGTTTAACGGTCTCATGGATGGGGTTCCCTGGCATGAAAATTGCACGGAAAAGAAGATAGGTCAAAAACAAGCATCGTGTATAATGGTGATGGCATGAATGTCAAGATTTCGCCTCTTATTGGTACCCCGTACAAGTATATATTAACAACCTTACTGGTGATCTTCATCGCTCTGTTGGCTTGTGCGCGGGCTTCCGGGCCTATTTCTGCTCCCTGGAGTGTTTCTACCAGCGTCCTCGGCACACCCGTTCTTCCAGTGGAGACTGAAGCAGATTCAACCAGCGTCGCTTTCCTGCCCATTACACACCAGGATGGTGATCCAATCTACACCCCGACTCCTGACACTCCCCACATTCTCCCCACGCCGCGCACCGAGCCCGAAAAATATGTAGTAAAACAGAATGACACCCTGGGATTGATTGCCCAGCGCTTCCGGGTCACCATTGACGCTCTGATCAAGGCGAATAAACTAACTAACCCCGATGTACTCGAGGTGGGTCAGACATTAATCATTCCAATTTTAGAACCCGGTGATGAAGGTCCTGGGTTCAAGATCATCCCTGATTCTGAGTTAGTCTATGGACCAGCCAGCACAACACTGAGCATCCAGGAATTCATCAACGAAAAGGATGGTTATTTATCTACGTATAAAGAAAAAGTAGAGGGTGAGATGATGAAAGGCGCAGAGATTGTGAAGGGCGTTTCTTATGAATATTCTACCAACCCTCGCTTACTTTTAGCGGTGTTGGAATATCAAAGCGGTTGGGTTACCCAGAAAGATCCTGATCCTTCTACCCTTGATTACCCGATTGGGTGGGAGGATGAATTGCGAAAAGGGTTATACAAGCAGCTTGCATGGGCAGCGGATAATCTTAACCGCGGCTATTACCTGTGGCGCGTCGGGGGGATCGGTACGTGGGTTTTGGCAAATGGGGATGTCGTCCCAATCACCCCCACGATCAACGCTGGTACCGCGGGCATACAGCATTTCTTTTCCTTGTTATATGGCCCTCGTCGTTGGAATCCGGCGGTCTCGAGTGAGGGCTTGTTTGCCACTTATGCCTCCTTCTTCGGAAACCCTTTTGATTTGACGGTCGATCCATTGGTACCTCCTGATTTACAACAACCCAGATTCCATCTACCCTTCGAACCCGGGAAAGTATGGTACTTCACCGGCGGACCACATGGCGGTTGGGGAGATGGCTCAGGATGGGGGGCCCTTGATTTCGCCCCACCTGGTGAAGCCTTGGGCTGCGTGACCAGTGATGAATGGGTTGTAGCCGTCGCTGACGGACCGATTATCCGCGCCGATAATGGGGAAGTCGTTCAAGATATTGACCTTAAGAATAGCCCAGCGGATGGATTAGAACAGACAGGTTGGACGATCCTTTATATGCATATTGAAAGCCGAGATAGAGTATCAACAGGAGCTTATCTACACGCTGGTGACCAAGTCGGGCATCCCTCGTGTGAAGGAGGTTACTCCACTGGAACACACCTGCACATCGCTCGGCGCTATAATGGAGAATGGATCCCTGCAGATCAGACACTCCCGTTTGTTATGGATGGATGGGTAGCGCGCGGTACAGGCATTGAATATGATGGTTATCTGGAAAAAAACGGACAGACAGTCCAGGCTTTGGAGGGTCGTTTACCAAGCAATGCGATCCAGCGTTAAACTCCATCCCATCATATCCGGTCTGGTGGTAGCCGTCTTGACGATTACGTGTTCTATGGGAGCTAAGACTTCCTCGCAACCATATTTCACCGCGCCTGGGAAAAACACAAACCCCACTAATATTCCTCTTCCTCCTTCTATATCAATCGATACCCCTAGTACAGAAACCATCTTTGATCCTGAACCAACCTCCACGCCTGTCCCCGAATTAGCGGTTACCAGCGATCCTCCAATCCTTTACCAGACGCAAGCCGGCGATACTTTGCCAGTAATTGCTATCCGGTTTGGGGTGCAACTATCCGAGATAAGCTCTCCAGACCCACTGCCTGAAACTTTTATGCTCCCCCCTGATCAATGGTTGATCATCCCACATCGGTTGGCAAATACAACATCTTCCCAAAGGTTGCTACCCGATAGCGAACTCGTATATTCACCTTCGGCGATCGGTTTTGATATTACAACTTTTGTAAACCAAGCAGGCGGTTATCTTTCAACCTACAAAGAATATCTCAAGACCACCGGTACTACCACTGGACCAGATATCGTAGCACGGGTTGCTATAGAGAATTCGATTAATCCAAGGTTGCTGCTTTCATTACTGGAATACCAAAGTGGATGGGTATATGGGCAACCGGGCAATCTGGCTCAGACCGATTATCCGATGGGATTAATAGAATTAGGCAAGCGCGGGTTGTACCAGCAACTATCTTGGACAATCAAGCAGCTCTCGATTGGTTATTATGGCTGGCGTGAAGGTTTAGTCACATCCATCAATTTCAAAGATGGCGTCGCGGCCCGTTTGGCGCCCGAGTTAAATGCTGGTACAGTGGCTTTACAATATTACTTCGCTAACACCTACGACACGCAAGGATGGGTAAAGGCATTGGATATCAAGGAGGGTTTCCCTTCTTTATATGAGCGTATGTTCGGGAATCCGTGGCTGAGAGCCCTAACCGTAGAACCTTTATATCCACAAGGATTAACACAACCCCCTCTCATATTACCCTTTTTAATCGGGCAAATTTGGAGTTTCAGTGGAGGCCCACACGGCGCCTGGGAGCACGAAGGCGCCCGGGCCGCCTTAGATTTCGCCCCCGCCAGCGACGTGTCAGGTTGTGTAAAATCAGATGCCTGGGCAGTCAGTGCTGCCTCTGGATTGATAGTGCGCTCGGGAAACGGGGTAGTCGTCATAGACCTGGATGGCGATGGTTACGAACAAACTGGCTGGGCAATCCTTTACCTGCATCTTATTACTAATGGGCATGCTCAGCTTAATACCTCAGTAGAAAAGAGTGATCTACTTGGACACCCCTCCTGTGAAGGAGGACAGGCTACTGGCACACATATCCACATCGCTCGAAAATATAACGGTGAGTGGATTCCGGCGGATGGTCCCATCCCTTTCAACCTGAGTGGTTGGGTAGCACATGCGGGTAAAGAGCCTTATCAAGGTTACCTGACTAAAGATGGAGAAACAATTCCTGCCAGTATTTATGGGTCCTATGAAAGTATCATTTCCCGTACTAGCAGCGGGAATTGATCTGGGGGAAAGATGAAAGAAATTATTATTACTTTTGTAATAATCATCTTTTTAACCGCATGCCAACCTCAGCCAGCAAATCCAACTACCACGGCCAATTCTATTTCAACACCCACGACCGTCAACGCAAAATCCACTATTACCAATCTACAACCCTCCTTTCCAACCCACCCACCTTACCAGCCTGGTGAGCTCGTTGATTATATTGCTCAGACCGGAGATACTCTCCCTGCCTTGACCTCCCATTTTAACTCTACCGCCGCAGAGATCATGAAAGCAAATCCTGCTATCCCCGCCAGTGTTACTACCTTACCGCCTGGTTTTCCGATGAAAATACCAATCTATTACGCACCTTTCTGGGGATCACCTTACCAAATTCTGCCTGATAGCCTGTTCATCAACGGACCTGCCCAGATAGGATTCAACACTCAGGAATTTATATCTAAATATCCAGGATGGTTGAATTCTGCGAGTGATTATGTAGGGGGTTATGCACGAAGCGGAGCCCAAATTATTGATACTGTCGCTCTTAACTTCAGCGTCAGCCCTCGCCTCCTGTTAGCGATCCTCGAGTTCACAAGTGGAGCACTTTCCCAAACGACCTTAGCCTCAGACATGGAAACCTATCCTCTGGGTTATGTTGACCGCGAGCATAATGGTCTTTATTTACAACTTGTCTGGGCAGCGAATACATTGAATAATGGCTATTACGGTTGGCGAAACGGGAAAATTAGCACGATGGAATTGCTTAACGGGCGGATCGAGCGCCCTGATCCCTGGCAGAATGCTGGTACGGTCGGATTACAATATCTATTTTCCAGACTACTGGATCCCGAGGAATACGCACAGGCTATCTCTTCCGAAGGGATTGCGAAAGTTTACGATATCCTGTTTGGCGATCCATGGCAAGATATCCAACCGCACATTCCTGGTAGCCTGACCCAACCAACCCTGAGCCTCCCATTTGAGCCCAAGCTTAGTTGGGCTTTCACTGGAGGTCCACACACGGGCTGGGGAGAAGGTGAGCCCCTGGCTGCCCTGGATTTCGCTCCCCCAGCCGTCGTCGGTGGTTGTGTACCGACCGAAGAATGGGCAACGGCGGTCGCCCCCGGAGTAATTGTCCGCTCCGAACCTGCCATCGTTGTATTGGATTTGGATGGCGATGGCGATGAGCATACGGGTTGGGTGATATTCTACCTACATCTTGCGACAGATGGACGTGCCCGAGCTGGATTAAAATTAAATACCGGTGATCCTGTTGGCCATCCCTCTTGCGAGGGTGGGCGCAGCACTGGTACCCATGTGCATATTGCCAGGAAGTATAATGGTGAATGGATTCCTGCAGATGGTCCACTGGCGTTTAATATGGAAGGTTGGATTGCTAAAAATGGGGATCATCCCTACCAGGGAACTTTGACACGTTTCTCTCGCACTATAATCGCCTGTTTATGTGCCGATCAAAAAAGCCAATTACAATCGAAAACTACACCTTGAGATGAATGTCGCTACTCCACGTTTCATTATTGCTGGTCAACTCAGGAGGGATTTCGCTATCTTGCCTTCTGGCCAGACGCGCCTGGATGTGCCTGGTGGAAATATCATCTACGCAGCAGTTGGCCTCATGATCTGGGAGCCCAGTCCGCCTCCAGGATTGATAGCGCGGATCGGTGAGGATTACCCCCAAGAATGGCTGGAAAACTTTACAAAGCGCGGGTTAGATACTCGGGGTATAAAAGTCCTCCCAGAGGCAATGGATCTGCGTTCATTTTATGCTTATGCAGACCGAAATGAACGCGCGACCGATGACCCCGTAGCACATTTCGCCCAGGCAGGCTTACCTTTTCCAAAGGCTTTACTCGGTTATCATCCTACCAGTACCAACGTTGACAGCCGCACGCGTTTATCAATGAATACCTTGCGCCAAGCAGATATCATTCCAGATTATCTGGATGCTACGGCTGCCCATTTATGCCCAATGGATTATCTTACTCATAACCTCTTCCCTGCCGTCTTGCGACAAGCTGGGTTTACGGCCGTTATGCTAGATCCAGCATCAGGGTATATGAATCCGGTTTTTTGGAATGATATACCCGCTTTGTTAACCGGTTTAACTGCCTTCTTGCCATCCGAAGATGAGATCCGGGCGCTATTCCATGGTCGTAGCAACGATTTATGGCAAATGGCAGAAGAGCTCTCTGTCTATGGTTGTGAGATTATCGTGATCAAACGTGGTGAGAGCGGTCAATATCTTTACGACGCAACATCCCATACCCATTGGGAGATACCATCCTATGCTGCCCGCCTGGTTGATCCCACTGGCGCTGGGGATGCATTTTGTGGGGGCTTTCTGGCTGGTTACCGGCGGACATATGATCCCTTACAAGCAGTCCTGCACGGAAACATCTCCTCCTCCCTGGTCGTGGAGGGAAGCGGTCCATTTTTTGCCCTGGATGCCCTACCCGGCCTCGCCCAAGCGCGCCTGGAAGCGTTGCGTGAATCTGCTCGGAAAGTATAAATTTTATACTAGCCTGCCACGCACATCCAACACCCATGCACCTTTACCTTCCGGTAAAACACGCAATGGGTTTATTTCGATCTCTGCCAGCTCGGGAAAGTCAGCCGCTAATCGTGAAAACCGTAACAAGATGTTTATAACTACCTGCCTATCAGCGGGAGGTAAGTTCCGATACCCATGTAGTTTTCGACCAGCCCAAGTGGATTCCAGCACATGCTCCACTTCTTCTGGGTCTAAGGGAGCCAGGGAAAAACTTACATCCTTCAGCTCCTCGACCTCCACGCCCCCAGAGCCAAACATCACCAGCGGGCCGAATTGTAAATCCTGAACAACACCAATGATTACATCCTGTCCAGGTGGAATCATTTTTTGCACTTGCATTCCATTAATATTCGCAACTTGACTAGTTGTTCGGGTATTTTTCATCACCGTATCAAAACCATGCAATACAGCCTGGTCATCTGAAAGGCTTATTAAAACTCCGCCTACGTCTGACTTATGAGAGATGTCAGGCGAAATTACCTTCAGAGCCACCGGGTAGCCGAAACGCCGCGCCAAATCGACCGCCTCTTGGGGCGATCGCGCCAGAGCTTGCGGCGGGACGGGTATGCCATACGCTTCCAATATTCGCTGCAGCGCGTCCTGTGATAGAACCGATTTTTGTTGTTTGACCAAAATTTCTTTAACCACTTCGGGGCTAATATTCGGGAGGATAACCTGAGTGGATTCAACCTGGCTTGAGCTAATCC
>Ga0153915_10003633_pt1 | contig 14146 bp, 11 predicted proteins | sample Opewatmetagenome_2_FD_107003 | JGI IMG/M metagenome (GOLD analysis project Ga0153915, IMG submission 107003) | Freshwater wetland microbial communities from Ohio, USA - Open water 3 Core 3 Depth 3 metaG | ecosystem: Environmental > Aquatic > Freshwater > Wetlands | place: USA: Ohio, Lake Erie... | reverse complement strand
CAGCAGCGTGCCGTAGGGCTCGCCGATCCGCTCCGCGATCACCTCGGCGTGATGCACGGCGGCGAACACGGTGCCGAACAGGATCACCAGCAGCACCGCCGCAAACAACAGCCCGGCGGCCGATGGCGTGAAGGTGACGCCGAGCGCGGTGGCGCCAGCGAAAAACAACATCGCCAGCGCCGGGAAAATCAACGACGATCGCGGCATCGGGCCGTGCGCGCTCATGTGATCTCATCCTCAGGAGCCGGAGAGTGAACTATGCGCCAAACAGCGGCGGGCGTCAGCCTCTTGGCGCATCGATGAACCGCCGGGCGGTTTCGATCGCGCCATAATTGTCCAGATCGTCGTGGCCGCCCTCGGGAAACCGCACGAATCGCTTCGGCTCACGGGCGAGCGCGAACAATCGCTCGCCAAAGCCGATCGCAATGGTGGGATCGCGCGCACCGTGCATGATCAGCAGGGGGGCCGTGACGCCGGCAATGCGCTGGTCGGAGCGAAACGGATCCCGAATCAGCCAACGGACCGGCGCAAACCAGAACAGCGAGCTGGCGATGTCCGCCATCGACGTATAGGGAGCTTCCAATATGATCTTTCCGACCGGTCGATCGGCCGCCAGCGCGACCGCGACGCCGCTACCCAGCGAAAATCCCCAGAGCACAATCCGGTCCGCGTTGTAGCGGGCCTGCGCGAAGGCATAGGCCGCTGCGGCATCTCTCAAGAGCCCTTGCTCGCTGGGCCGTCCGCCCGAACCGGCATAGCCCCGATAGGAGAGCGCGACGAGCCCGGTTCCGTCAGCGGTGATGTCTCGAAAGCGGCCGACGGAGCCAGCCAGGGTGTCTCCGTTGCCGGGAAAATAGATGACGACCGCATGCCCAGGCTTGGCCGGCACGTGCCAGACAATGACCTGTTCACCATCCGCCGTAGCGAGCAGATGTTCTTCGGCTTGCGGAAAACCGGCGACCTGCGGCGATGTGCGTTCACGCTCGGGAACCGGAAAGATCAACGCCCGCTGCGCGAAGAACAGGACGGCAAGACCGCCGAGATAGCCGCCCGCTGAGAGAACGACGAGCCATTTCAGGACGGTCATGATTTCCCGTGAGGGGAGCTACATCCCCTTGACGATGTTCTCGGTCATCTTCTTGGCGTCGCCGAGCAGCATCATGGTGTTGTCGCGGTAGAACAAGGGATTGTCGATGCCGGCATAGCCCGAGGCGAGCGAGCGCTTGATGAACATCACGGTGCCGGCCTTCCAGACCTGCAGCACCGGCATGCCGTAGATCGGCGAGGTCTTGTCTTCCTCGGCCGCCGGATTGGTGACGTCGTTGGCGCCGATCACGAAGGCAACGTCGGCTTGCGCGAATTCCGAATTGATGTCCTCGAGTTCGAACACCTCGTCATAGGGCACATTGGCTTCGGCGAGCAGCACGTTCATGTGGCCGGGCATGCGGCCTGCGACGGGGTGGATGGCGTACTTCACCTCGACGCCTTCCTTCTTGAGATTGTCCGCCATCTCGCGCAGCGCGTGCTGCGCCTGCGCCACCGCCATGCCGTAGCCGGGCACGATGATGACCTTCTGCGCATTCTTCATGATGAAGGCGGCGTCGTCAGCAGAGCCGAGTTTGACAGGGCGCACTTCGCCGGTGCCGCCGCCCGCGGCGGCCGTCTCGCCACCAAAACCGCCGAGGATGACCGAGATGAAGGAGCGGTTCATCGCGTGACACATGATGTAGGACAGAATCGCGCCGCTTGAGCCGACCAGCGCGCCGGTGATGATCAGCGCCGAGTTGCCGAGCGTGAAGCCGATGCCGGCGGCGGCCCAGCCGGAATAGGAGTTCAGCATCGAGATCACGACCGGCATGTCGGCGCCGCCGATCGGGATGATCATGAGTACGCCGAGCGCGAGCGCGATGATGGTGATCAGCCAGAAGTCGAGGGCGCTGACGGAGATCACCATATGGACGATGAAGAACACCAGCGCGAGCGCAAGCACGATGTTGATGACGTGCCGCGCCGGCAGGATGATCGGCGCGCCGCTCATGCGGGCGGAAAGTTTCAGGAACGCGATCACCGAACCGGTGAAAGTCAGCGCGCCGATGGCGACGCCAAGGGACATCTCGACCAGGCTCTGGGAATGGATGTGTCCGGGCGTGCCGATGTCGAACGCCTCGGGCGCGTAGAACGCACCGGCCGCAACCAGCACCGCGGCCATGCCGACCAGCGAGTGGAAAGCGGCGACCAGTTCCGGCATCGATGTCATCGGCACGCGGCGCGCGATGACGGCGCCGATGCCGCCGCCGATGGCGACGCCGAGCACGACCAGGAACCAGGCGATGCCGTCCGCCGGCGGGTGGTTTGCGAGCGTGGTGCCGATGGCGATCGCCATGCCGGCCATGCCGAGGAAATTGCCGCGGCGGCTCGATGCCGGGCTCGACAGCCCCCGGAGCGACAGGATGAACAGAACTCCCGCCACGAGATACAGAATTGCAGACAGATTGGCGTTCATCTCAGGCCCCCATTGTCTTCGTCACCACGAGGTGCACGCCGCTCACTTGGTTTTCTTCTTGTACATCGCGAGCATGCGCTGGGTGACCAGGAAGCCGCCGAAGATATTCACGCAGGCAAAGATCAGCGCGACGAAGCCGAAGGCGCGCGCCCAGCCGCTGCCGCTCGAGACCAGTCCGACGCCGACCGCGAGCAGCGCGCCGACCACGATCACCGACGAGATCGCATTCGTCACCGACATCAGCGGCGTATGCAGCGCGGGGGTCACCGACCACACCACGAAATAGCCGACGAACACGGCGAGCACGAAAATCGACAGCCGGAACACGAAGGGATCGACGGCCTGCGCGATATGATCCATAGCGGCTCTCTCCTTAGCTCTTCGGCTGGAAGTTCGGGTGAATGACGGCGCCGTCTCTGGTCAGCGCGGTGGCCTTGACCAGTTCGTCGTCCCAGTTCACCGCGAGCGCCTTGTTCGCCTTGTCGATCAGGGTCTCGATGAACGAAAACAGGTTGCGCGCGTACAGCCCCGAGGCCGAGGCTGCGACGCGGCCGGCGACATTGGTGTAGCCGACGATCTTGATGCCATCGAGATCGACGACTTCGCCGGGCCTCGCGCCTTCGACGTTGCCGCCGCGCTCGACGGCGAGATCCACCAGCACCGAGCCCGGCTTCATCGATTTGACCATCTCGGCGCTGACGAGCTTCGGCGCCGGCCGGCCGGGGATCAGCGCCGTCGTGATCACGATGTCCTGCTTCTTGACATGCTCGGCGGTGAGCGCGGCCTGCTTGGCCTGATACTCTTTCGACATTTCCTTGGCATAGCCGCCGGCGGTCTGGGCGTTCTTGAATTCCTCGTCCTCGACCGCGAGGAACTTGGCGCCGAGGCTTTCGACCTGCTCCTTGGTCGCAGGCCGCACGTCGGTCGCGGTGACGACGGCGCCAAGCCGCCGCGCGGTCGCGATCGCCTGCAGGCCGGCGACGCCGACGCCCATCACGAACACTTTCGCCGCCGGAACGGTGCCCGCCGCGGTCATCATCATCGGAAAGGCGCGGCCGAAGGCTTCCGCCGCCTCGATCACCGCGCGGTAGCCGGCGAGATTGGCCTGGCTCGACAACACGTCCATCACCTGCGCGCGGGTGATGCGCGGCATCAACTCCATCGCGAAGGCCGATATGCCGGCGTCCGCCATCGTCTTCAGCGCGGCGTCGTTGCCATAGGGGTCCATGATCGCGATCACCAGCGCGCCGCGCTTGTATCTGGCGAGTTCGGAAGCCTCGGGCCGCTTCACTTTGATGATGATGTCGGCATCCTTCAGCGCGTCGGCGCTGACGGTGGCGCCGACCGCGGTGAATTCCGAATCCGGCAGGCCCGACTTGATGCCGGCGCCCGGCTCGACGGCGACATCGACGCCGAGCGCCTTGAATTTCTTCACGGTGTCGGGCGACGCCGCGACCCGCGGCTCGGAGGGATCGATTTCCTTGGCAACGGCAATCTTCATAAGGCCTCCGGCGGCGCGCGGCGCGCGCGCGAGCAAACTAGCGCTTATTCTGCAGAGATAGATACCGGTTTTGCGACCGGAAAAATTTCTTCGCGCCGCCGGGCGGCGGCGCGTTCGTCGCAACGATCAGGTCAGGAAAAGCGCCATCATGGCGACGATGAAGACGACGGCGGCGGTGCCGTATTTCACCAGCATGATGAAGCCTTCATAGGTCTGCTCATGCGCTGCATAATCGTTGCCGTCAGCGGTCGTGTAAGCCACTTCGCTATGCTCTGCCATCGGTGTCTCCGGTTATTGCTTGATGTCTTGCCGTGGAATTACCGCAATCCATCCGGGAGAGCAACGGCGATGGGCCTTTTTGCACCAAGTGCGCCTGCGACCGACTAGCGGGCTTCGGATGGCCAATTGTCCCTGATCCGGCGGGTTTTGCCCGCCCGCCGGTCAGCCCATCCTCTCCAGCTCGTCGATCATGCCCGCGATCACCGACAGCCCGCGTTCCCAGAAGGTGGGATCCTTGGCGTCGAGCCCGAACGGCCTGAGCAGTTCGGAATAATGCTTGGTGCCGCCGGCCGCCAGCATCGCCAGATAGCGCTCGGCGAAGCCTGACTGCGCATTTTCGTAGACCGCATAGAGCGAGTTCACCAGGCAATCGCCGAACGCATAGGCGTAGACATAGAACGGCGAATGGATGAAGTGCGGGATGTACATCCAGAAATTCTCGTAGCCCGGACGGATGTCGATCGCCGGACCCAGGCTCTCGCCCTGCACGCTGAGCCATATTTCGCCGAGCCGCTCGGCGGTCAGTTCGCCGTTCTTCCGCTCGGTGTGAACGGCGCGCTCGAAGGTATAGAACGCGATCTGCCGCACCACGGTGTTGATCATGTCCTCGACCTTGCCGGCGAGCAGCGCCTGGCGCTGCTTGGCGCTCCTGGTCTCCGCCAGTAGCCGCTTGAAGGTCAGCATCTCGCCGAACACGCTGGCGGTCTCCGCCAGCGTCAGCGGCGTCGGCGCCATCAGCGCGCCGTTCTTGGCCGCCAGCACCTGGTGCACGCCGTGGCCGAGCTCATGGGCGAGCGTCATCACGTCGCGCGGCTTGCCCTGATAGTTCATCAGCACGTAAGGGTGCGCCGACGGCGTGGTGGGATGCGAGAATGCGCCCGGCGCCTTGCCGGGACGCACCGGGGCGTCGATCCAGCGATCGGTGAAGAACCGCTCGGCGATGCTGGCCATCTCCGGCGAGAATCCGCGGTAGGCCGTCAGCACCATGTTCTTCGCCTCCGGCCAGGCGATGCTGCCCGTGGCGGCAAACGGCAGCGGCGCATTGCGGTCCCAATGGGCGAGCCTCTTCTTTTTGAACCAGCCGGCCTTGAGCTGATAATAGCGATGCGACAGCCGCGGATAGGCCGCGCGGACCGAGCCGACCAGCGCGTCGACGACCTCGCGCTCGACGCGATTGTTCAGGTGGCGCGAATCCGCGACGTCCTGGAATCCGCGCCAGCGGTCGGAAATCTCCTTGTCCTTGGCGAGCGTATTGGTGATGAGCGCAAAGGTCCGTTCATTGGCCTTGAAGGTTTTCGCCAGCGCCTGTCCCGCCGCCTTTCGCTTTTCGCCGGCGCGGTCCTGCAACAGGCTCAGCGCCGGCTCGATCGCCAACTCCTTGGCCCCGACCCTGAAGCGAAGGCCGGAGATGGTCTGGTCGAACAGCCGGTTCCAGGCGGCGTAGCCGCTCTGGGATTTCTCGTGAAACAGCTGCTCGATGCGATCCTCGAGCTGATACGGCTTTTCCTTGCGCAGATCCTCGATCCACGGGCGATAATGCGCCAGTTCCGGCGCCTGCATTGCGCGCTCGATCACGGCATCGTCGATCCGGTTGAGCTCGAGCGCGAAGAACAACAGACGCACCGACGCGTTGGTCAGCCGCTCGGAGACATCGCCGTAGAATTTGGAGATCGCGGGGTCGACGCTGTCGCCGGCGTGAACCAGCCCGGCATAGGAGCCGAGACGGCCCGCGAGATCGTCGATCGCCTCGTAACGCCGCACTGCCTCGGCGAGCCACTCGCCGCCGCCCTCGTCCGCGGTCTGTTCGGCAAGCTTGCCCTTGTAGTCGGTCTCAAACGCGACGCAATCGAGATCCAGTCTGGCGAGGTCGCGCGTGACTTCGGGCGCGTCGATACCGGTATAGAGATCGGCCAGGTTCCATTCCGGCAGCTTGGCGGGCTTGTTCCCGGTCCTGGCTTTGGCCGCGGATTTCTTGCCGCTGGCCTTACGTTGAGCGGCCGGCTTGCGGAGGGCGGATGTGGAGCGCGAGGTCATCTTGTTCGAAACCTGTGTTCAATCGGAACGGCTGCGGGAGCGAGGCAAAGGCGGGACGGCAACGTTTAAGAGTGCGTTAATCGGCATCGGCGAGAGTGCCCCGATTCGAGACAGATAGTTGTAGCGCGCGGGGAAAGCCATGGCTGCCAGCATTTTGATCGCCGACGACGACGCAGTGGCACGCCGCCTGGTCGAAAACATGGTGCAAAAATGCGGCTACGAGACCATCGTCGTCGATAGCGGCGATGCCGCCATCGCCACGCTGACCGGCCCCGACGCGCCCGTCATCGACGCCATGGTGCTGGATCTGGTGATGCCAGGCCTCGACGGCATGGGCGTGCTGGCCAAAATCCGCGAGGCCGGCCTCAACATCCCCGTGATCGTGCAGACCGCCCATGGCGGCATCGACAATGTGGTGTCGGCGATGCGTGCCGGCGCCCAGGATTTCGTGGTCAAACCGGTCGGCATCGAGCGGCTGCAGGTATCGCTGCGCAACGCGCTCAACGCCAGCGCGCTGAAAGGCGAGCTGCAGCGCATCCGCCACAGCCGCGAAGGCCGCCTGACCTTCGCCGACATCATTACCCGCAGCGAGACCATGGCCGGCGTGCTGCGTACCGCGCAGAAGGCCGCGGCTTCCACCATTCCGGTGCTGATCGAGGGCGAATCCGGCGTCGGCAAGGAACTGTTCGCGCGCGCCATCCATGGCAGCGGAGAGCGCAAGGCAAAACCGTTCGTCGCGGTCAATTGCGGCGCGATCCCCGACAATCTGGTGGAATCGATCCTGTTCGGCCACGAGAAGGGCGCCTTCACCGGCGCCACCGAACGCCACACCGGCAAGTTCGTCGAAGCCTCCGGGGGCACGCTGTTCCTCGACGAAGTCTCGGAATTGCCGCTGGCCGCGCAGGTCAAACTGCTGCGCGCGCTGCAGGAAGGCGCGGTGGAAGCGGTCGGCGGGCGCAAGCCGGTGAAAGTCGACGTGCGCATCATCTCGGCGACCAACCGCAAATTGCTCGACCACGTCAAAGGCGGTCAATTTCGCGAAGACCTGTTCTATCGCCTGCATGTGCTGCCGCTGACCATACCGCCGTTGCGGATGCGCCGCGAAGACATCCCGCATTTGCTGCGGCATTTCCTGGCGCGGTTCTGCGCCGAAGAGAACCGCCACATCACCGGCATCAGCGGCGAAGCCATGGCGCAGCTGTCGCAACTGGAGTGGCCCGGCAATATCCGGCAGCTCGAGAACGCGGTCTATCGCGCCGTGGTCATGAGCGAGAGCGACCAGCTCGGGCCGTCGGATTTTCCGCAAGCCGCGGCGCAGTCGCCGACGGTGCCGGAAGCGCCCGGCGAACCGCTGGTCGTCGGGCCGGCGTTTCATTCGACCGTGCCGGCCATGGTTTCCGGTAACGAAATACCTATTGCACCGCTGCATTCGGCGGGAACGCTGGCCATGCTGACGAATGCCGGAGAGATGCGGCCGCTGGAAGAGCTGGAGAGCGAGATCATCCGCTTCGCGATCTCGCATTATCGGGGGCAGATGTCCGAAGTCGCGCGCCGGTTGAAGATCGGCCGCTCGACACTTTACCGCAAGCTCGACGAGGCGGCCGACGATTCAACGGCCGGCGGCGCGGAGGCCTGAGCGCCAGCCGCGGCGGGGAAGATTGTGAGGCCCGGCGTCGGAGAGACGAAACGGCTGAAGATGCAGCCGTTTCAGAACCTTGCCAGAACCCCTTGAACCGTTGCTTGGCGGTGACAGACAAAGGCAAAAGCACGTGGCAAAAGCGCACAATCCGTTGCCAAGCGAGGTCTTTAAAGTCAGTTTGTCGTGAGCGCCCTGCTCGGCGCTGGCTGCATGATAAGTGCGCGTGTATCGTCTGCGTATGACTCGTTGCGTGCAGGCGTGCCACCGACAGAGATTTGGAGCGCGTTCAGAGAAGAAACAAACGTTGGACACAAACGTTGACTGAATGGTGCTTCAAAACCGATGAGCCGGCGCTTTAGCGAAAGCCGTACGGACGAAGCCAGGAACTGTTCCATGCCGGGGCAGTTCGCCCAAGGGGTGTGACGATGCGAGACTGTTCGAAAAACCGTGCCGGATTTGACCGTGTACTGATGGCCGTTGCCGCGACCTTCCTCACGGTATCCGCGACCTCGGCTCTGGCCCAGGCCGATCCGGCACGCAACAGCGCCGCCGAACTTGCGATCGATGCGGCGATCCCGCGTCCGGAGCCCGCCAACCTTCCGCCCCCGACCGTCAACGATTTCAAGCTGGATAGCATCACGCCTGCGGTCGACGCGGCGAAGACCACCGAGAAGACGCCGGAGGCTAAACCGTCCGACGTCGTCACCGCTCCGGCGACCGACACCAACAAGGCGGACACGGCCAAGAAGGACACGGCGACGACCGCGCCGCCTCCGGCCGCCGCCGCCGCGACGCCGGCCGCTGAACCCGTCAAGGAACCTGTCAAGGCTGCCAGCAGCGTCGCACCGGCAGATCAGCCGGTGGCCGACAAGCTCAAGGACCTTCTGGGCTCGAAATCGTCGCGCTATTTCGACCGCAAGGCCGAGCGGACCACGATCGAGAAGTTCTATACCGCGCGCGACTATGCGCCGCTGTGGACGCAGGGCGGCACGCTGACCGCAACCGGCAAGGGCGTCATTGCGCGGCTGAAGGATGCCGCCTCCGATGGCCTCAATCCCGCCGATTACCCGGTGCCGGATTTTGCCGCCGCCGCCAATCCCGACGCGCTTGCGGAAGCCGATCTGAAACTCACCGCCAGCATGATGGATTATGCCCGTCAGGCGCAGAGCGGCCGGATGCACTGGTCGCAAGTCTCGGGCGACATCCAGTATCCGGAACATCCGATCGATCCCGGTGAGGTGCTGACCAACGTCACCACCGCCAAGGACGCCTCGGCGGCGCTCGACAGCTACAACCCGCCGCAAAAGCTCTATCGCGAATTGAAGGCCAAGCTCGCCGAACTGCGCGGCCAAGGCGACGGACCGGTCATTCAGATCGCGGAAGGACCGGCACTGAAGTTCACGCCGGCGCGCGGCAAGAAGCAGCCCGCGGTCGCCGTCGAAGACGAGCGCGTGCCGCAGCTGCGCGCCAAGCTCGGCATCACCGAAAACGCCGACGACGCCCATTACGACGCCAAGGTCGCCGAGGCCGTGCGCAGGTTCCAGGAAGGCGCCGAGCTCAAGCCGACCGGCGTGCTGGACGACAAGACCGTCAAGGCCATCAACAGCCCGAAGCGCGACAGGCAGATCGACACGGTGATCGTCAACATGGAGCGCTGGCGCTGGCTGCCGCGCCAGCTCGGCGCGCCGTCGATCGGCAACGCCTATGTCATTCTCAACATCCCGGACTATACGCTCAAGGTGATGCAGAACGGCGCGCAGGTCTGGACCACCAAGGTGGTGACCGGACAGCCGGGAATTCACGCCACGCCGCTTCTGACGGAGACGATGAAGTTCATCACGGTCAATCCGACCTGGAACGTGCCGCCCTCGATCATCTACAACGAATATCTGCCGGCGCTACAGCAGGATCCGACCGTACTGCAGCGCATGGGGCTGAAGCTCGAGCGCGCCCGCGACGGCAGCATCCACATCTCGCAGCCGCCCGGCGAGGCCAATGCGCTCGGCCGCATCCGCTTCAACTTCCCGAACAAGTTCCTGGTGTATCAGCACGATACCCCGGACAAGAATCTGTTCGCCAGGGATGAGCGCGCCTTCAGCCACGGCTGCATGCGGGTGCAATACCCGGATCAATACGCCGCGACGCTGCTCAACATCACGGAGCCGAGCGGGCACTACACGCCGGAGAAAATCCGCAGCATGTATGGCCAGAGCGAAATCGACCTGAAATTCCCCACCCCGATCCCGGTCAACATCACCTACCAGACGGCGTTTGTGGACGATGCCGGCAAGCTGCAGTTCCGCAGGGATGTCTACGGTCGCGACGCCACCATGCTGGCGCTGCTCAAGAACGCCAGGGGCAAGGACCTGGAAAACGTCGTTGCGCATTCGCAACCGAGCTACTCGCATCCGACCGGCAGCCTGCCGGCTGGCGTCAGCTTCGCCAGCGACAACACCTCTTTCGGCAATTCTTCCGGACCTTCGTTCTTCGAACGGCTGTTCGGGGCGCCGACCCCTCCGCCGGCCCCCATCGGCCGTCGCCCGCCGCGCGGGGTATTCACCCGCTGATCGTTCGGCAACCTCAGCGGGCTGGACTGGATTTTAGAGCAAAATCAATGACCTCGCCTTTCGGGCGAGGCCATTTGCATTAACCATTGTCCACCGGAATTTAACCAGAGCACTTTTTCGCCACACTCGACGAGTTAGGTTAAGGCCGACTTGGGGGGTGGGATTTAAATCTCAGAGAACCCACCCAGTGTTAAGACTGCGTTAACCCTCTTCCGCCACACGGGGTAGTGGAAGAGTTCCTCGATCGGTCGTCCTCTGGGTGGGGCTCATTCGTGCTGGCTGTTTTCGCACGCCAATTCAATTCGCTGTCGCTGCCGAAGGCCGGGTACCATCTCGGCCTGTCCTCGTTGTTGCTCCTGATGGGAGCCGGATCGGTCCACGACGCGACCGCGCTGAACGAAACCCGCACGCTTTCCTTCCACCATACCCACTCCGATGAAGACCTCACCGTCACCTTCAAGCGCGACGGGCGCTATGACGAAGAGGCGCTGAAGCAGCTCAATCACTATCTCCGCGACTGGCGCAGCCAGGACCAGACCGTGATGGATCGTCACCTGTTCGACATCCTCTGGGAAGTCTACCGCGACGTCGACGGCAAGAAGCCGATCCAGATCATTTCCTCCTACCGCTCCCCCGCCACCAACGCCATGCTGCGCCGCCGCTCTTCGGGGGTGGCGCGCTTCAGCCAGCACATGCTCGGCCACGCCATGGATTTCTACATTCCGGACGTGCCGCTCGAGCAGATCCGTTTCGCCGGGCTTCGTCTGCAGCGCGGCGGCGTCGGATTCTACCCGACCTCGGGATCGCCCTTCGTCCATCTCGACACCGGCAGCATCCGTCACTGGCCGCGCATGACCCACGACCAGCTGGCGCGAGTGTTCCCTGACGGCCGCACCGTCCACATCCCCTCCGACGGCACCCCGCTGAAGGGCTATGAGCTTGCCCGCGCCGACATCGAAAAGCGCGGTAACGGCGACGATGCCTCGACCGTGAGCAAGCCGAGCCTGTTCGCCGCCTTGTTCAGGGGCAAATCGAACGACGATGAGGACGAAGGCGCAAGCGCTGCGGTCGCCGAGAAACCTGCAAGCCTGACGGCATCGGCCGCTTCCACGAAATCCGCTGACGCCGTGCCGGTGCCCCGCGCAAAGCCGCAAGTCGCCGCGACCTTCCAGCTGGCTTCGGCTGACGCGCAGGTCGTCCAGACCGCGAAGACCAGGCAGGCCGCGCCGGCTCAGAAGGCAGAGGCGAAACCGCAGACTCCTGCCGACATCATCAATGCCCGCGGTTTCTGGGACGACGTCCCGGCGACGCCGAAACAGGCCACTCCGGCCCAGATCGCCGCCATCAGCGCCCGCCGGGCGCTGGCCGCAGCCGATCCGCAGCCGACCGCGAGCGTTTCAGCGCTGCAGGCGCTGGCTTACGCGCCGGCGGCCTCGTCGCCGGTTGACCACGCCAACATCGTCGCGGCCAGCGCGCCGATCCCGCGCAGCATCCGCCCCTCCTCGGCCCCGCGCAATGCCGCCGCCACCGGAATAGACACCGTCGTTGCCAAGGGAGCGCAGGGTCAGGGCAACGTGGTTGCGACATCGACGCGGCTCGCCGCCGGCGAAGGCAACAATGTCTGGATGCGGGCGATGATGCTGGCGCCGAGCGCAAGCACCTCGATGAGCGCCACCGTGCTGGGCGACGCCGACATGACCCAGATGCGGGTTCACTTCGTCAAGCCGCAGGCGGCGATCGCCATGACCTTCTCCGACGATCCGCAGATGGGAATGGTCACCGACCGCTTCACCGGATCGGCGACCGCTACGCTGGCGACGCAATCCTTCGTGATGCGGACCGCGTCGCTGCGCTGATTGCGCAGATCGTCATCTGCCGGGCCTGACCCGGCAATCCATCGCTGCAAAAATGCGTTCTGTGAACGGTGACGGATACGCGGGTCCGGCCCGCGTATGACACCTCGGATTCACAGCATTCCCAGCGCCTGCATGTAGGTTTCCAGGATGGTTTCCTGCTCGGCGCGCTCGTTGGCGTCCTGCTTGCGCATCCGCACGATGGTGCGCAGCGCCTTGACGTCGTAGCCGTTGCCCTTGGCCTCGGCATAGACGTCGCGGATGTCATCGGAGATCGTCTTCTTTTCTTCTTCCAGCCGCTCGATGCGCTCGATGATGGCCTTGAGCTGGTCCTTGGCGAATTTCGTCGCGGGCTCTTCCTTGACGGCGGCAGCAGAGGTGGCCATCGGGTACTCCTGAATGGAACTGAGGTTGAGGCGGAAAGTGGAAGCGCCGCACGCTTCATCACGCACCGCATCCCGAAATGACCCTCAAGAGTGGCACGCTTTCCGTCAAGGCAACATCGCGCTCATCCACAGTGCGCCCACAGGAGAAAAAGACCCCTGCTCTCTCATCGTCATGCCCGCCCTTGTGCCGGGCATCCACGACTAGCGGCAAAAGAGACGTGCATGGCTGGGACAAGCCCGGCCATGACGGAGAATGGTTGAATGAGGACAAAGAACCGGCGAAAAGGAATCAGTGCCCGCTCTGGGCCTTTTTCATCGCAGCCAGCTGTTCGGGGCTGGCGGAGCCCTGATAGGTCTGCTTCCAAGTCTCGTAGGGCATGCCGTAGACGGCCTCGCGGCTCTCGTCCCTGGACATCGCAGCGCCCCTGGCGTCGGCCTCTTCCTTCAGCCAGTTGGACAGGCAGTTGCGGCAGAAGCCCGCCAGATTCATCAGGTCGATATTCTGCACGTCGGTCCGGGAGCGCAGATGCTGGACCAGGCGCCGGAAGGCGGCGGCTTCAAGTTCCGTTCTGGTTTTGTCGTCAATCGTCATGGCCGCGCTCTCGCCGTTTTATCCCGAGTTTAAGCATGATCTTTTTCGGACAACCGGTTCCCCTTTGCGCTAACGCGGCCCGGCGGATCCGGATCATGCTCCACCTTATTGATATTAGGTGGGAGTTGTCACAGATTTTGCTATATCGCAGGGCAAATTGGCCCCACCGAGCGGGATTTCGGCAAGGCCCAGCCCGAAAATGCCGCCTTGGCCGTTGACAGTCCCCGCCGCCTCACGCGAAATCGTCAATAATTTGATATAACCTCACTGAATGATCCCGACGAATTTCCACCGCCCCAATCGATTCGCTGCACGCTTGAGCGCCGGTTTGCTGCCGGCGCTGGCGCTGGTTTTCCTGTGCCTGTGGAACGGTCCGGCGGCGGCGGACTTCCGTCTCTGCAACAACACCTCGAGCCGGGTCGGCATTGCGCTTGGCTACAAGGATGCCGAGGGCTGGACCACCGAGGGCTGGTGGAACGTGTCCTCGCGGGCCTGCGAAACCCTGCTGAAGGGCACGCTGGTCGCGCGATATTATTACATCTATGCGCTGGATTACGACCGTGGCGGCGAATGGTCGGGACAGGCCTTCATGTGCTCGCGCGACAAGGAATTCACCATCAAGGGCACCGAGAATTGCCTGGCCCGCGGCTTCGATCGCACCGGCTTCTTCGAGGTCGACACCGGCGATCAGCGCGCCTGGACCGTGCAATTGACCGAATCCAATGAACAGCAGCCCGCCCAGCGGGTGCCGGGTATTCCGGGAACGGTCGGCCCCGGTGGTCCCGGAAACCT
>Ga0153915_10003632_pt1 | contig 14148 bp, 9 predicted proteins | sample Opewatmetagenome_2_FD_107003 | JGI IMG/M metagenome (GOLD analysis project Ga0153915, IMG submission 107003) | Freshwater wetland microbial communities from Ohio, USA - Open water 3 Core 3 Depth 3 metaG | ecosystem: Environmental > Aquatic > Freshwater > Wetlands | place: USA: Ohio, Lake Erie... | reverse complement strand
GGGCTTGAACAGTTCCATCTTTCAGGATTCGTGCATGTAATTACAGAGGCCGGAGCGGAAGTTAAGAAACCACAGTTGAAATGAAATCTGAGTTTTTAATGAGATGAAAAAGATATTTGTACTTATTTTATTCATTGTCAGTACCGGACTTATGGCAGGACAAAAACCGGTTGATCTTCTGATGAAGAGCAAAGCACTGATTGAGGAAGGGAAATCCGATGATGCGGTCAGGATTCTTTCCAGCGCACTTGGAAATTCACGGGAAAGTGCTTTTTACCTGCAGCGGGCTGAGGCTTACATGACGAAAGGCGACTATTCTCAGGCAATAAACGACCTGAATTCTGCCAACAGTATAACAACATCATCCGGTGAATATGGACTTGCAAGGATATACGGGCTTAAGGGAGACGCAGCAACTGCTGTATATCACCTTGAATCGTGTATGAAGTCCCCGTTTAAGAAAAGTGAAAAGGAAATCTTGCTGGATCCTTCATTCAGCCTGATTGAGAACAGCCCTGAATGGCGGCAGTTCTGGAAGAACGACTGGTATGGAAATCTTGAAAAAGGTATTTCAGATATAGAGTACAATATTTCAACAGGAAATATAGATGAAGCCAGGAACAGACTAAAAGAGATCGTGGGAACTTATCCGGAAAGCAGCGAGATAAATTATGCCAGAGCTCTGATAAGTCTGGCAGAGAACAAAAATGGTGACGCAATAAAAGATCTTACCGGAGCACTGACAATGGAGCCTGAAAATGAGAGTTATTTAAGGCTTCTTGCAAAGGCACAGGAAGCGTCAGGTAATCAGGCAGGCGCATCCTTAACTTACAGCAAACTGCTGGATCTGGGTATTCCCGATGCCAATCTCCTGATTTTTAGAGCAGAATGTTACAGAAAGACCGGGGAAACGGATAAAGCCCTGGCAGATGTAAACAAGTACCTTGAATTTTATCCCGACAGCAGAAAAGCACTTAGCTTTGCAGGTAAGATTGAAATTGCAGCCGGGGACAATTTAAAGGCACTTGAATATTTTTCAGAAAACCTGAAACTTCATCCAAATGATCCTGAATGCTACATCGACCGGGCGAATTCCTATTTTGCCTCAAAATCGTGGGATTGGGCGGCTAAAGATTATAGTATGGCTCTTGACCTTAAACCGGACATTTCGGACGCATGGCTTAATAAAGGAATTGCGCTGGTGAATTCAGGCAGGACCGATGATGCATGCCACGACTTCAGGAAATCGTTCAATCTCGGAAATAAGAAAGCTGCTGAATACATAAGCCGCTATTGCATAAAATAGGGGCATCCCTGGCTACCTCACATTCCTGAGGATCTTGTCAAACAGGTCGCGGGGTTTAAATGGTTTCAGTACATAATCGTTAATGCTGAGATCATCGATTTTATCATGACTTTCCGACATAATTGCCGCTGTAAGTGCAACAACAGGGATTGAATTGATTCTTGGATCCTGAGATTTTCTGATTAACCTTGTTGCTTCCACTCCATCCAGAACAGGCATGTGCAGGTCCATGATAATAAGATCGAAATCCTCCTTCTCAAGAAGTTCAAGAGCAATTTTCCCGTTCTCAGCATGAGTTACCTTGACGCCCCATCCGATGAGAAATTTATTTGCTACAAAAAAGTTAATCTTATTATCCTCAGCAACAAGGATCCTCTTGCCTTCAAGTCCTGCGTATGATTCTGAAGTTTCACTCGTCGGAACTTTGTCACTCTTTTCAGGTACTGTAAATGTAAGTACGAATCTGAAGGTTGAACCTTTATCCGGTTCGCTTTCAACGCTTATTTCTCCGCCCTGAAGTTCGACGAGCTTCTTGCAGATCGCAAGTCCCAGTCCCGTCCCTCCATAATGCCTGGAAGTATCAGGAGAAGCTTGTGTAAAGCTTTCAAATATAATTACCTGTTTGTCTTTCGGAATGCCAAGCCCTGTATCTTTTACCAGGAATTCAATTATTGATTTTCCCGCGTTACGCTCGAGTTCCTTTATTAAAACATGAATGCCGCCCTTCCTGGTGAATTTCAAAGCATTCGAAAGGAGATTTGAAAGAATCTGGTTAAGCCTTATAGAATCACCGATAACTTCTGGTGGAAGATTGTTTGACTTAACAATGTCAAATTCCAAATTCTTTGATTTTGATCTGAATGAATAAGTCCTCATAATATCTTGCAGGAAATCACCAAGATTGAACCTTGCCTGTTCAAAAACAATCTTCCCGGATTCCATCTTGTTATAATCAAGGACATCATTAACCAGGGTAAGCAGGTGGTTCCCCGAGAATCTGAGGGTTTTTATGAAATCCGCCTGATCTTCCCTGGGATTCCCCTGAATCAGAAGGTTAGTAATTCCGATCACCTCATTCAATGGAGTGCGTATCTCGTGGCTCATTGTCGACATGAACTGTTGCTTCGATTGTGCTGCTTCTTCTGCTTTCCGGCTTGCCTCAATCATATTGTCAAGCATCGTTCTTCTCTGAATTGCTATAGCGATCTGGTTTGCAATGAATTCCAAAACATTAACATCATCATGCGAAAACTTGTTTTCATCGTGGTAATCCTGAAGAGCCATTACCCCTATGATCTCTTTGTCGGCCTTCAGCGGAACTCCCATCCATACTTTACAGGGGGTACCTACAAGGTCAATATCCCCGGAGTTTTCAAGATCCCTGAGATCATTCACTTTAAGCAAGACAGATTTCTTAAGCATGATCACCCATCTTGTTATTGTTTTACTCGCAGGAAGACTTCCGAATTTGTCTTTCTCGTCTGCAAAGAATGGCATGGACAGGGTATCAGTCTTCTTGTCATAAAGAGCAATAAAGAAGTTATTTGTATCCCATATCTTACTCAGCTCATGAACAATAGTTGGATAAATATCCTTTACATCCAGCCGGTTAAGAGCTGCAGTGGAAATATTATATAAGATCTCCTGTATTAACTGATTCTTTCTTTCCTGTGAAACATCCCTGTAAATACCCAATAAAGCAACAATTTTATTATTCAGGAGTATATTTGTGGCAACAAGGGATACCTGTATCCTATTCCCTGATTTATCCTGCCGGAAAGTCTGTTTTACCACTTTCTGCTTTTCTGAGGCAAGGGTGTTTACATTAACGGCTTCCTCCTTGAGATCGTCAGGAACAATAAGCTCATCAATATTTCTTCCGGTGGCTTCTTCAAAAGTAAATCCGAAAAGACTGGTGAATTCCTTATTGATTATTGATATTTTCCCCTCGCAGTCTATTATTGCGATAGCCTCAGGAATTGAATCAATAAGATGTTCAAGAAAAGCTTTTTCCCGGTTTATCTGTTCTTCATATTCCTTGTGCTTGCTTATATCTGTGACAACCCCACGGTATCCGGTTATCTTGCCATGATTGAAAATAGCAAAGGAATGTGTAAGTATAGGTACCTGGCATTCGTCTTTCTTTCTCGCAATGTACTCATTGCTTGAAACCTGATCAGGAGATCTTAATTCCTTCAGGTTTTTTATCATTTTTTCATAGCTGTCGGGGAAGATCTGTGATATATTAACACCTCTGGCTAAATCATCCTTTGTGTATCCGAAGAATTTCAGTCCCTGAGTATTAGCATACAAGACTTTGCCTGTAATATCTACTTCATAGATCATTTCCGGCAGCATTTCTGCAAACCTTTCAAAAATGAGGTTCTGTCTCGCAATCTCTTCTTCTCTCTTTTGAGGTGGGCCCGGTTCCCATGTTACCAGGATATTTTCAGAGCTAAGCTTAAATCCAACATAATAACCTTCAGAATCGTCATTTTTTATTGATACAGGTACCTTTTCGGCTGTCCCTGCTTCCTTAATCTGAAGGATAAACCTGGCCAGTCTTATCTTATCCCCAAGCCGGGTATCATTTATCGCCTTCCCTATGACATCATTCTTATCTACTGATTCAACTTCTGCTGCCTTATCGTTCAGATCTATAATTAATATGCTGCAATCGTCAGAAACACTGAAAAGTGCAAGGTAACTGCTGATGGTTTCAAATATCTCATTCAAAACTGTTCTATGACTCCCTTTTTGTGTCGGATTTTTTACACTAACGGAAACGGGCTTGTTGTTAAGTTTTGCCCTGACAGAATCAAGTTCCTCCTTAAGCTTTTTGTTGTTTTCCAGCAGTTCCTGGTATTTTTCTTTATAGTCAGTCATAGAAGGATTAAAAAAAGCGCATTAATCTAAAAATTATTACATAGAAACAGCCAATACAAAAACGCAGTTTTCAGCTAAGTATTTGAATGAGAAACATATTTCTTTTTATTTTTTGCAGCATAGTACCTGCAGAATTCCCTGAGGCCACACTGGCTGCAAAGAGGATTTCTCGCCTTGCAGATATACCTTCCATGCAGTATCAGCCAGTGGTGGGCATTATGTCTAAGTTCAGCCGGTATATTTTCACAAAGCTGATGTTCAACACTTAATGCTGTTTTTGAAATTTTTGTAAGACCTATTCTCTCTGAAACCCTCCAGACATGTGTATCGACTGCTATTACGGGCTTGCGGTAGACGACCGAAGCAACAACATTCGCAGTTTTCCTACCTACACCTGGCAGGCGCTGCAAAAGTGCCGGATCAGAAGGAACAATTCCCCCAAAATCGTTTAACAGCATCTTTGCCATTCCCGACAAATGCTTTGCTTTGCTGTTCGGGTAAGTACATGACTTGATAAACTCAAATATGTCCGATAAATCTGCCATTGCCATTGACTTCGCATCGGGGTACTTTGCCAGAAGGGGAGGAGTTATTATATTAACCCTTTTATCGGTGCATTGGGCCGAGAGAATGACTGCAACAATAAGTCCGAAAGGATCGGTATAAGTTAATTCGGTTTCAGCAACCGGCATGATTTCCTCGAAGTATTCGAGTGTTTTCCTGTACCTATCTTTTAAAGTCATTTTAATCTGAATTGTAGGGTTTGTAAAATAACACTTTTTATCTTTGTGAGAACAGGTTGCCAGATATGAATTATTGTTGGCGGCAATTTAGGTCACCTTTAGTTCGGATTGCCAGGAGGAAATGTTTAACTTTAACTGATAATAAAGTAATTAATTGGAGAAAATAATACTAAATACCAACAGTTCCAAATCGGAGATCCTCATCGGAGCAAAATGGGAATCAGTAAGTGAACTGCTCCAGGAAAACGACGTTGCTATCATTACCGACAATAATGTTCAGCGGCTTTATGGAGACAAGTTCCCTGATTTCCCGGTATTGACGATCAGGGCAGGAGAGGCCAGCAAAAAGATTGAAATAATTGAATTTCTTGCTGAAAGGCTTATTGAGACCGGGATTGACAGAGGCGGATTCTTACTTGCAATTGGAGGAGGAGTAGTATGTGATATCACTGGTTTTCTGGCTTCAATTTATATGAGGGGAATAAGATGCGGATATGTTTCAACAACCCTTCTCTCGCAGGTTGATGCGAGTACCGGAGGTAAGAACGGAGTCAACCTCGGAGCTACAAAAAATGTTCTGGGGTGTTTCAAACAGCCTGAATTTGTGGTCTGTGATCAGGTTATGCTTCAGACACTACCCGAAGACGAGTATTTCTCAGGTCTGGCTGAACTGATTAAAACCGCCATAATAGGGAATGAAAAACTCTTTGAAATCATTGAAAATAATCAGAACGGAATACTTAGAAGAGATCCGGACCTGCTTTCAATGCTGATTTCAATGGCAGTTGGTTTTAAGACGTCGGTGGTTTCTGAAGATGAAAAGGAATCCGGCCTGAGGCGGATACTAAATTTTGGTCATACTTACGGGCATGCAATTGAGATGTATAAATCATTCAGACACGGTTATGCAGTGGCTGCGGGAATGGAACTGGCCGCTGGTTTCTCGTACTCCAAAGGCTTGATATCCAAGACAGAATACGACAGGATTGTCAGTCTTTTAAAATCGTTTAAGCTGCTTCGCAGACACGATATACCTGATAATCAGATAACTCAACTGGTTTTGCGTGACAAGAAAAAAGCAGGGAATGATATATATTTTGTTTTTATGGAGGGAATCGGAAAAGCCGTAGTTGAGAAGATACCTTTGGAAGAGGTAATCGAGTTTTACAAACAGAATAAATCGGGCAACTAAAATCTGTATTTATGAATTCGTTCGGTACTGTTTTCAGGGTTTCGTTATTCGGTGAGTCACATGGCAATGGGATCGGAGTGGTAATTGACGGTTGTCCGCCCGGAATCCCTTTAAATCCTGATGCTTTTATGGCTGATCTGACAAGAAGGCAAAGCGGGAGCAAAGGTACGACAAGACGTTTAGAACCAGATAAACCTGAAATACTCAGCGGCGTTTATAACGGTTTTACCTCCGGTTCGCCGATTACATTATTTACTAAAAACAGCAATAAGATATCATCTGATTACGACGAATTTATTAATGTTCCGCGGCCCGGACATGCAGATTACGTTGCGGGAATTAAATACTCAGGTTTTTCTGATCCGCGCGGAAGCGGGCATTTTTCCGGAAGGATTACCTGGGGCCTGGTAGCTGCAGGTGCAATTGCTAAAATAATAATCCGGCCTGCTGAAATTTCGGCAAAGCTCATTTCTGCCGGTGGTATCCCTGATATCGAACTTGCCCTTGAAAAGGCAATAGCTGAAGGTGATACAATCGGTGGAATTATAGAATGCAAAGTAGATAATCCCCAGAAAGCACTAGGGGAACCGTTCTTTTATTCATTTGAATCGGCTATAAGTCACGTGGTTTTTTCGATTCCTGCCATTAAGGGCATTGAATTCGGTGCAGGCTTTGCAGCAGCTTCCATGAAAGGCTCCGGGCACAATGATCCTTTTATTGACAGTACCGGTAAAACTTCAACAAACTATGCCGGAGGCATTAACGGAGGCATCACAAATGGCAACGAAATAATATTCAGGGCGGCCGTTAAACCCACTTCATCAACCGGAACCGAGCAAAATACATATAATTTCAAAGAGGGCAGAATGACAACTCTCAGGATAAAAGGCAGGCATGACACCTGTATAGCCCTCAGGATGCCCGTGATTGTCGAGGCTGCCACTGCAATTGTTATGGCTGACCTTCTTATGATAAACAGGGGTATTTTCGGATTTAATAATGTTTGAGCCACTCAGTGATTCTTAATCTGAATCCTGAGGATCTTTGTTGTTGTTCCTGCCACCTTGTACCTGTCATCAATCCTTTCTCCGAGGATGCAGACGATTTTGCCATCGGATTCCAGTATAAGAACCTGTTCTTTTTCTACAAGCGAAAATTTCCGGTCTACAAAATAATCACTGAGTTTTTTCCTTTGTTTCATTCCAAGAGGATAAAAATAATCCCCCTTTTCCCATTTCCTTATGATCAGCGGGAATTTGATTTTTTCATAATCAATACAGGCTATATACTGATCATCAGGTATTTTATAATCAGCCAGGTCAGTCATGATTTCAGCACTTAAAATACCCGGAGTTTTTGACAGGTCCTTAATATTGTTTATCCTAAAATATTGGTATCCGGGACTTTCCTGATGGTAGACAAGTATCTCATTCCGGTTTTTGATTATTCTATGTGTCCTGGTAAACACCTGACTTCCTGTTCTGCCGGTCAGAATCCTGACAAGTTCCCCTGAGGTGGTGCCCGTGATCCCGAAAGGTCTGAAAAGTTCAAAGATTACAGCTTTGCTAATATGGAGACTTTTAAGTTTATCAATATCAAAGATTATTGCTTCTTTTTTGTTGGCTGAAACCTTTTTCCTGACTTCATTTATGTATTCTGTGACTATTTCATGGATTCCCGACAGTTTTTCAGCTGTTTCATTCAGGGTCTCTTCAATCGATGGATTTATCTCTTTTAAGACAGGAATAATCAGATGCCTGATTTTATTCCTTGTATACTTTGTTTCAGCATTGGATTTATCTTCCCGGTATGCAATATGATTTGCGATGCAATATTTTGTGATTTTTTCCCTGGTCGCAAAAAGCAGCGGGCGGACAATTTTATTACTTACAGGTTTCATTCCGGTAAGCCCGGTAATTCCTGTTCCTCTTATCAGGTTAATCAGGAGAGTTTCAATATTGTCATTCAGGTTATGAGCCACGGCTACAGAATCGAATTTATTTTCTTTCCTGACGGTTTCAAACCACTCGTACCTCAGATCCCTGGCAGCCATCTGAACTGAAATTCCCTTTTCTCTTGCATAATCACTGGTGGTAAACCTATTTGAATAAAAAAGAATCCTGTTCTCACTGGCAAGCTTCTTTACCAGTTCTTCATCCAGGTCAGACTCTTCGCCTCGTAAACAAAAGTTGCAGTGAGCAATTCCTATTTCGAACCCTGCTTTTATAAACAAATGGGCCATAACCATTGAATCAATGCCACCACTGATTGCAAGAAGTATCCGGTCATTTTTATTTATAATCTTGTTATCCCGGATATATTTCAGAAATTCATCCAGCATTGCGAGCTTGCATGTTTATCTGTATGGTAATAAGGTGGGTGGGCCTGGTTCAAAATCATGTGGTTTCAATAATTGTTCCCCTGAAATAATAAGATGCCTTGTGTCAGAATAACGCGGCAGATTGGGATAAAATCCCAGCCTGATCTGGAGTGTGTTTAAAACAAGATTATCGTTTCTGATCCTTATTCCAAGTCCAATTGCTGACAGGAGGTCTCCACTTCCCACGTAGTCGTTTGTTCCGAAAAGAAATCCAAGGTCAGCAAATCCGAAAACAGCAAATCTGAAGCCGTAATAATTTACGGGACTGAACAATACGGATTCAAGGCTGACAGACAATCTCTGGGCACCTCCAACTGAATCATTCCCGAAGCCCGAAAACCCATTTTCAGTATTGAAAACAAGGTATTCATCGGTATATCTGTCAAATCCCCTTGTATAATCAACATTTACAAAGTTCCTGATACGGTATTTTCCAAGATATGACAGGTTGGAAACAAAATTTGCCCTTAAGAGTAGCATGCCCTGTTCGGTGTGTCCCTTATTGAAAAAGGCGGCAAATCCTGCTGAACCATATAAATACCCCAGGTTCTTAACTGATTCCCCCATTGAAAGACTGGTTCCGAAATATGTTCTTTTCTTGAATTCGTTGATTTCTTTTCCAAGTGTGACGTTGAGCAAACCTCCGTGTGGAATGTCTTCCGTTCGGCCGTAACCATATATCAGGCTGGCTTTATAATATCTCTGAACCGAGAATGAAGCGGAACCAAGGAACATTTTACATTTCTGAAGATTATAATATGAATCGGGCAGAATAAAAGGACGATTGAACACATTATTATTGGTATACCTGGCTCCGATAATAAGTCTCGAAACTGATTCTTCATTTACAAGGAATGACCTTGACAACCAGTAATCCTGCAAATTATACTTTACAGAAGCCGGAATCGGCATTGAATCAAGATCATCAGAAGTAAACATTTCTCTGAATGATATTCCTCCTGCGTATTTCGTTGATGCGCTTACGAGCTTTCTGCTGAGGTCAAAACCGTATGTTTTTTTCCCCAGCCCGTCATAATAATATACCCCAAGATTCAGGAATGTTTTCATGATATTATTGATCCGGTAATTTACCCCGAAACCCGGGGAATCCCTAAAATCTGAATTGTACGGGACTTCAATCCCGAATTCATGGCCCATTCCGAATATGTTCTTTTCAAACAACGAAAATGATCCCTTGTCAAATCCGCTAAAGGTGGCTTTGCCGCCAAGGGAATAAACGTCCTTTGTCAGGACAAGAACATCAGTTTCATCATCTGAAACAGGAACCAGGATTATTCTGGCATCATCTATATACGGCAGTTGCCTGATAAACCTCTCGTTATCGCTTAAAACCAGGGGGGATACTGTATCTCCCTCATGGAATAAAAGGTTCTTCCTGATAATACTTTCATTGGTATTAAAATGAGTCTTATTCAGCAGGCTTTCAAGTTTATTCGGATCTGAAAAACCCGGATTATAAATATCTGAACCAAATACGTTTAACCGTTGGATTAAAATGTTCCGGATCCTTTTCCCCGAATTCGGCAGATAGGTGAGCTCGCTTGAACCGTTAATAGCCTTCCCGGAGACTGGTTCCCGCGGGGTAATCACGAAATCATATAACTTTCGGGTAATAAGAGTTTTTGATGCCCTAGTTTTCAAAGAATCAAGAAATTTCTTTGTTCTTTCCTTATCTGAATCAGCAAACGGGATGAGCCCGGGGTGAAAAGAAACCCGGTCTGAAACAGTGAATGATCTTAAGTTTTTAAGATCCAAAGTCTGAATATTATCTTTTTTCTTAAAGGGAGAGTTCTGAAACGATTTGTCCTGTGAATATGAACTGATGCAAAGAACAAGAAATGCCGGAAAATAAATTAGTTTTCTGGTTATCAGCGATTTAGCCCTATGATCAGTTTTAAGTATCATTAGTATTCTTGAGCAGCACATCATCCGAGTTAAACTGGAAGCCGAGACGCTTGCCTGTTATTACCCTTGAGTGTTGAATCTTCGCCTCCGCCTGTCCGACAGTAGCAATTTTTACAGTATCATATGGCGGAACAAGAAGATCAAATTCAAGGGAATACTGAATTGCGGTTGAGATTATAATCTGTAGCGATGACCTGGTGATTGCTTCATTTCCATAATTTGAGAAAAGCATACCCATCTGCCTTTTGCCTTCAACAAGATATTGATTTTCATGGTTTATAAATATTCTGGCAATCAGGTATCCAAGGTCATCCAGCCTGGAGTATTTGAAAGAATCAAACAGAAAATTGTAAATATTTATGATTCCTGAGTAGGCGTTGAACTTGTTTTTCTGAATATATGGTGTTTTCCATGCAGGGTGCTCTCTGTCGAACTGGAAAATATTCGAATGCATACTGAAAAGCAAAATATCACCCGCTACCTTTAGTTGGGCATCAAAGTTGCTTCTGTCGGTGTATTCCATTTTTATTCGCTGATCAACCCCACCCAAAGTCGTATTCACATCTTTCGCAAGATTCTTTAAAATATCCTTAACCACGCAGAACCAATCGAGAGTTATATCATATACTTTTTGTTTAAGAAGCGATTTTTCCTTCAGTGTTCCGATAATTGCGACTTTCTTGTCTTCCTGTTCCGACATGGTTCAGCAGTTTTAGGATATTACTCTTCGAAATTAACAATTTAAATTCATAATTATTGTATTAAAGTCAATATGATCGGGCAAACAGGACACGTCTTTTCGATGGTTTACCCGAGTAAACGCACTTACCCTCCTCTTCTTCTGCCTCAAAAGGAATGCATCTTATTGTTGCTTTGGTTTCTTCTTTTATTCTGTTTTCTGTTTCGGTAGTTCCATCCCAATGAGCCAGTATAAATCCGCCCTGATTATCAATTATTTCGAGAAAATCATTCCATTTATCTACCCTGAACGTGTTTTCAGTCCTGAATTTTAATGCCTTCTTGAAAATATTTGCCTGGATTTTATCAAGCAACAGGGAGATATGTGCTGTCACATCTTTTATCGGGATGGTTTCTTTTTCCAGTGTATCCCTTCTAGCAATTTCAACCGTGTCGTTTTCAAGGTCACGCGGTCCAATGGCAATCCTGACAGGGACCCCCTTCAGCTCATAATCCGCAAATTTCCAACCCGGTTTGTAATTTTCCCGGTCATCATATTTAACTGAAAAACCGGCTTTTTCAAGATCAGATTTGATAATCCCAGCCTTCTCAGTAATTTTTTCAAGCTGTTCAGACAATTTATAAATAGGAATAATAATTATCTGGAGAGGAGCGAGGCGCGGTGGAAGAATCAGTCCGTGATTATCAGAATGGGCCATTATCAGTGCACCAACCATTCTTGTAGATAATCCCCATGAAGTTGCCCATACAAAATCGAGTTTTCCCGTTTTGTCAGTAAATTGTACATCAAATGCTTTAGCGAAATTCTGGCCCAGGAAATGACTGGTTCCTGCCTGCAGGACTTTACCATCCTGCATCAGAGCTTCAATTGTATATGTATCAAGGGCACCCGGGAAGCGTTCACCCTCACTTTTTAATCCTTTTATTACAGGAAGAGCCATAAAATTCTCGGCAAAATCTGCATAAACGTTTATCATCTTAACTGTTTCCCCTATTGCTTCCTCTCCTGTGGCGTGAGCTGTATGTCCCTCCTGCCACAGGAACTCAGCAGTTCTCAGGAAAAGCCTTGGTCGCATTTCCCACCTCACAACATTGCACCATTGGTTTATAAGAATTGGCAGATCGCGATATGATTGTATCCAGTTTTTGTATGAATTCCAGATTATCGTTTCAGAAGTAGGCCGGATGATGAGTTCTTCTTCAAGCTTTGCTTCAGGATCAACCACGATACCCTTTCCGCTTACATCGTTTTTGAGCCTGTAATGAGTAACTACTGCGCATTCTTTCGCAAAACCTTCAACATGGGCCGCTTCTCTTGAAAAAAAAGATTTAGGAATAAAGAGAGGGAAATAAGCATTTACATGACCCGTAGCCTTGAACATTTTATCGAGCTCCCTCTGAATGTTTTCCCAAATTGCAAAACCGTATGGCTTTATAACCATGCAACCTCTTACTGCTGAGTTTTCAGCAAGATCTGCCTTGATTACCAGATCGTTATACCATTGTGCATAATTTTCGTCCCTGTTTGTTAAAAACTTAGCCATTGTTTGGTATAGTATTTGTTTTAATTGATTTGAAAAACTTGGTTCGTAAAAATAGATAAAACTTGGAGAATAAAAAAAACGGAGGTTCATCATGAAAGCAATATACTACATCGGAATTTTATCAGCACTCCTGCTTGCAGGTATACCTGTTAAAGCGCAGGATGCTGATGATGTTTACCTGGACAATGATGACGCCAACGCCAGGATAGTCGTTAATAATTACTTTGATGATTATGATTACTATTACACATCAAGAATAAACAGGTTTCACAGATCGTATGCAGTTTTCGATTATTATTCACCCTTCTTCACTGACACCTACTGGTATACATATAGACCTTATACATGGGGATTAAGTATATACAGAGGCGGCCTTGGATTTTCAATCGGATACGACTTCAACTATCCTGTATATTATGGTTACGATTATTACTACGACTACGAATGGTATGATCCTTACTACTACGGTTACACTTACTGGGGTTATGATCCATATTATTACAATCCCTTCTATTGGTGCTACAACCCCTTCAGGTATAATTACTGGTATACCCCGATCATATTCAACATAGGTTACAGGGACAGGTGGAACCACAACTACTGGGGCTGGAATAGTTGGAACCATAACGACTGGAGATGGAACAGGAATGACCATTGGAACAGGAACTATGCCTGGAATGACAACAGATCCTACCGCAATTCGAACAACAATTATTATAACAACAACGACTCGAGAAGATATTCATCGGGGAACAATAACACCTTCAACGAATCGGTCAGACCATCCCGGGAGGGAGTCAGCAGTCAGTCTGCAGGCCGCAGGAGTGTAAATCAACCTGTCAACCGGAGTACAAATATAAATAATCAGGTTAACAGATCAGGTAACCTGAACCCGTCTCCTGCCAGACGTGAAGCATCTGCCTACAGAAGCCAGGACCAGATATCAAGATCTTCCAATAATGCAGTCAATCAGTTATCTGCAAGCAGAAGGTCATCGGCTTCAAGCAATTTCAGTCCATCATCTGGCAGATCGGTAAGTGCTCCTTCTCAGAGCAGATCAGTAAGTGCTCCTTCTCAGAGCAGATCAGTAAGTGCTCCCTCGCAGAGCAGATCGGTAAGTCTTCCCTCGCAGAGCAGATCAGTAAGCGCTCCTTCACAGAGGAGGTCATTCAGTGCACCTGCTCAGAGCAGATCGTACAGTGCACCTGCTCAGAGCAGATCAGTAAGTGCTCCTTCTCAGAGCAGATCAGTAAATGCTCCCTCGCAGAGCAGATCGGTAAGTGTTCCCCCGCAGAGCAGATCGGTAAGCGCTCCCTCGCAGAGCAGATCGGTAAGCGCTCCTTCTCAGAGCAGATCAGTAAGCGCTCCTTCACAGAGGAGATCATTCAGTGCACCTGCTCAGAGCAGATCGTACAGTGCACAGGCTCAAAGCAGATCTTACAGCGCACCTGCTCAGAGCAGATCCTTCAGTG
>Ga0153915_10003631_pt1 | contig 14149 bp, 12 predicted proteins | sample Opewatmetagenome_2_FD_107003 | JGI IMG/M metagenome (GOLD analysis project Ga0153915, IMG submission 107003) | Freshwater wetland microbial communities from Ohio, USA - Open water 3 Core 3 Depth 3 metaG | ecosystem: Environmental > Aquatic > Freshwater > Wetlands | place: USA: Ohio, Lake Erie... | reverse complement strand
CGGCGGCCATCATCTTCGGGTCCAGGGGGTCCAGGATCGCCGAATCCATGCCCCGAGCAATGGCCATGGCGACGAAAACCTGGTTCACGAGCTTCCGGCGCGGCAGCCCGTAGGACACATTGGAGAGCCCGCAGGTCTTGTGCACCTGGGGGTGGGCGGCGGTGATCCTCTCCACCACCCAGAGAGCGCCCATGGCGTACTCCGCGTTGGTGCTCACGGGTCGGATCAGGGGGTCCACGAAGATGTGATCCGGCGGCACCCCGTCGTCCTCCAGGCGCTTGATCAGGCCGTCCGCGACCTCCCACACCGCCTTCATGTCGTCGGTCATGCCGCGGTCATCCATGCTGAGGGCCACCACGCGGGTGCCGTACTTCTTCACGAAGGGGATCAGCGTCTTGTAGCGGTCGCTTTCAGCCGAAATGGAGTTGAGGAACGGCTCGCGGCCGGCCATGGCCAGCCCCGCCTCCACCGCGGCGGGCCGGGGAGAGTCGATGGAGAGCGGCGCGTCGGTCACCTCCCGGATGACCGAGATCAGCCACTGCATCTTCTGCACCTCGTCCGTGGGAAAGGCACCTGCGTTGACATCGATCCAGCTCGCACCGGCTTCGACCTGCCCCTTGGCCAGCTTCTGGATCAGGGCCGAATCGCGCTCCTCGACCGCCTTTCGCACCTGCTTGCGTGTTGAGTTGATGAGCTCGCCGATGATGAGCATCTCGGTACCTCTCTGGTTCGGGCTGGGAGTTCGAGGGCTGAGGCGGGCGTAGGATAGGCGCGAAGGCGGCGGGGAGTCAAGCGCGCCGAGCATTGACCGGGCGGCGAATGTCCCGTAGAGTGCAGGGATATGGAAAACTTCATCTTTCAGAACCCGACCCGGATCATCTTCGGGAAGGGCACGGAAGCGGAAACGGGCAAGGAAACCGCGCGGTACTCGCGGAAGGTGCTGCTGCACTACGGCGGCGGGAGCATCAAGAAGTCGGGCCTGTACGACCGCGTCTGCAAGTCCCTGAAGGACGCGGGAGTGGACTACGTGGAGCTGGGCGGCGTGAAGCCCAATCCCCGGCTCAGCCTGGTACGGGAAGGCATCCGCCTCTGCCGCGAGAAGAAGCTGGATTTCGTGCTTGCCGTCGGCGGCGGGAGCGTCATCGACTCGGCCAAGGCCATCGGCATCGGGGTCCCCTCGGACGGGGACGTGTGGGACTTCTACCTCAAGAAGCGCAAGGTCACCGAGATGCTGCCCGTCGGGGTGGTCCTCACCATTCCCGCGGCCGGAAGCGAGGCCAGCAACGGCTCGGTCATCACCAACGAGGAGGGCTGGTTCAAGAAGGACGCCGGCGGGGAATGCATGCGGCCGAAGTTCGCCATCATGAACCCCGAGCTCACCTTCACGCTGCCGCCCTACCAGACCGCCTGCGGCGCGGCGGACATCATGGCGCACGTCATGGAGCGCTATTTCACCCGGGTGCCCTCGGTGGACTTCACCGACCGCCTGTGCGAAGCGACGCTGCGCACCATCATCGAGAACGTGCCCGTCGCCCTGGCCGAGCCCGAGGACTACGACTCACGGGCCCAGATCATGTGGGCCAGCACGGTCGCGCACAACGACCTTCTGGGCACGGGCCGCATCGGGGACTGGGCCTCGCACTGCATCGAGCACGAGCTCTCGGGCATCTACGACGTGGCGCACGGCGCGGGCCTTGCCGTCACGTTCCCCGCGTGGATGAAGCACGTGTACAAGAACGACGTCGGCCGGTTCGCCCGGTTCGCCGTCAACGTCTGGGGGGTCGAGCCCCGGTTCGAGTGGCCCGAGCGCACCGCCCTGGAGGGCATTGGCAGGACGAAGAGCTTCTTCCGTGACATCGGCCTTCCCACGAGCCTGCCCGAGCTGGGGGTCAAGGACGACCGCTTCGAGGAGATGGCCAAAAAGGCCACCGCGGCCGGTCCGGTAGGCAACTTCATGAAGCTGGGCGCGAAGGACGTGGTGTCCATCTACCAGCTCGCCCGGTAGAGGGGGGGCCCCCGATCAGGACCGCCTGGCGATGCCTCGCCCCCGCGGCAGCGGGGGCGTTCCTTCTCCTCCAGGGATGCACGATCCAGAGTCTTGCGCTGCGGACCGTGGACGGCATGTTCGACAAGACCGTGTCCGCTCTCATGGAGGAGGGGGACCTTCGGTTCGCCGAGTCCGCCATGGCCGGCGACCTGAAGCTTCTCGAAGGCGTCGTGGAGAGTGACCCCTCCAACGTCCGCTTCCTGCAGCTCGCCTGCATGGGATACACGAGCTTCGCGCTGGCGTTCGCGGAGGGCGACCCCGCGCGGGCGCTCCTGTTCTATTCCAGGGCCCAGGCGTACGGCGTTCGCGGCATGGTGCAGCGCGGAATCCCGGCGAGCGCGTTCGCAGCGGACGCCCAGACCATGCAGACGGCCCTCCGCCGCCTGGGCAGGGGTGACGTGCCCCTCGTGTTCTGGACGGCCAATGCCTGGGGAAGCGCAATCAGCCTTCAACCCGATGATCCGGACGTGATCGCCGCGGTGCCCACGGCAAACGCTCTCATGCAGTGGGTGAAGGCGCAGGACCCCGACTATTTCTACGGCGGGCCGTACCTGTACTTCGGCGTGTACTACGGAAGCTACCCGCCGTCCCTCGGTGGACGGCCGGACCTCTCGCGGGAGAACTTCGAGCGGGCCCTGGCTTCCGCGAAGGGGCGGTTCCTGATGACCGCCGTGCTGTACGCGCGCACCTACGCCGTGCAAACGCAGGATCGCCAGCTGTTTCATGACATCCTGACCCGGGTGGTGGAAGCGCCCGCCGACCTCCTTCCCGAGCAGCGCCTGGCCAACACCGTGGCGAAAAGCCGAGCGCAAGCGCTCCTGGCGCGAGAAGAGGAGATGTTCTAGGTGAGCATCCGCCGCGTATTCCTCGCCGCCGTCCTGGCGGTCGTGCCGGCCATCTGGCTGGCCGCGCAGCAGTACACCATCAAGTTCGCCACGCTGGCGCCGGAAGGCAGCACCTGGATCAAGGTGATGCGGGAGCTGGACTCCACCCTGCGCGCAGAGAGCGGCGGCCGGCTGGGTTTCCGCCTGTATCCCGGCGGGGTGGCCGGCGACGAGAAGGACGTGATCCGCAAGATCCGCCTCGGCCAGTACGGCGGGGGAGGGTTCACGGGGGTCGGCGTCGGCGAGGTGGCGAAGAAGGTCCGGATCCTGGATGCCCCGCTGTTCTTCAAGAGATACGACGAGGTGGAGTACATACAGCAGAAGTACGAGAAGGACTTCGAGCAAGCCTTCGAGGACGGCGGCTTCGTGCTCCTGGGGTGGGCGGAGGTCGGGTTCATCTACGTGTTCTCCAGCAAGCTGGTGCAGTCCTTCGGCGACCTGCGGGCCTTGAAGCCGTGGATGTGGGAAGGCGACCCCATCGCCCAGTCCGCCTACCAGGCCATCGGAGTTTCCCCGGTGCAGCTGTCTGCCACGGACGTCATGACGTCCCTGCAGACCGGCATGGTGGACGCCGTGTATGCCTCGCCGTACACGCTGATCGCGCTGCAGTGGTTCACCCGGGTAACCTATGCCATGACCCAGCCCCTGGCGGACGCGCTGGGCGCCGCGATCATCTCCAAGAAGATCTACGATTCCCTGCCGGACGATCTCAAGGATCTCCTGATGACGACCTCGAGGAAGTACATCAGCCGGCTCACCGCCTCCAGCCGCCAGGACAACGCGAAAGCCATCGAGACGCTGAAGGCGCGGGGCATCAAGTTCGTCCCCGCGCCACCGGAGATCGCCTCCGAGTTCGAGACCATCGGCAAGAAGGCACGCCAGCTCCTCGTGGGGACGCTGTACTCGCAGGAGTTCCTGGGCGAAGTCGAGCGCTCCCTGGCGGAGTACCGCGCGGGGCATCCCGCCCCCTCCAAATGAAGATCGTACGGCTCATCGATCGGAGTCTCTCGACCCTGGTCACCGTGCTCCTGGTCTGCTCATTCACCCTGATGCTCGCCCTCGCCGCCGCGCAGGTCGTGCTGCGGCAGGCGCTGCACGCCAATCTCCCGTGGGGCGACCTCGCGGCCCGACACCTGGTGGTCTGGGTCGGGTTCTTCGGCGCCGCGCTGGCCAGCCGGCGCGGGCAGCACTTCCATATCGGGTTCATTGCCCGGCTGCTCGGCCCGAGATCCCAGTCGTGGCTTCATGCGGTCACGGACATCGTGGCCGTGGCGGTCTGCGCGATCCTCGTCAGCGCAAGCTGGACCTTCGTCACCGTGGGGCTGGACCCGAAGGCGACCCTGTTCCTCGGCATCCGCCAGACCACGGCGGCGCTCATCGTTCCCGGGGGATTCTGCCTCATGGGGGCGCAGTTCGTGCTCCGCGCCATTCAGAGCCTGGGCAGGGCCTTCCGTGGCGGGCCGGAGGAGGGACCGGCGTAACTATGGAAGGCTGGATCGTGGCGGCCGGCCTGCTGCTGGCCGCCTTTGCGGGGGCGCCGTTGTTCGCGGTCATCGCTGCCGCGGGCCTCGCGGCGTTCAGCGCCGCCGGAACGGACCCCGCTGCCCTCATCGCGGAGCTCTATCGTCTCGTGGATTTTCCAGCACTGATCGCCATCCCGCTGTTCACGTTCGCCGGGTACCTGCTGGCGGAAAGCCAGGGGCCGAGGAGGCTGGTGGCCGTGGGGCAGGCCCTGTTCGGCTGGATGCCCGGCGGCTTCGCCGTGGTGACGATCCTCTCCACCGCGGTGTTCACCGCATTCAGCGGTGCATCGGGGGTGACGATCATCGCCCTGGGCGGCTTGATCCTTCCCGCGCTGCTCAAGCAGGGTTACCCGCGCCGCTTCTCTCTGGGGCTCATGACCACGTCCGGGAGCCTCGGCCTGCTCTTTCCGCCCTCTCTGCCCATCATCCTGTACAGCATCGTGGCGGGGGTGAGCATCGACCGCCTGTTCGTCGCGGGCCTGGTCCCGGGGATCGTTCTCATCGTGGTGCTGTGCGCGTACAGCATCCGCATGGGGATCGCCGCGAAGGTGCCGCGCACGCCGTTCAGGATCCGCGAGGTCGGCGTCGCCCTGAAGGACGCCGCCTGGGAGATGCCGCTGCCGTTCGTGGTGATCGGGGGCATCTTCGGGGGTTTCGTCACGGCCACGGAGGCCGCGGCCCTGACGGCAGCGTACCTGCTGATCGTGGAGGTGCTGATCCGGCGGGAGATCACCCTCATCAGGGGCCTGGCGAAGGTGATGCGGGACAGCATGATCCTGGTGGGCGCCATCCTCGTCATGCTCGGCGCGGCCATGGGGGTCACCAGCTACATCGTGGACCAGCAGATCCCGATGAAGCTGTTCGCCCTCGTGAACTCGGTGGTGAGCAGCAGGATCGTCTTCCTGATCATCCTGAACGTGTTCATCCTGGTGCTCAACATGGTGGAGATCTTCTCCGCCATCATCATCGTGGTGCCGATCATCGTCCCGGTGGCCATGCAGTACGGCGTGGACCCGGTGCACCTGGGGATCATCTTCCTGCTGAACCTGGAGATCGGCTACATGACCCCGCCGCTGGGGCTGAACCTGTTCCTGTCCAGCCTGCGCTTCGGCGAGCCCCTGCCACGGATCTACCGCACGGCGCTGCCGTTCTTCGGGCTGCTGGCCGCGGTGCTGCTCCTGGTCACCTATGTTCCCGAGCTGAGCATCGGGCTGGGCCGCAGGTAGCCGCGGGCAGAGGAGCCCCCGCGGGGCCTACGGGGAAAGCTTCGAGACGGCCGACGGTATCGGAGCGCGCAGCGGGCCGATCCTCGCGGTCTTCACACCCGGGATCTCGGCGATCTCGGGAATGGAGAAGAATCGCTCCAGGAACATCCCCGCCGCCCCGTAGGCGACGGCCATGTCCCCGAGAGTGGCGAACTCGATGGCGCAGTCCACCTTGTTCGTATAGGACCAGTTCTGCTGGATCGCGTCATTCAGCGACGCCACCAGCTGGTCCCGGTACCTGGCGATCTGCCCGCCGATCACGACCGAGGTGAGGTTGAGCGTGTTCACGAGGAAGGCGATGTGGGCGGACAGCTCGTCGATGGCCTTCGCAAGGATGGACGGGTCGGTGGTGATGCGCCGCGAGTCTTCATCGCTTATGGAAAACTGGCCGTGGTTGCCGTCTTTCCAGAGGATGCTCTGGAACTCGCCCGCCGAGAACCCTTCCCCGTAGTGAACCTTGCCGTTGAGGACGAACCCGAGGCCGACCGCGATCCCCCAGTACTCGGTGCCGACGGTCTGTCCCTTGCGCAGCTCGCCGAGGACGAACACGAAGTTCCCGTGCCTCTCGGTCTTGCGGAACGCGAGCTCTCCCCAGCAGCAGCAGTTCGCGTCGTTCTCAATGAGCACGGGGACGTCGAGCAGGTTCTTCACCTCGTCGTAGAACCGAACGTCCCGGGTGACGTTCAGCGGGTTGGACTGCTCGATCACGCCCTGGGAGGGATCGATGATCCCCGCCACGCCGACCCCGACACCGATCAGGGGCAGGCCGATGCCGCCCGTCTTCTCCTTCAGGGACTCCATGACGCGCGCAAAGGTGGACACGATGCCATCTGCGAACCCGATGGGCTCCGAGTCAGAGAAGATCACCTCGCCCAGCAGGTTGATGGCCACCGCCTTGTAGAAATCCGTCTGGATCTCCACGCCCAGGATGTGGCCGTATTGGCGGTTGATCATCAGGTGAGTCGGTGTGCGCCCGCCGCTGGGACCCGAACGACCGCCCCGCACCGCGTGCACCAGGTTGCGCTTGAGAAGCGACTGGACGATCTTCGTGACCGTCGACTTGCCCATGCCCAGCTCGCGGGAGATGTCGACCCGGCTGATTCCCTTGCTGAACCAGAGCTTCTGCAATACGAGCGACGTGTTGATCTCGTTGATGTTGTTCGCCATTACGCCGTCCCTACCCTATCACGTCACTTCTCGACTTTCACCCAGTCGACCAGCAGGACCGCCTCCCCGGCGCGGATCCGATCCACCGTGGCCTTCGGCAGTCCGAAATACGGCTCCCGCGCGCCGTTCGTCTTGAACGGGTAGGTGCCGCCGAGGGCCAGGTTGAGAACGAGGTACTTGGTACCGTCGAACGCCCAGGGCCCGTAGTGCTCCACCATCACGCGCGTTACCCGGTAGGCACACTCGCCGTCCACGCGGAACACGAGCTCGGCGGGCGTCCATTCCACGCTGTACACGTGCCAGCCCGTGCCGTCATCGCCCGAGGGGAAATACCGGCGGTTCACCAGCGGGGTTTCCCCCGAGTAGCCGTTGCCGTGCAGCGCGACGCTCACCCAGTCGCGCTCGCCGACATTCTCCATGACGTCGATTTCCCCGACCCCCGGCCAGGCCCCGGCCCCCAGGGCCCAGAACGCAGGCCAGATGCCCTGGCCCGTCGGCAGCTTGATGCGCGCGGAAATCGTGCCACAGGAGACTTCCACCTTCTCCCGGGTGTCGATGCGGCCGGAAATGAAATCGAACGCACCTCCGCCCGCCGACCGGGAGCCCGGCCGGTAGAGAGCGCGAATGGCCAGCGCCCCGTTTGCCCCATCGCCCAGCCCGTCCTGCACGAGGCTGATGGTTTCCTCGGAATCGACGTAGGCCTGCTGTTCGCTGTTGAACGGCCGCAGGGTGACCCGCACGTTCCATTTCGCGCGGTCGAGCGTGGTCGAGGTGAAGTCGTCAAAGAAGAGGGTCACGCTCCGCGCTCCCTATCCCCGGACCGATCCCTGCAGGACTCCGGCGATGATCCACCGCTGAAGGGAGAGGAACAGCGCGATCATCGGGAGCATCAGCAGCAGCACGGCCGCCGAGAGCGTGGTCCAGTCGTTCCCGTACTGCCCGTAGAACACCATCAGCCCGCGCGTGATAGGCATGAGCTGCTTGGCGGGCAGGTAGATCAGCGGAGTCACGTAGTCGTTCCAGATGCCGATCGAGTGCAGCAGGATCACGCTGGCCAGGGCGGGCTTCATCAGCGGAAAGACGACCTGCATCACGAACCGGAAGTAGCTGCAGCCGTCCATCGCGGCTGCCTCGTCGAGGTCCCGGGGAAGCGAGCTGACGTAGTTGATGAGGATGATCACCCCGATGGCGTCCACGAGGTTCAGCAGGATATAGCCGACCTGGGTGTTGTACAGGCGCAGGTGCAGCATGAGCTGGAACTGCGGGATGATTGCATTGGGAAGGAACAGGGCGACGACGAAAAGCGTGAAGAGCCACCCGTGCCCTTTCACGTACTTGCGGGAGATGGGGAACGCGACGAAGACCGCGGTCACCGCGTAGATCGCGGTCGCCACCACGGCGTAGAACAGCGAGTTCTTCAGGTACAGCGGGAAGCTCGCCTTCTTCCACGCGTTGGCGTAGTTCTCGAGGTGCAGTCCCGAGGCCAGCGACGACGGGTTCAGGTTGAACTCCTGCTTGGCCTTGAGCGAGGTGTTCACCACCATGATGACGGGGCCGACATAGATGATGGCGATGAAGATGAGCGCCAGGTATAGACCGACGTTCCTGCTCCAGGAGGTGCGGTTCATCCCAGCAGCCTCCTCTCCCGTCGCCGGATCAGGTACTGAGCGGTCAGCCCGACAACCAGGACGAGCAGGAACAGGAGCACGGACGCCGCCGCGCCGTAGCCCTGGCGCATGGCTGCCTGCGTCGGGTTGTTGGACTGCCTGCCGAACGCCAGGGCGTAGATCCAGATCCCCAGGACGTTGAGGCCGTTCGTGGGCCCCTTGATCACCAGCATGAGCTGCCAGGCCTGCAGCGAGCCGATGATGTTCAGCAGGAGGTTCGTGTTCAGGCTGGGAGTGAGCAGCGGAAAGGTGATGGCGCGGAAGGTGGCCCACGCCCCGGCCCCGTCGATTCGCGCTGCCTCGTGCAGCTCGTTCGGGATGGTCTGAAGCCCTCCAAGGAAAATGATCATCGTCGTGCCCATGTTCGCCCAGATCTGGATCCACACGATCCAGTAGAAGGCCTCCGACGGAGGGCCGCCCATGAAGTCGCTGCGCGTGCCCAGGAGATTGAGAAGCTTTTCCACGGGACCGCCCAGCGGGTAGAGGAAGAGTGTCCACATCAGGCCTATGATCGTCGCCCCGAGGATCACGGGCATGAAGAAGATCGTGCGGAAGGCGTTTCGTCCCCTGAGGCGCTGGTTCAGAAGGCTCGCGGCGAGCAGCCCGAACCCGGTCTGCACGACGGTCACGAGGAAGGCGAACTGGAGCGTCCGGAGGGTGATCTCCCAGTTGTCGCGCGCGTTCGCGCCGCGGAAGAGGAACTCCTCGTAGTTGGCGAGCCCCACCCAGTGCACGGCCGTGCCGAGGAGGCCGGACGCGTCGGTGAAAGAATAGATCGTGGTCGCGACGGAGGGGCCGAGAGAGACGAAGAGATACAGCAGCAGCCCGGGCAGGAGCAGGAGATATGGGACGAGTCGCGACTTCCGCGATCCGAAGGCATACAGTGTGCTGCTCATCGTCGTTGTCCTGCCTCGAAGGGGGGGCTTCCCGGTCCGGAAGCCCCCGTGGTCTCATCGCTTGAGAGTGTTCCTACTTTGCCGCCTTCAGCGCAACCTCGAGATCCGCCTGGACCTGGTCGGCCAGCTTGGCGGGATCCTCCCACTGGTTGAACGGCTTGAAGAACGACGCGTTGGGCTGCATCCACTGGCCCTGGCCCTTGATGTTCGCCCAGAGAAGCTCGAAGCCCAGCCGGAAGTTGGCGAGGTACGGCTTGGCCTCCTTGCCGAAGGCGGTGTTCAGCGTCGCGGTGGGCTGCGTGGGCATGATGCCGGTCGCGGTGACGTACTCCTGGTAGTTGGCGGGCTGGGAGAAGAAGTCCAGCCACTTCAGCGCCGCGTCCTTCTTCGCCGTGTGGGCGTTGACCACCCAACCCACGTCGTACTTCCCGCCGAGGTACTTGTTGTCAGCCGCGTTGTCACTGGCCGGCATGGGGAAATAGCCCAGCTTCAGGTTGGGGTTGGCCGCCTGGATGGCCGGCGCGTCCCATGACCCCGCGGGCAGCATGGCCGCGGCCCCGGAGGCGAACCGACCCGGCGCGGCATCGAAGGCGATGGCGCTGGCGCCCGGCTCGATCAGGTCCCTGGCCAGGATCTGCATCCGCTTCCACATCTCGACGGACTTCGGGCTGTTCCACTTCACCTCGCCGGTCCAGAGCCCCTTCACGAGGGCGGCCTGGTCCGGGTAGTAGGAAAGGAGAATGCCATAGCCCGCCACGAGAACCGGCCACCCGTCTTTTCCGCCGCACGTCATCGGGGCGATGCCGTTCTTCTTGAAGGTGGCCGCCGCGGCAAGGAGCTGGCTCCAGGTCGTGGGTACCTTCACGGCGTACTTGGCGAACAGGTCCTTGTTGTAGAAGACGCCCGTGAATGCATAGCGGCCGGTATTCACCTCGTAGACCCTGCCGTTGAAGCTGCCGGCATCCTTGATCGCGGAGGCGTCGTAGAACTTCAGGAAGGGCTGCCCGGTGAGGTCCATCAGGTACCCCGCCTCGATGAGTGTCTGCCAGTTCGGCTTGTCCACGCCCTTCATGAACGGCAGGATGCCCTGGGCGAAGCCGAACATGTCGATCACGTCCACGTCGTTCGCCGTGAGGCGAGTCTGCGTGGACGTCGCCAGTTCGTCCGCCTTCACCACGGACACGTTCACCGTGATCGCGGGGTACTTTGCCTGGAACTTTTCATTCATGCTGTTGATGTAGTTCACCATGGGATCGTTCTGGTGAATCAACAGCTCCAGCGTCGTCTTCGCCTGGCCGAAAGCCAGGGCGGGCACGACGAGAAGCAGGCAGAGCAGGACGAGACTCCATCTCCTCTTCATCACCTTACCTCCTCTGAAACCTGGTTGAAAGCCGATTCGAACCCGAATGGGCTTAGTTCGTTTCAGACCCGAACTAACCTCAGAGTACCACAGTTTCCTCCCTTGTCAACTGTTTTCTTGACCATATTTTCCGGGAGTCAGCCGTCGAAGGAGTAGCCGACCTCCTGGAACTTCGCGCGCAGCTCCTTGACCTCGTCCCCGACGAATTTCTTCTCCATCAGGCAGCGCTTGAACAGCGAGGCGATATGGTCCATCTCCACTTCCTTCATACCCACCCGGGTCATCTCCTGGACGCCCAGGCGGATGCCGGCGGGGCTGAGCGCCTTGTCCAGGGTCTCGAAGGGCAGGAGATTCATGTTCACGATGATGCGATTGTCCTTCAGATTGCGCGCCGCCGCCTCCCCTCCACCCTGGTCGCTCATGTCCACGGCCACCTGGTGGCTCTCGGTGAAGCCGAACTCCTCGGCCTGCACCCGGAAGCCGGCGTCGTGGAGCTTCCGGGCGAAATGCCTGGCGTTGGCCACGACCTGCCGGGCGTACTCCGGGCCGAACTCCAGCATTTCGTAGCTGGCGTACGTCAGTGCAACGAGGGTCTCCAGGTGGTGGTTGGAGGAGGAACCGGGAAAAGCGCCCTTGTCGATCTTGCGCCACTCCTCGTCGTCCAGGTTGGAGAGGATCACCCCGCGCTGCGACCCGTAGAAGGTCTTGTGCGTGCTGCCTGTCACGATGGTCGCCCCCTCGGCCAGGGGATCCTGGAACACGCCGCCGGCCACCAGCCCCAGCACGTGCGCGGCATCGTAGATGAGCTGGATGCCTTTCTTCCTGCAGTACGGGGCGATCTCTTTCAGCGGCTCCGGGAAAAGGAAGAGGCTCTTGCCCATGATCATGATCTTGGGGTCGAACGACTTCAGCACGTCCAGGGTGCGCTCCACGTCGATGTGCCAGCCGTCCTTCGTGAGGGGGAAGTTCACGATGTTTTTCGTGTACTTGCCCACGGAGCCGGCCTTGTGGTGGCTGATGTGGCCGCCGCCGGGCGTGGAGTTGACCATGACGATGTCCCCCCAGCGGATGTAGCGGCTGAACACCGCGTCGTTGGCGATGGTCCCGCTGATCGGCCGCACGTCGGCGTGTTTGCAGTGGAAGATCGTCTTCATGTTCTGCTTCAGCAGGGTCTCGATCTCGTCGATGATCTCGGTTCCCTGGTAGTAGCGCTCCCCCGGGTGCCCCTCGGCGTAGCGGTGGGCGAAGTCCGATCCCATGAGCCCGCGCACGCGGCGGCTGGTCACGTTCTCGCTGGCGATGAGGTTGATGCAGGCATCGCGCCAGGTGTTCTGATCCTTGACCAGGCTCTCGATGTGGGCTGCGTTGCGTTCGTACATTCCTTTTCCTTTCTATCGTTCCGTCTATCGTCCCGGCGCCTGCGGTTACAGGGCCGCCAGGTATTCGTATATCAGGTCCTCGACTCCCGGCAGGTTCTCGTGCGCAAAGTCGGGATAGACGACCAGGCTCTTCGGGCAGCTCATCCGGTTGTAGGCGGCGAACTGGCTGGACGGCGGGCAGACCTCGTCCATCAGGCCAACGGCCATCGTGGTCTCGGCCCGCACGCGGGGGGCGAGGAACTGCACGTCGATGTAGCCCAGACGCGTGAAGATCTGCTCCTCCCGTTCGTGCCGGGGATCGAACGCCCGGAAGTACCACGCCAGCTCCTCGTAGGCGCGCGATGCCAGGTCCATCTCCCACACCCGCTTGTAGTCGCTGAGGAAGGGAAAGACCGGAAAGGCGCGGCGTACGCGCGGCTCCAGCGCGGCGCAGGCGATGGTAAGGCCTCCCCCCTGCGAGCCGCCGGTAGCGCCGACGCGGTCCGGGTCCACGCCCGGCATTTCCATGACGATGCGCGCAAGCTGCGCCGCATCCAGGAAGATCTGGCGGAACAGAAGGGCGTCGGGTCCGTCGTCCAGGCCGCGGATGATGTGCCCGCGCCAGGTCGTGCCTTTCACGCCGCCGGTGTCCTCGGAGAGACCTCCCTGACCCCGGCAGTCCAGCGCTGCCACGGAGAATCCACGGGCCGCCCACTTCAGCTTGTCCGACCAGTCCCCGCTGGACGCCGTGTACCCGTGGAACAGAAGAACCGCGGGATGCTTGCCGGCCGCAGTCCCCGCCGGGCGAGCCGGCTGCAGGTACTCGGCGTGCACCCGGGCGCCGCGCACGCCCGTGAAGTACAGGTCGAAGCACTCGGCGAACGGCGCGTTCATGGTGTGCGGCACGAGCTGCACCTTCGGGTCCACGGCCGCCATCTCGGCCAAGGCCCGTGCCCAGTACGCCTCGTGGTCCGCCGGCCGCGGGTTGCGGCCCGAGTAGGCTTTCAGCTGGTCCAGTGGAAGGTCGATGAGGGGCATGGCGTTCCTCTCCCCGGTCCCCTCAGTGTTTGAAGCACCGCTGGCCGGTGAACACCATGGCCACGCCCGCCTCGTTACAGGCCTCGATGGACTCGAAGTCACGCTCGGAGCCCCCGGGCTGGACGATGGCCGTGACCCCTTCTCGGATCCCCACGTCCACGCCGTCACGGAAGGGGAAGAAGCCGTCGGAGACCATGCAGGAGCCCGCGATGCCGCCCTTCTGCCGTGTGACCTCACGGTCGATCTCGGCCCGGGCCTCGGGCTTCTGGAGGCCCGCATACGGCGCCTGGAAGCTCTCCCAGGAAAGGCGGTCGGCGAGCTTGCGGTAGGCCTTGTCCCGGGCGATCTCCGCGACGCCCACGCGGTCCTGCTCCCCGGTACCGATTCCCACCGTGGCCCCGTCCTTCACGTAGATGACGGAGTTGCTCGAGATGCCCGTCTCCACCAGCCAACCGAAAAGCAGGTCGTCCAGCTCCTTCGCGGTGGGCGCGCGCCGCACGGCGTACTCCTTGCCTTTCCATACCGCGGCCGCCGGGAGGAAATCCGTGGTGCGGGTCGTCTTCGGCACGAAAGAGGTCTGCGCCACGATGCCGCCGTCCATCAGGCTCTTGAAGTCCACGTACCGGGCGCCGATGAAGGACTCCAGCCGGTCCATCCGGTTGATGCGCATGACCCGGAGGTTCTTCCACTTCGAGAAGAGCTCCAGGACGCCCGGGGCGAACTCCGGGGCGACCACTACCTCGGCATAGGTCTGGACGATGAGCTCCGCGGTCTGCCGGTCCACCTCGCGGTTCAGCGCGATGGCACCTCCGAAGGCGGCCAGGCGGTCCGCCATGTGCGCCTTGTGGTACGCCTCTGCCAGCGAGGGGGCGCGCGCGGCGCCGCAGGGGTTGTTGTGCTTCACGATGACCGCGCACGGACTCGATGCGAAGTATCGCAGTATG
>Ga0153915_10003630_pt1 | contig 14151 bp, 12 predicted proteins | sample Opewatmetagenome_2_FD_107003 | JGI IMG/M metagenome (GOLD analysis project Ga0153915, IMG submission 107003) | Freshwater wetland microbial communities from Ohio, USA - Open water 3 Core 3 Depth 3 metaG | ecosystem: Environmental > Aquatic > Freshwater > Wetlands | place: USA: Ohio, Lake Erie... | reverse complement strand
TGGGAAACGGCTAAAACGATATCCGGGCATCATTCAACGAAGGGAGACGTGATTATCGGAAACGATGTCTGGATTGGATACAATGTGACGATTATGTCAGGTGTAAAGATCGGAGACGGAGCGGTCATCGGGACAGGCTCCGTCGTTTCCAAGGACGTTCCTCCGTATTCGATTGTGGCTGGGAATCCAGCCCGACTTGTCAGATACCGTTTTGATCAGAAGGTTATTGAAAAGCTTTTAGAAATAAGATGGTGGGATTGGCCGGAGGAAAAGATTGCTGAAAATGCCCATTTGATCTGCAGCGATTCGATCGATGATTTCATAAAGAAATTTGGATGAACCATCCATTTATCTTAAGGTTTGCTTTAAATACGAAAGCCTTAGAACGACGCGGATGAAGACAGCAATGAAGCTTGGGATTGTTGTTGTTTACTTTATCAGAAAAGAATATGAAGGTCTCCTCGACCTCCACCTAAAACAGATCGAAAAGTATACGGATGTTCCTTACACAATCTATGGAAGTGTGAATCGACTTTTACCAGAAGTTCGAGCAAAGGTGGAACAGCATCCGAAGATAAAAATATGCAATTGCCCAACAACCTCCCTTCGGAGTGACGATGAACAAATCTATTATCTGGAATACTTGATCAAAGAAGCGATAGAAGATGGCGCCAGCCATATTGCAACGTTGCATGTAGATTCTTTTCCCATTCGTTCAGGTTGGGCGGAGGCATTGGCCGGGAAGCTTTCAGGTTCTCGTATGTTTGCAGCGCCCTATTATGGTAACTATACAGCATGCCTTTTCTTCCAACGAGATTTTTACCTGAACTATCGACCTGCATTTTGCCTTTCGGAAGCAGAGCTTTCTTCCAAGATGTATAAGAAGTTTTGCAAAGAGCTTCCACATATCCCCCATGCCGGTATTGGTTACTTCTTTAAGGCCTATTTGGAGGGCCTATATTGGCATCCTTTACGGGAAACGAATAAAGGCAACGCACGATTTGTCTTCCTGAGCAGTGTCTACGACGATTTGGTCTTCCATCTTAATGGAGCGGCTTTTGATGAAAATGAACCCACTGAGGCCACAAAATTTATTTACCTAAGAAAATGGGCCTGGAGGTATTTCTGGGCACCTGTCCTTCGCATATTATTGTTAACAAGATTACAGCAGAAGTACTTGGGGGCCAAAAGGCTGATCATCCCCAGGCATTTGATGAGTATAGGATGGAAGCATTTTGGATTTCCCATGTTCTATCGAACAATACATTGGCATGAAAAAAAACGACTTTTAGAAGATCCAGAATCTTACTTGGAATATTTGCGGACGGGTAAAAGATATAAGTGAACCGATCGGTTCCCCTGCCCGAAGGCTGGAGTTTGCTTAGTCGATTGAATGCAAGGATGCCTGCGGACTGGATAGAATGCTGACCGACGGTTATTTTCATCGTGGGAGGCAATACACTCATTCTGGTGGCTAGGAAGAGGCAAGAAAGAGGACAAGAAGGGAGTATTTTCGTGGAGTGGAGCGAGCGAATCCGATGGCGAGAGAAAGTCCGTGAACAGTATCATGACCTCTGGGATTTAAAGCTTGTCAGAAAAGGCATCCCTTATATCTTAAGCTATTTAAAAGACGGCGAACGCATTCTCGACATAGGGGCTTTTAATCGCCATATGGAGGGGAGGATAAAAAAGTGCCTTTCTCATGTAGTCTATAAGAGTCTGGATATTGATCCAACGTATCCCCATGACTATTCTTCCTTTGAAGAAATCGAAGAACATTTCGATATGGCGTTTCTATTTGAAGTGATTGAACACATGGGTTTGGAGGAGGGGAGAGAAACTGTGAGAAATATATATCGCATCCTGAACCGTGGCGGGAGAGTTATCTTGACAACACCCAATACGTTTACCCCAGGCCAGTACTGGAAGGATATTACACATCTCACACCATATCATTATGAAGAACTGGGTGCATTGTTTCTCAGTGAACAATTTGAAATTGTTGAGATCTGCCGGACTTTAAGAGAGCCTCTTTTGAAATTCTACCTGAAAGGGTATATTCTTTCTCCTCTCTTTCGATTTTTCGGGATCGATTTTTCGGAATCGATTCTTTTGGTGGCGAGAAAGAACTAAACGGGGAGAAAGATTTTCGAGCCTATGATGAGACCAAAACATCGGATCCGTGCATTTCGAAGAAGAATCAAACAAAAACTGTTTGTATCTTCGAAAAGGGTTTTCTATACGAAAGATATCTTGGGTGCTCGTTACACTATTGGCGATTACACATATGGAAACCCAAGTGTGATCTCATTGAATGAAGGAACATCGTTAAAGATTGGTAGATACTGTTCAATTGCAGCCAATATCACCATTTTCCTCGGGGCTGAACACCACACTGACTGGATTAGCACCTATCCCTTTCCTGCACTTTGGGAAGAAGCCAGATCAATCTCAGGACATCCTTTCAGCAAGGGAGATGTGGTGATCAAAAACGACGTTTGGATTGGATATAATGTAACAATCCTATCAGGAGTGACCATCGGAGATGGTGCCGTCATCGGCGCTGGCTCCGTTGTTGTAAAAGATGTCCCCCCCTATGCGATCGTATCCGGAAATCCTGCTCAGATTGTTCGTTATCGTTTTAGTGAGGGAGCGATCAGGAAGCTTTTGCAGATTAGATGGTGGGATTGGCCCGATGAAAAGGTGAAAGAGAATGTTCGTCTGATCTGTAGCGATTCCGTCGATGAATTTGTAAAAAGATTTGGATGACCATTTGTCTCTTGTTCGTTCGATAGAATAAGTTCATCGCGAAGAAGCTATCCCGTACGGGATAGAGAAAGATTTTCCCAGGATGTCGGATGTATCCATCATCATTGTCAGCTGGAATACGAAAGAATTTCTACTGCCCTGTATAAAGCTGGTCCTCGAAAAGGAGCGAGGAATTTCGAGGGAAATTATTGTTATAGACAACGGCTCCCGTGATGGGAGTGCGAGTGAAGTCAAAAGAGTATTTCCATCCATCCATCTCATTGAAAACGAAAAAAACCTGGGATTTGCAAAGGCGGTCAATCAGGGGCTTCGAGAGGCATCCGGGAGACATGTCCTCTTCCTCAATCCGGATACACGGGTTAAGGATGGGACGTTCGAGTCTTTAATGTCGTTTATGGACTCCCATCCCAACGCTGGGATAGTGGGCGCACAACTTTTTAATTCAGATGGGTCGAAGCAGAATTCCATTGCCAATTTTCCATCCCTGGCGACTGAGTTGTTGAATAAAAGCCTGCTGAGATGGCTATTCCCCAATAAATTTCCAGGGAAAGGGAGGAATTATTCCGGACCGATTGAAGTCGATTCCGTCATTGGGGCCTGCATGATGGTGAGGCAGGATGCTATCAAAGAAACGGGTTTATTAGATGAGGATTATTTCCTTTTTCTTGAGGAGACAGACTGGTGCTGGAGGATGAAGAAGGCCGGATGGAAAATCTATCATCTCCCCCAGGCTGATGTCTATCATTTTCAAGGGAAGAGCGCCGAGAAAGAAAAGAAGAGGGCCAGGGTAGAATATTTCCGTTCCCGCTACCATTTTTTCAAAAAAAATAGGGGGAATTTGCAATGGTTCATCCTCCTTGTTGGATTGCTGATAAGATTGGGATTTGAATTACTTTCTATGACGGCGGCTTCTCTGGTTACCTTCTTTGCCATCAAAGGCTGGAGGAAAAAGCTTGCAATCTATACCTACCTTTTTTGGTGGCATCTAAGGTTCTGCCCAGAAGGAATGGGTTTGAAACCAATTCAATCGATTGCAGATTGCAGATCGGAGATTGCGGATTGAAACATCTCAAATCTAAAATTATTGCTATGCTAAGGGGGATCTCATGATCGACATTGCTGTCGTGGGGGCTGGAGCATGGGGAAAGAATCATGTCAGGGTATTTTCTGAAATTCCCAATGTTCGATTGAAATTTGTCTGTGATCAGGATTCTTCTAAATTGCTCCCACTACAAAAGACTTATCCCCAAACGAGGATGATTGAGGATTTGAAGCCCATTCTTCAGGATCCGGAAGTGAGAGGAGTCGTGGTAGCCTCTTCAGCTCTCTCCCATTATTCCCTTTCCAAAGAGATCATGTTAGCGGATAAGGATGTGTTGGTAGAGAAACCGATGGCGTTAAATGCAAAAGATGCCGAGGAGATGTTAAAGATCGCAGAGAAGAGGAAAAGAATCCTCATGGTGGGTCATCTTCTGATCTATCATCCTGTCGTCGACCGGCTAAAGGAAATGGTCGGTTCCGGTGAATTAGGAAAAATTTATTATATTTATTCTCAGCGGGTGAACCTTGGAATTATACGTCAGGATGAGAATGCCCTCTTATCATTTGCCCCTCACGATTTATCCATCATCTTATACCTTCTCGAAGAGGATCCTGTTTCGGTGACTGCTCATGGCGAAAGCTATGTCCAAAAAGCCATTGAAGATGTGGTCTTCATCAGCCTCCGGTTCGCTGACGGGAAGATGGCTAACATTCATTTGAGTTGGTTGGACCCCCATAAGTTGAGGAAGGTGACCATCGTGGGTTCAGAGAAGATGGTTGTTTTTGATGATATGGAGGCCTCTGAAAAATTGAAGATATACGATAAAGGTGTGAGACACATCTCTTACGATACCTATGGAGAATATTTAAGCCTGAGATTCGGGGATATCACGATTCCGAGTATTAAAATGATTGAACCGCTCCGGGCTGAGGCTGAACATTTTATTCAAAGCATCGAATCGAGGAAAGAACCTAAAACCGGGGGACGAGATGGACTCAAGGTGGTAAAAATTCTTATGGGTGCCCAGCAGTCTTTGAAGAAAAAAGGATTTCCAGTCCACATCGAGGGAGATTAAGGAGATGGGAAAAGAATATTTTATTCATCCCACAGCTGTAGTGGATGAACCTATGGAGATTGGGCAAGGAACCAAGATTTGGCATTTTACCCACATCATGTCGGGTGCCAGGATTGGGGAAGGTTGTACTATCGGCCAAAATGTCTTTATCGGTTCAGGGGCACTTTTAGGAAATAATATAAAGGTTCAAAACAATGTTTCGATCTATGATGGGGTGATCATAGAGGACGATGTCTTCTGCGGACCCTCCATGGTCTTTACAAATGTTTTTAACCCTCGAAGCTTCATATCGAGAAAGAAAGAATTTCGGAGGACGTTGGTCAGAAAGGGTGCTACCATTGGTGCCAATGTGACCATTATTTGTGGAAACACGATTGGGCAGTATGCTTTTATTGGAGCTGGTTCTGTCGTAACCAAAGATGTTCCGGATTATGCGTTGGTTTATGGAAACCCAGGAGGAGTGAAGGGATGGGTCTGCCAGTGTGCTCAGGAGGTTACTTTCCGAACTGGGAAAGGGATTTGCAAAGCCTGTAGAAAACAGTATAAGAAAGATCGCCGTGGGGTGAGGTTAATTTAAATGATCAAGATGGTCACCATTGTTGGCGCGCGACCTCAATTTATCAAAGCAGCAGCGGTCAGCCGGCAGATTCAAGAATTCAATAAGGGGAAGAAACAAATCGAGGAAATACTGGTTCACACCGGCCAGCATTATGACTACCTGATGGATGGGGTTTTTTTTAAAGAACTTAGACTTCCCGAGGCGGATTACCATCTGGGGGTGGGTTCTGGCTCTCATGCCAAGCAGACCGGGATGATGCTTGAGAGAATCGAAGCTGTTCTGCAAAAAGAAAAACCTGAGGTAGTGATGGTCTATGGGGATACAAATTCGACACTGGCTGGGGCTTTGACTTCGGCTAAACTCAATATTCCCATTGCCCACGTAGAGGCAGGCTTAAGAAGTTACAATCGGACTATGCCAGAAGAAATTAACCGTCTTCTCACAGATCATCTTTCTACTTTCTTATTCTGTCCCACTACCCAGGCTGTTCGAAATCTGTCAAAGGAAGGGATAAGAGACGAAAGGAGGAGAATCGTTAAGAATGTCGGCGATGTGATGTACGATTCGATTCTTTATTATTCTAAAATCGCGGAGAAGCGGTCCGCTATTCTAGAAGATTTGAATCTTTGTTTATTAACTCCGAGATCTAAACTCCGAACTCCACACTATTACCTGGCCACCCTTCATCGGGCCGAGAATACGGACAGTCCTCAAAGACTAAAATCGATATTAAGAGCCCTGAATGAGATTGGAAAAAGCCACTCTGTCATCCTCCCCCTTCATCCAAGGACAAAGAAGATGATGAAGAACTATCGTCTCTTGTCCAAATTGAAAAATATTAAGTTTATTGAGCCGGTTTCTTATCTCAATATGCTTCAATTGGAAAAGAATGCTAAGGCCATCCTGACTGATTCAGGAGGGGTCCAGAAAGAAGCCTTTTGGCTTAGGGTTCCTTGTGTGACGCTCAGGGACGAGACGGAATGGGTAGAAACCGTCAAAAGTGGATGGAATGAATTAGCAGGAGGAAAAACGAAAAAGATTGTCCTGGCAGTCAATCATTTGGAGAGGAAAAGACCTCCCGAACGACGAATGAAGATATTCGGAAAGGGAAAAGCGAGTAAAAGAATAGTCGAGCTGCTTCTGAAGTCCTATAAATGACCCTAAGAATTTCCCGGCCCTATTATGAAGTCAGTCACCTTTCATCCATGCGGAGAAGTATTTGACAGAAGAGAAAAGAATCGTTAAGACAACCGTACTCCTTTTGATGATTATCTTATTGACCAAGGGTCTGCAAATCGTTTTTTTCCCTTTGATTGCCAATTTTTTCGGTGTGAGTGAAGAACTGGAGAGCTTTTTTGTCGCCTACTCCATTCCAGCATTCATCAGTGCTATTCTTCTTGTTAACTTTGGGACAATGTTTATTCCGCTCTTTATTCAACAGAAGGTAAAATATGGGGAAGAATCCGCATGGAAATTCGCGAGTTCATTGATCAACGTTATTCTGTTGGGGATCCTGGTCATCGTTCTTTTAGGAATCTGTCTCTCGCCATGGATCATTCGAACCATTGTTCCGGGGATGGCATCCGCTTACAAGGCACTGGGGGTCCGATTGGTCCAGATTCTATTTATTACGATAATATTAGTGGCATTGACCGTGATTCTTTCTGCTGTTCTCCAATCCTATCAATCATTTATTGTTCCAGCTCTGGCGTCACTCGTCGCTAATTCTATTTTAGTCGTTGTGATTATAGCCCTGAGAGAAAGGATAGGAGTCTATGTGCTGACCGTTGCAATCCTTCTCTCCCAATCATCTGTTGTCTTTTTGCTTCTGGGTGTAAGTAAAAAATTCTGGTGGAATCAATATACCTTTAAAATCCATGCGGATTCATCTCTCATCAAAGGGGCGTTGATCCTGTTCATCGGCGTTTCCATGGTCGGGGCATTATGGCAGATCAACTTGATCGTCAACAGATTTTTTGCCTCTTTTTTGCCTCCGGGGAATATTGCTGTATTGGAGTATGCCAGCCGATCCATGTCTTTGATTGTCGAACTCCTCGCGTTAAGCCTCGTAGTTCCCCTCTATCAGAAGATGTCCGAGGAATCAGCGACGGGGGATAAAGCAAAAGTGAGGGACACTTTTTCATTGGGTATCAAGATGACCGCCGTTGTTCTATTTCCGCTAATCGCTTTTATCCTCTTCTTGAGATTCCCTATTTTCCAAATATTCTTAGAACACGGCCGATTTACCCTACAAAATACCCGGCAGGTCTCGTCTGTATTCCTGTATTTATCAGCAGCAAGTATAGGCAGCGGTTTTGGGCTGATGATAACGGGGGCTTATTATGTTTTAAGAAAACTAAAAATACTCCTTGTTGTTTCCTCTTGTGGGCTCATGCTAAATGTTTTGCTCAGTGCCGTTTTTTATAAAGTGATGGGAGTTGAAGGACTGGCACTGGCCACCGGTGCAGCAACCCTTTTAACGGCACTTTTTAGCCTGGGGGTTTTGAATAAGGCGATTGGCGGGCTTGATATCATTTATCTTGCGAGATTTGCGGGCAAAACCCTGGCAGCTGCCCTGCTCTCTGGAATTTTGGGCTGGCTTTTATTCTATTTCATGGGTTATTGGATAGGAATGAATCTCTTGAACCAAATTATAAAATTAGGAATTTCAGCAGCCATCTGTTTGGGGACGTATATTCTTCTAATGAGTGTTCTTAGAATGGGGGAAATCAATTTCGTGTTGGACATCGTTAAAGATAGAATCAAGTTAATAAGGCAATTCCAGTTTTTTAAACCTTAGCGTTAGTCGTTTTTTCTGGCGGCACTTTTTATTACACCCCGAGACAAAGTCCATTGACCACAGAATGGGTCGTGTTATCCACGTGGTCAAAGCAAGGAACGGAAAATGGCAGAAGAGACGGAATTATCTAAGGGGATCAGGAAAAGAATTTTCTGGCTTCAGGATGAGAGGCATGAATTTCTCGATCCCAAGCAAGCGTCCGTAATTTTTCGATTCAAGACATGGTATATTATTCTGATGATATTCTTTATGGCATTTGTTTTGCGGATGCCTCTTGTCCTTTACCCTGAGGTGGTTCATAACGACAGCATAGAATATATCCGTCATGCCAAAGAGATTCTGAATGGAAACTGGACGGGAGGTATCGCGAGCCCTGTCTTTCCTGCCTTCATTTCGTTTGTCGCGCTTCTTACAAAAAATTTCGAACTGGCCGGAATCTGGGTCTCTGTAATATTCGGAGCGCTCCTCGTTCTACCGGTCTTTTCTTTGGCCAGGGCGATTTTCAACGAGAAGATTGGAATCCTGTCTGCTCTCTTGGCGGCTGTTCATCCTTTTCTCTATATCTATTCCGGGTCCATTCTCACGGAGTCAACGTATTATTTTCTTTTGACGACGTCCGTTTATTTTGGTTGGGAGGCCTTTCGGGAAGGCAGGATTCGGAATATTTTTCTTTTCGGCCTTTTCTCCGCACTGGCCTATCTTGTCAGACCCGAGGGGATTGGCCTCGTCTTTGTTTTCAGCCTCTGGGTCTTATTGATTCAGCCTCCTGTATCGAAAAGATCCTTCACCAAGCGAGTCGGAATTATTCTTTTGGCCGTTTTCTGTTTCTTAGCTTTCACCTCTCCTTACCTGATTCAATTAAAGAAAGAAACAGGAACATGGGGAATCTCGAAAAAAGCCTCCCTCACGGTTAAGGCCTTTTCCGAAGAGGAGCGAGACGTCCCTGTGCGGTTAGGTCGTGGGGGATTAAAGATTACTCTAGACTCTTTCGTCAAAAACCCGTTGCCATTTTTAGGAAGGGTCGGCGTTGGTTTTTTGGAATCTCTGTATCGATTCCAACAGGTCTATCATCCCCTCCTGTTTATTTTGGCGGTCTTCGGCTGGGTTGGGGTATTGAAACACAGGGCTGGCAGTGATCTCAAGGGTAACTTTTACATCTTGAGTCACCATATTTTTTTCTTCGGGCTCGTTCTTCCTTTTTTCTGGGTTGAACGGCGTTATGTTTCTCAAATGGTGGCCATGTCACTCCCGTGGGCGGCATTCGGGTGCCTGGAAATGAGGGACTGGGTCGGCAAATGGTTTGCGAGAGAGCCTCTCATAAAAAGGATTTCACTCATTGCATTCCTCATTCTTTTAAGCGGGATGTTTATCCAGGGGAGTGTGAAGTATTTCAAGCCTCACCAGCGTCTGATTCGCAAAGAAGCGGGGTTGTGGATGAAGGCGAATCTGCCGTGTGGAGGCAAAATCATGAGCCGACTGCCTCAGGAGGCTTTTTATGCTGAACTGGAATGGAGTGGAATTCCCAGGGGAAGTTATGAAGAAATCCTGAGAACTGCTCGTACGAAAGGGATTCAATATCTGATCATCGATGGGAACATCGATGAGACTTCTCCCGGATTTCTTGAAAACATTAAAGAAACAGATTTAGTTCTTGTAAAAAAGTTAAAAAGAAAGAGCCAAAAGATGACCATATTTAAGGTTGTTTATTGAGAGTAAGAGGAACGATGCAGAAAAATCAACCTTGGGTTGTTCGGGACGGATCCGAAGAAGATTTAAAGGGGATCTTATCTCTTAGAAAAATCGTTTTCGGAGAGATGGAAGAGGATAAGCTCGACCCGAGTTTCTGGAGATGGCAAGTCAGACAGAATCCCGACGGCGCAGCCTGGATCTATCTTGTCGAGGATAGGGATAAGATCATCGGCCACCTTGCGGACCTTCCGAAGCGTTTTTCCGTCCGAGGGAGAATAGTTCTCGGGACCTTGACCCACGATATGATGGTCCATCCAGATTACAGAAGAAGAGGTGTTTCCACGGCGACGGCAAGACTCGGGATCTGTAAGGTTGAGAAGGAAAAGGGAGAATTTATGACGGCCTACTCCATCCAGGTGGAATCTCTAAACAGCTTGTTAAAGGTGGGATGGAAGCAAGTGGTGAGGCTTCCCGTGCTGGTTTTTCCAATACGATTTTACGGAGTCGTAGATCGTTACCTTCACTTCAAGCTGGTGAGCGTTCTCATCGGAGGGATCGCAAGATTCTTTTACTGTATTCTCTTTGGCCGGAGAAAAAAGAAGAAGGGGAATGGGGTGGAGATCAAAAGGATTCATGAGTTGGATGAACCGTTTGACCTTTTCTGGGAGAAGGCGATCTCGCTCTACCCCATCATGGGTGTCCGGGACCGAACTTATTTGAACTGGCGTTATCTTCAACACCCTACTCGAAATTACGTCATTTATCGTGCTCTCGAAAGGGGTGAGATGAAAGGTTATATTGTGTTGAGAAAAGTTGAACTTTTGAATTTTAACAGCGCCGTAATCGTGGATTTGCTTGCTCTTGATTCCGAGATACTTCATCAATTGGTAGAGAAGGGGATTGAACACAGCAGACAGGAAGGAACGGATCTCTTGGGTTTTATAGTCCCGAAGCCGCATCCCTATTATCACAGTTTGAGAAAAGAGGGATTTCTCCCAAGTTTTAAGACATTTCAATTGTTGGTCTATTCTCATCGGAAGGAGGAAATCCTCTTCGACCCCCGGGGTTGGTATCTCACCTGGGGGGACACCGATGTGATCTAATTGCCCGAAAGTAAGAAGAGAGAGCTAAGAGGTCAGGGCGAAGGCGCCCTTTTGGTGACTGTAGACCAAACGGGTTTCGTAACCGTAACCCTACTCTGAAAAATTCGGAGAATTTCAATAGGTTGGACAATTCCAGGGCTCCAGATGGAAAAAATCAATGCCTTGTCGATTGATTTAGAGGAATGGTACCACTCAGAATTGGTGGAAAGGGGAAAGTCTCCTCTCTCTCAGGTTGAGGAAGCCACGCAATCCATTCTTGACCTACTGGAGCGATATCGAACAAAGGCTACTTTCTTTGTTGTGGGGGAAGTTGCGGAACAGCATCCGGATCTCATCCGGTCCATTTTTCAAAGAGACCATGAGATCGGATGTCATACTTTTTCACACACACTTGTATGGAATTTAGGTGAGAATCTTTTCCGAGAAGAGCTTAAACGTTTTCATGTCGTCATGGCGGAAATTCTGGGAGAGGTTAAGATCAAGGGGTTTCGTGCCCCTTGTTTTTCTATCGACAACCGTAACAAATGGGCTCTCAAGGTTCTTTTGGATTTTGGATACCAATATGATGCAAGCATCTTTCCTTTGAAAATTAATCCTCTTTATGGCGTCAGCGGAGCCCCCACCCGGCCTTACCGTATTTCTTTCGAAGATGTCAGAGAGTCAGATCCCAGCAGCTCCCTCATGGAGTATCCCTTATGTCCGTTGGAGATCGGGAAGCTGAAGATTCCGATCTCGGGGGGATTTTATCTGCGAAGTCTGCCGCTTCCGTTCCTTTACTGGGGATTAAGGAGAATCAACCGAAACCAGTCTTTCCTCGTCTATTTTCACCCCTGGGAGGGTTACGAAAAGACACCAAGATTTAAACTCCCTCTTTATAATCGTGTGATCTCATATTACGGTATTTCTTCCGCATTGAAAGAATTTGAATTTCTTTTGAAACACTTCAAGTTTGCGAGAGTAGATCAAGTTCTTGGTCTCGAATAGAAAAAGGATGAAACCTATTTTCATATTGTCCCGGTTGAGCATGGCTTCCTTCTTCTCCTAAGATATCTGGTGGAAAGGAAGGAAGCACGAGTGTCATTGAAGACCCCCAAAGATTTTTTTGATAGAGAATCCTCTGGCTATAGGCGATTTGCACGAGGGAAAGATTTCGTCAGCCCAGTAGCTGCCTCGATTGCTCCCTTTTTGCAAGGAAGGATTCTTGACGTTGGAAGCGGATGCGTACTGGATTTTAAGGATGGAGCTCGCGATCGATATGTTGCTTTGGATATTTCCCACTTTACAACCGGATCATGATGGCGTTTCTTCTGTATTGAGGAAACTTGGATTTCTTTTAAAACATTTCAAATGTGACAGGCTTGATCGACTTCTCGGGTCAGGATAAGTAATATGAAAGTTCACCCAGTTGTCTCTATCATCATCCCAAATTGGAACGGAAGAAAGTTCTTGGAGGAATGCCTGGATTCCATCGAGAAACAGACCTTTTCCGATTTTGAGGTGATCTTTGTAGATAACGGCTCAAGTGACGGATCCGCCGATTGGGTGCGGAGTAGATACGGCCAGTGGGTTCGGGTGATTCGGAATTCGACGAATCTCGGCTTTGCCGAAGGGAATAATATAGGAATCCGGATTGCAAGAGGAAAATACATCGTCGTCTTAAACAACGATACGGTTGCAGATCCGAAATGGTTAGAAGAACTCGTCAAGCCCGCTGAAGCAGATCCTTCCATCGGAATGTTTCTTTCAAAGATTCTTTCTTATTCCCGGCCCACGATTATCGATGCAACGGGAGAATTGCTTTCTCGAGACGGTCTCAACCGTGCGAGGGGACAATTCGAGGAGGACCATGGCCAGTATGATTCCGATGTGGAGATATTTTATCCTCCGGGCTGCGGTGCCCTATATCGCAAAACAATGCTCGATGAAATCGGACTGTTTGATGAGGACTTTTTTGCTTACGGAGAAGACACGGACCTCGGTTTAAGAGGACGGTGGGCAGGCTGGAGGTGTATTTACATCCCGCAGTCGATTATCTATCACAAAGGCTCGGGTACAACAGGCCGGTACTCTCCCTTTAAGGCCTTTTATGTGGAGAGAAACCGGATCTGGGTTATTGTAAAATGTTTTCCTTTTACTCACCTATGGATGAGTCCTGTTTATACTTTACTGCGGTACTTTTATCAGGGTTACGGGGCATTGACCCACCGGGGAGCAGCAGGGCAGTTTGCCTCCCAATATTCCATTTTCCGTCTCGGATGGATTCTATTGACTGCTTACGGATCGGCGTTCAAGGGACTCCTGCGGATGTGGCATAAGCGGAAGGCATTAAACAGTGTAAAAAGGGTGGGCAGTAAGGAATTCGGGAAATGGTTGAAACGTTACGGCATCAGCGCAAAAAAGATTGCTTTGATGAACTAAGAAGAAACGGTCTGGGCAATCCGCTTGCGCAGAGACGAAAAATGGTCTAATCCTCTTTGTATCAAATAATTTATTTTCTTCTCAAAACACCCTGGTAAAGTGTGGGAAAGAGCTGGAGTGCTTTCACGAGGACGGATAACGTCATTTTTAGCGTGCTCTGTCTGGGGAGATTCAAGTGAGACAAGGACTCTTCGAGGGTATCGAAATGAGGACGAAGATGATATTGTAAGAAACGATAGGTCAATGCATGGGTGTGTTCTCTGTCTAAAAACTGGAAGAGGGAATGCAACACCGAGGCGGTTGGTTTATAGATATTTACATGCAAGATGAGGATTCCATCGGAGTGGAGGCATCGGGCGATTTCTTCCAGGACGGTCAAAGGTTCCCAACAGTGATCGAGAACATTCAAAATTAATGTCACATCAAAAAAGGAGTCCGGATAGGGTAGCTTTTCTGCCATCCCTTGAATGAAATCTACTTTTGGATCTATGAAAAAAGAGAAATTTTCTTTAAAGTAAGGAGCGAGGGGATCAATAGCAAACCGGTCGCCAGATAAGAAGTGAATCTCTGCATTCGCTCCCGGACCGATTTGAAGAATTTTTCTAAGATCGGATGGGTATAAAGGATCGATGATTTGCTTAATATCGTTAGCTCTTTCAATCAGTTCTTTGCGGGCGAGGTTGAGATCGGTTCCGC
>Ga0153915_10003629_pt1 | contig 14152 bp, 17 predicted proteins | sample Opewatmetagenome_2_FD_107003 | JGI IMG/M metagenome (GOLD analysis project Ga0153915, IMG submission 107003) | Freshwater wetland microbial communities from Ohio, USA - Open water 3 Core 3 Depth 3 metaG | ecosystem: Environmental > Aquatic > Freshwater > Wetlands | place: USA: Ohio, Lake Erie... | reverse complement strand
TTAGTTGCTTCAAAAAAGTGCATTGAAATAGGTTCTAAGACTTCCCTGAATGCTCTCATTATACTGTTTACATCCATAGGAATGACTCTAATAGGTTCTTTAGGACTAAAACCTTTCTTAATTAAAGACTCTTTACTAAACTCTAAAAATGCTGAGTTAGGACATTCCAGGATGGGTTTACACTTTGCTGACTTGATTAAGTTTTTTATAGCTTCGGATTCTGTCTTACCTAAAGAATTTTCTCCATTAAACCCGAAATATGAAAAAGGTACTGAATTATCATGAGAAAGAAGTAATCCATAAGTTCTTAAAACGTTCCTGATACTCTTTTCTCCAGTTAGGTCTTTCTGAGTTCCAAATATAGACATAATGAATTTCTTGGATAATTCCCGATAGACTGCTATTTCTGCTTTGGTAACTGTACTTAAGTTATACTGTTTATAAAATAAAGAAAAAAGAAAGTCTGTATATACATCTATTTTTTTAAGAATGTTCCAGGATTCAGGGATTGACTCGATGTTTGGCTTTTTGTTATAAACATAATTTGAAAGTAAAAAGTTATCAGGACGGTTATACTTTGATCCGGTTTCAGCCATGAAAATAGTATTCACAGCCATTGCATCAAAGTCTAACTCTTCATAGTCTATATGATTCATAAAGGCAGCTCTTGAAGATCGGTTTAATAAATGGAAAGCAGAGTAATAACGTCCATTCTCTCCTGTATTAATACCAAATGCCCGTTTACATCGAAATAAACTACTGAATTGTTCATTATAATCATTAATTACATCAAGACTTCTTTGGTAAGGATTTGTCTTTTCTGCTACTGATAATTTAGCAAAATCATTTTTATACGTCTTTCTTCCGTCTTTATCCTCAAAAGTAAAGTCTATAAAATAACCCTTTTGAGCGTCTAAAGTAAATTCTTGACTATTATCTTTAAAGGTTACTTTGTAATTACATGACTTTTTGAATATATTATAGGTCATTTCTTTCAAACAGTAATCTTTGTGGTTTTTAAAATAATCAGAGAAGACTAAGTTTGGAGTGTCTAATTTAGCTACTATAATATCCTTGGCTTTAGACATGATGAAATTAAGATTATCATTATTGTAAGATAAAGTTTCAATTGCTTTTTTATACTTTTTATTTTGAAGAACTGCTACTAAATCCTTTTCTTTTTTATAACTAATATTCTGAATCTCTAAAAGAATAGTTGCTAGTTCTGTATAAGAATGCTTTTCAATACAACTAAAATTCCACATATCAACAGGGTTAAGCTCTAACTCAGACATAAAACGCATCATTTCTTTAGTTCTTGCGTTGTAATGTAGTTTAGCATCACTTTTATGTAAAGTAGTGATATTTAACTTTGTTAAAACTTTAACAGCGAATAGCATCTGCTTATAAGTATATTTAGCATCCTTTATTAGTGCTCTCCAGTTATCATTACCATAAGTAAATTCTCCTTCCTTAACATAAAAATTTCTGTTAAGTGGAACATAAAGGTCTTTGTTAAATTCTTTGAATATCTTATTTTTATCAGTATCAGGTAAAGCCTTAATAAAAATATCTCTATTTGCCTGAGACATAAGATTATAGATAAGGCCATATAATGCGCTAAAAGTATCCCTGCCATCTTTTTTAAGATAAGGATTTATTTTTCTAAACTCAGCATTAAGCTCATCATCTTCAGTTACAGCTTTTGTAAGATATTTAATAATATGTTCCATTTCTATCTTATGCGCTTTTTCAACTAAAGTAAACGCATAAGTTTCTATTTCTTTATTATTATCAAGTTTAACTATTTTTTGTCTAAGCAAGCAAAAGTTACCATTCCTAATTTATTTAGTTTAGTTTGTAACATGTTTTCCGGTGTATTATTTATAGTTGGACATTTTAAAAGATCATTTTTATGCTTTTTACGTAAATTTTCAATTTCTTCATCTGAATCAAGTGAAAGTTTAATAATTTGACGCTCAGCAACTAATACAATAAATGGAGTAAAAGTAAAAAGATATTCTTCAATTTCTTCATTCTTTCCAGGAATAAGTTCGTTTAACCATTTATGAAGATCAAGATATGTTTTAGCTTTTTCTTCGTTTTCATTTATGGTATATGAACAATATTTCAAATTCCTTGGCTTGACTACTACTATATCTATTGTATTTTGTATGAAATTTTCCAATATTTTACACCTGTTGCTAATATTTTATTATATTATGCTATTATAATCTATACATAAATATACTGTATATTCTAAAGGTAATCAAGAAAAATCACAACCATTTTAAAAAAACATTCAGAAGTGGTATTTTAGTTTGTACTTCGTAATGGATTTCTCAAACTATTGCGGCTTTTTTAACATCTCTTTATAATATTTAAGCCTAATAAATTATAGTATGTAAGAAAAAAATATAGAAAAAAGGAGAATACAAAAAATGACAGTTATTAACTTATCTGATTTTCACAAATATTCAGCTTTGTTCGGTGCTGTTTGCTCAAGAGGAACTGCCCTGTATGAAAATTTATATCTTGACTTTGAAAAAAAGGAAGTTTATTTCTTTGGACAAAACAAGCAAGCAAAGATTCCTTTGAAATTTACTGGAGATATTCATAAAAATATCTTTGTACCTTTATCTTTTGTTTCTGTAGTTTCAAGATATGAAAGTATTAATCTGGAAGATGGTGTATTCACAAGTGTTGATAGTAATGAACAGATCACATTTGAAGAAATTAAAATTGATGCGGATCATATTGATACTACTGTTTTTGACTCTGATATTAACTGTTTTGATGTAGATAAAGTATCCGCTGAAAAGCTTGTAAGAGCTACTTCTTTTATCAGTCAGGACTATCCAGAATTTTCCGCAGCTTTTGTAAAAGATAATAATATATTCTCTTCAAACAAACTTGAAACTTTGATTGATAGCATTCCTTTGTCTAAGGATACTCTTTTAAATATTGATGTCTTGAAAGTTTTAAAGTTTGGTCTTGGTATTAAACAAGAGGAAAATATCGATTCTATTATTAAGATTTCAAATACAGATAGAAAATTATATTTGAAATTTAGTGAAGCAGTTGTTGTTTTTACCCTTACTAGTGTAATAAAACCTTTGGATTTTACTAACCCTACTTATATCAGCACATACAAGCATGAGAATATGTTCTATGTAAAACGGTATGACCTTTATGAAACCGTCTCTTTTTTAAAGCCTTTTGCAGTCAATGCCCCAGTTCAAAGGATTTATATTACGCTATCTTCTGAAAAGAGTTATGTAGAAGTTAAAGATGGAAGTCAGGCCAAAAAAGAATTTAAACTTTGTGAAACTTATTCCGGCCCAGAAATTACTTTGGTGTTGTCTCTTACTTACTTTGATACTATTCTAAAAACTTTTGTTGGGAACAAAGATAATGATGTAATTTCTTTCTCCTTTACTAAAGATTTTCCCAAAGTTTCTGTTCAGGATAAGTTGAATTATCCAAATATGACTCTTGTTTTCTTAAGATATAGAGAATAAGAGAATCATGTAATTTTGCTCCTCCTTTTCTTGCTATGGATTGTTTTTAATTCTAAAAGTAGAGTAATAATCCATGAGTAAGTTTTATTATTCTAAATCATAGTTAAGAGGTTTTCATTTTATGGCAACATGCAATCCTGATATAAAACCGGGAATAAGATACAAAGTTATTCAAGGGAACTCTGAATTTAGAAAAGGTTTTATTATTATTTCAAGACCTGGATTTTGGTCAGAAATATGGAACTATGATTTTACTGAATTTTGGTATATTAAAAATGAAGACCTTATGATGGTGTGGAATGAACTGATTGTTGAGTATGACTTTGAATTTGCTAAGAATGAAATAAGCAGACTTCAGAATGAAAAATTAAATATTGAAAATCAAATTGAAAAAATTATCGGTACTTATTATTATAAAAATTCATAAAAGGAGCTACAACGTGCTAAATAATATGGTTATTGATAATTCTTATTTGTCGTTTGAGCAAGAATTTGTAAAACGATTTACTAACTACTGCTATAAAGCTCCTTTAAGGTTAGAATTTTATTTCCATCCTTCAAAAATAACTATTACTAATCTTGAGACTAACGAAACTAAAATTTTTATTCCACAATACAATAAAAGTGTAAAAGAAAATATTTTTGAAATTCATCAATTTGTATTGTATAACTGGAGTCCTATTCTTGTGGAATCTATTGAAAAATTTATTGAACCCTCTATAAAAGAAATTCAAGAAATGATTAATTCTGGTATTCAAGAGGATAAAGCTTTATTAATAAAGTACAAGCAGGTTACTACAAAAAAATTTATATTATCAAAAGTTTTTATTACTAAAGATCAAATGTTTCTTTTAGACCCTGAAACCAATGAATGCTATGCTTATTTAGCAACAGAAATGCCTTCTTCTTTGCTACTTCGTAATATCTGGAAATTTCAGACATCAAGCACTGGTGGGCAGGAAGAAAGCTATAAATTATTCTTTTCAAAGTCCAAACTATTATATAAGATAGAAAAAAAGGTTGAATAACCTTATCTGGGGTATTATTATAATATGACAGTTGACAAATGGATAGACATTAAATTAAAAGAAAATGAATATAGCAATTTAAGTGTTTATTCCCTATTTGAAGATTTTAAAAAACAGTTTAAAACATCTTATATAAGTAAAAATACCTATTGTAGGTATGTAAGAGATCGAAGAAAAGAATTAATAGACAACTTCTGTATTACAGAAAGCTATAAAGATCCTTTGGAGCAAGATTATAACAATAGCGTAGCAGAAAACGTAAGGCTTGCAAAGCAGCTACAAAAACAATCGGATTTGAATAGAATTAAGCAAAAATCTTTTCGGGAATTTGCAAGATTAGAAAATGGTTATGAAGAATACATAAAAGAAATTTATCAAAGTCTTGATAAGGTAGATTTGACTAATGTTGAAATCACAAAAACTTTCTCGGTTTTAGACACAGATAAAGCAAGAAATATTGGTTGTATTCAGATTTCAGATACGCATTTAGATGAAAGAATTTTATATACTGAATCATTAGGAAATGAATATGATTGGGAAATTGCAAGTAAAAGATTAAAGCTGCTTGCTGATGAATCAAAAACTTACTTTAAAGCAAAAGGTATTAAAAAAGTATTAGTTGCTTTCTGTGGAGACTTGATTAATAATAATATAATTATTGATAAGATTCTAGCAAATGCAAGTAATAAGTCAAAAGCAACCGTTTTAGCTGTTTATTTATTTGAGCAGTTTTTCTTAGACCTAATGCAAGATTTTGAGCTTATTATTGGTTGTGTAACAGGGAATGAAAGCAGGGCAGTTGAAGAGATAGGCTACACGGATACAATAGTTACGCATAATTACGATTTTATTATTTTTAATATGCTACGATATTTATTTAGAGAAAATAAAGAACGAATAACTTTTGTTGAATCCCAGGAGTATAAAGAATTAGTTATTAGTTTAAATGGTTTTAATCTACTGCTTACGCATGGAGAAAAAATTAAGGATGAAAAAGATATTCAGAAAATGATGGGAAAATATTCTGCACAAAAGATTTATATCGATTATGTACTTTGTGGACACATTCATTCAGCTTTTCTTTCTGATATTTTTTCAAGGAATTCCTCTATGTGTGGAGGAAATGCTTATTCAAATAGAGGATTAAACTTAACAAGTAGAGCGAGCCAAAATATTCATATTATTGATACAGAAAATAGTTCAATAAGCTCTATTAAAATTGACCTTCAAAAAATAACAAATAAAAGTAAATTTAAACAAGTTGGTTATAAAATTCAAGATGAATTAATAGCATATAATACAAAGTCCTTAGACAAACTAACTGAACATAAAACTATATATAAAGTGAGTATATAATAAGGAGAAAATTTCATGAAAAGTATTTTAGGAACAACAGAAGATAAGTTTAGTAAAGACTTTAAAACACCTAAAGAATTTTATTGCTATCGAGATAGCTATGATAAGAAAACCAATAAAAAACAGAGAAAATACACTGTAGCTGGGATTCTATTTTCTACTAATTCAAATGAATTTATTTTTACAATTGGTGTAGCCTCAAAAAGTTTCTCTGATAAGGAAAACTTTAATAAATATCAAGGAAAGATAGTTGCTTTAAACAGAGCTATAAAAGAAGGTTTTATATTTAAAGTTTCAAAAGATGACGTTCCTGATTTATTTATAAAATATTTCAATAATGTTCTAAATACACTTGCTGATCCTATTATAACTGAGTTTGAAACTAAAAGAAGATTGACTAATATTATTAACAGTAATAATTCAAAAGTATAATTGGAGTTTGTATAATGGATAATAATTTTTCAATAAAATATGATGCAATACTTATAGATGTTTTAAATCTTTTTCATAGGTGTATTGCTGGAGAAGAAAAGGAAGTAAATGCTATTCCTAAATTTTTAAAATCCCTGAATAAAATTGAATCTAATTATCTTGAATGTTCAGGAAAAATTTATTATCTTGTGGATAATCCCAATTCGAGAAACTTTTCAAGGAAAATGATAGATCCTGAATATAAACTGGATCGAGAGAAATTAAAGCCTTCTTTTCTTCGAGCTTTAGATTTACTTCAAACTATATTACTTCATAGAAATAATAATTATAAACTTATCCAGGTTCCATTTTTAGAAGCTGATGATTTAGTGCCTCTTGTATTAGCTGGGATAGAATCAGATAGAAAAGCTTTATTGGTTTCAACAGACTTGGATTGGTCAAGAGCTATAAATAAAAAGACACACTGGCTTGATAAAGATACTATTTATGATACGCAATCTTTCTTTGATAAATATGAATTTGAACCTACTAATGAAAAAGTTTGCTTATGGAAAGCTTTGAAAGGAGATGAGTCTGATTGTATTCCTAATGCACTTCCTAATTTACAGAAAGAAACAGTATTAAAAATACTCAATCAATTTTCAGACATATACTCTTTTCTGGATTCTTATAAAACTTTAGACTGGTTAAATGATCATTGGAAAAATGAAATAAAAAATAACATTACAAGAATAAGACTTAACTATCAACTAGTTCAATTTGTTAATATTGATAATCCAAAAATTTTAAAAGAGTATGAATTTGATTGTACTTTTGAAGGTCAAGCGCTGTTTCTCTTTTTGAAAAATATTGGAATAACTAATGTTCTGGAAATAGATAAAAGATTAAAAAATTGTGTTATTACCACTATTTCAGATGATTGGGCCGAACTTTCCCGGTATTAATATTAATTTTTCTAAGAAAAAAACAAAAGGAACCACAAAAATGATAACTTTTTTTATGGATGATACTGAGTTATTAATGAAAATTTCAGGAAATAACTTTTATGACTTAATGACTGTCTGTACTGAAAATTATGTACCTTTTAACAAAGAGATAAAAGCTTATTCTTTAAAAAAAAGAAATAAAGTGAAAGGTGTGCTTGAACAGCTATTAGAAATAGAATTGTTTGAAATTCCAGACTATGTAAAGGAGTATATGAATATTAAAGTTGAAACTAAATTTAAGCGCAACAAAATCATTCCTGAATTCTTTGAGAAACTTCCTGCAATTAAAGGAAAAACACCTTATGAAAATTTTCAAGTAGATGATATTAAGCGAGGTCTTAATCAAAGTAGAATTGAATTTGCTCATGAAATGGGCTGCTTTACTGGTGATATGAAAATAAAAACCAATGAAGGTTTTAAATCATTTAATGAACTTTATACTATTAATGACGGGCTATTTACAGGAATAGATGATAATGGAATAGAACAAAAGATGCAAGTAGTTTCTTCCAGGTATAAAGATATTATAATTCTTTACACGGATAAAGGCGGCCAAGTTATTTGTACTCCTGATCATATCTTTAGGGATGTAGACAATAAAGAAATAGAAGCCATAGAAACACTTTGGAAAAAAGTTGAAATGGTTGATAAGGATGGTCAAAAACTATTTGATAGAGTAAATCGTATAGTGATTTGCCAGGAGCAAGAGCCATGTTTTGACTTTAAAGTTTTAGAATCAGAAAATCATTGGGGTATTGTCCAAGGATTTATTGTACATAACTGTGGAAAAACCTATATTTCCATGCAAGTAATAAATCATAGAATAGCATATAAAGATATAGATAAAATTTTTATACTTGCACCGAATGAAGCTACAGTAAACTGGAAAGTGGAATTTTTAAGATTTGCTTTATTCCCTGTAAATGAGGAAGATATATATATTGTTTCTGCTGAAAATAGATTACCCTTTGAAAGTAATCCAAAGGTTATTATATGCTCTTATAGAAGTTTAATCATGTTAGCAGATGATTCTTATTTCAAAGCAAAAAAGAAGAAGTCTACAAGTTATAAAACAAGTTATATTCCTTTTGATAATTGGGGAAGTAATGACAAACGATTATTACTAATGGATGAATCGCACTATATAAAAAATAAAGAATCAAGAAGAACAGAACTTGTTGAAATGATTAAAAATAAATTTGAATATAGAATAGCAATGACAGGTACACCTCATCCTAATGGCTTAGAAGAACTTTGGAGTCAAATGAATGTCCTTGATGAAGGAATTATAAAGCAGGACTATGTAGGTTTTATTAATCGAATAGCTTTAGTTGGAAATCAATGGAATAAAAACGCTGTAGTTGATTATAAAGAAACTGAATGTGATAACTTTATTAAAGAAATAAAACCTTGGTATATTAGAAGATACTCTAAGGATGTTTTAGATTTACCAGAATTAATTCTTAAAAAGTATTATTGCGAAATGTCAGAAAAGCAAAAGAAATTATATCAAGCTTATATTCAGTTTGTGCTTAGACAATTGGCAGATAAAAATAATGGAGATATAGAATTCAAAAAAGTAGTTAATAGCTTTCCAACCATTGTTGTAATGCTTCATAATCCTTGTGTATTAAAAAAAAGAGAAGATTTATTAGAGGATGCAATTTTAAGCTCTCTGATAAAAACATGGAAGTTTACTGATCATCCAAAAGTTGAAATAGTGACAGACTTAACAAGAAAATATATAGAAGAAGAAAATCAAAAAGTTATTCTATGGTCAACCCATCCAGATACAATAAAAGAATTTGAAAAGTTGTATAAAAATTATAATCCCTTAGTTTTATATGGGGAAGTAGATAAAAAAGATAGACCTGAAATTATAAATGAGTTTAAAAAAGACAAAGAAAGAAAATTATTAATTGCTAACCAACTTGTTTTAAATACAAATGCTACAATTAATGAATGTAGAAGAAATATATATTTTGACAGAAATTATGATTTAACTATCTGGCTTCAATCACAGAAAAGAACTCATAGAATAGGTCAAACTGAATCTGTTATTGTAGCTCCGATTATTACTAATAAATCTATTGAGACTAGTCAAGATGCTGTATTAGAGAAAAGAAAAGATTTCAATGAAGATATTACAAAATATAAATTTTTAAGTCGAGAACAAATGAAAAAAGTATGGGAAGGTGCAACACTATTTTAAATCCTAAAGCAAGCATAATAAAAAGTACCCCTGAGATAACCGGGAAAGATGCTAAAAAGTTTTTGGAAAATTTAGAAAAAAACGATAGCTTGTTAGAAAATACAGAAAAACTGAATAGAATAAAAGAAATGTTCAAAAATATTGTTAAAAAACTTTGACTTTTTTCTAATTACTATATACGCAGAAAGGAAAAAATAGAACAATCTTGGAGCGTATACAGTGGAAAAAAGCAGAGTTTTAGTTAGTCATGTTGATCTTGATGGAGTTGGAATTATAGTATTAGCTCTCGGATTAAAAATATCACAAGATAAAATTTTAATGTTAGACTATGCTGATGTTGAAAGTGATGTAGGTCAAGAGGAAATATTTGAAGTCTTAAAAGAATTTGATGATATTGTAGTAGCAGATTTCTCTTTTAATAAAAAAGTTATAAATAAACTGTTAGACTTAGGAAAAACAATTAAAATTTATGATCACCATGAGTCTTCATTAAAAGAACTTGGGGAGATAGTCCATCCAAACTTTGTTTTTATTAATGATGATAAACGATGTGGAACTAAAATCTTTTTTGAGAATTACTGCATTCCAGAATTAAATTTAAAAAGAGTACCTGTTATTTATACTCAATTTGTAGAATTAGTTAATACGTATGATCTATGGAAAGAATCACATGAACTTTGGATTAAAGCTTGTGACCTTAATAGAGTTTTATTTAAGTATAAAAAATGGGGAGAAAGCGATCCCTTGGATAGTTTTAAAAATTTCATTAGAAACTGTTTATTTAAGTTTGAAAAATACTCAGCTTGGAAGTGGACTCCTAATGAAGTTGTAGCTATTGAAGAAGATAGACAAAAAGAACTTTTAGCATATAAAGCCGCCAAGAAAATATTAAAAAAACGTGTTGATGAGAAAGGAAGAACTTTTGGAATTTTTGCTGCATCGTCTAAAATTTCCGTATCAGCTTCTAAACTGCTTCATGAATATCCAGATTTAGCTTATGTAATTATTATTAATACTTATAAAGATAGTTCTTATACCAGGCTGTCCTTTAGGTCAAAAGAAGGACGTGGTGTTATTTCAACTGATTTAGGTTTTAAAGGACATGCTTTGGCTGGTGGAGAAACGTTTGCAAGTGGTTTAGACTTATGGGAAGGGCGAATTAAAAGTCTTCCTTATATTATATAAAGGAAAAAGATATTGACAAACCATTATAAATAATATATACTTATTAATATAAAATATGATTATTTATTATTGGTGGTAAAAATGCCTAAAGTTGTCGAGAAAGAAACAATAAATGAAATAAGTTTAGTTAAAAAACCTAGAAAAAAGTACAAAACAGATATATGTATTAGATGTGATAACTTAGGTTATAATACATGGTCAGGAGAAGAATTTAATAGAAGATACTGTAATATAAAACATGCTTATTTTGAAGGTAGGGTATTAGAATGTACTTATTTTTGCAATAAAGCGTTCAATGTTTTCTATTATGTAAATGATAAGTTTTGGAAAAACTCTACTGTTAGTGAATACATAGAATTTATCAACAAATATTGGATATAAAAAAATCGGAAGGTTTTACAAAAAATGGAAATTATTGAAATTTGTGGTTATATGGGAGCTGGAAAATCAACTTATGCTAGAACTCTTAAAGCCTACTATGACTCAAAAGAAAAACAAGTTATAATTACTTCTTTTTCAAAAGCATTCAAGGACTTAATGCTAAAACATTTTGGAATGACTAAAGAAGGGATCTATCCAGATAAACTTCCCGAAAATAACTCAGTATCAAATTTTCTTGAAGAATTGTGGGATAATTTTGAATTTTTAAAAAGAATCTTTCCAGATGTTAATTTTGAGAATGAAATAAAATCAAAAACAAGTTTCATAAACCGGAATTTAGAATATTTAACAAAGCTAATTAACACGGTTATGGAAACTAAAAACAGTGTGGATTACAGAATTTTGATGCAAGCTATAGGAACAGATATTGTTCGTTATCAGCTTGGGGAAGAATATTGGGTTTATACTATGCTTGCTTATTTAATACAATTAGATAAGGATTCAATTATAATTATAGATGATATGAGATTTCCAAATGAAGATTTAAGAAATACTAAATATCATGCTATTAATAGAAAAAATAGTTTTTATATTTTAAAAAAAATAAGAGTTGAAGCATCTGTACAAGTAAGAGCTAAACGACTTAGAAAAACAGTTGATGAAGTTATACAAATGCAGCAACATGTTAGTGAAGAAAATGTAGAAAAGTTTTGGGTTGATGAAATTGTTAATACTGAAAATAATCGTCCTTGGGTGACTAAAGTGGAACGAGAAAAATAAAAGAAGTAGGTAATATTAAGCAATGGCTTATCGTGAATGTTCTGTTTGTAAAGAACTATATGATATTATGGCCTCAGCTAATATCCAAGTTGTTGTAGAGGTAAATACTAATATAGATATTTTCTATTGTTGCCCTGTGTGTAACTCAAGTCATAAGGTACCAAATAAAACACTAGAATGTTTAGAATTAAATTTGATATAAGAAAAAGGAGAAATTACAATGGGTGTGAAAAGTTATAAGATTGAGGAATTATTTGACGTTTCTAACCAGGTTCATAACAGTCTTGATGATCTTATTGAAAAAGAAAATGCTTTAAGAGAGTTAAAGTTTAACTATGACCTAGCAGTCGATACTTTTAAAGTTTCTATTTCTGAAGAACTCACAGAAGCTGGAAAGAAAGTTTTTTCAAATGATATTCTTCGTGAAGCAGAATTAAAAAATAGATTGTATCAGAATGGGTATAATACACTGAAAAAAGATATTGAAGATAAAGAGCTTGAAATAAAGCGTGTAAGACGTGTTATAGATCGTCAGAAAGACTTTCAGCTAGATTTAAGAGTATACTTTACAATTTTAGGAAAAGGTGTTTAAAAATACAAAAAATGACTAAAGGCGAATTCAAAGAACTAGCAAAAATATATTGTGAAACTGGTGAAAAATTCAATTCATTAAGTTCTAAAGAAACAATTAATCAGTTCATAGCAAGACATAGACATTGTTTATGCTATGAATTTTGCCATCCGGAAAAGAAAAGTAAAAAAAGAATTATAAAAGATGACTTTAAATACTATGAAGAAAGCTAATTTTATATAGAAACTATACTTGTAAGAATAAGAAATAGCGAGGCTTTGAAAACCAATGGTAGATAAAGAAGTATTTGCCAAAAGATTTAAAGAAAGGTTAGAAGATTCAGAAAGAAACATTCCTTTATTTTTAGGTAAAGAATCTATTATTGAACTTGGAAAGCTATCAGATCCAGAAGAATTAAGAGACTACTATGAAATTCTAAATCGTATTATGCTAGAAAATAAAGAAATTTTGTCTTTATTAGAACAAGGATTCAAAAACAAGCAATAACTGTTCAGAAATTGACTTTTTATAATTAAATTTGCTATAAAACTATATAAGAGGTGATAGGTAGTTCATATAGTAAAATTTTATAGCAGGTGACTTTAATCATGTTTGATATTCTAGCTAAAATTCCGTGGTACGGATATGAAGTTTTATCTGTAACCATTATAATAGGATTAATAATTATTATAAAAATGTTAAAAGATAGAAACTTAAAAGTAAGTAAAAAAGGCGTAGAATTAGTTGATAAAGACATAGTCGAGCATACTACTAAAAATATTTTTCTTATCATAGAGAAAGTAACATCTACAGGAAATCAAGTATCAGACCTTTTAAATAGACAAAGACTTAAGGAACAAATGAATTATTTAGAGCAAAAAATATTTGATTTATCTGGGAATATAGAAGATTTCTATTATAAAAACATAAGTGGAACAAATATTTTTAAAGAGTTTTCCTTTCAAAAAGTAGAAGATAATACAAAGAAATTTTATTTAGTAATGGAAAGCGCTTTTAATGACGTAAAAACATATATAAGAAGTTCTTTTATTGAAAATCATTATAGTTCAATGTCAGATGAAACTTTTAGTGTCTATGCAAGGGAAAAATCTTTAGCTGTTCTTCTTATATTTAAAGAAAAATTTAAAAAGTTTTATATTCCCAATTTGTTTTTGGAAATAAGAAAAACTTAGGAAATAAAAAATATTTATGATAAACTTGAGGAATCATTTAGATTTACAACAGAAGAAGTTATTTTAAGTGCTAGGAAGACCTCAAAAAGAATAGAAAATGAGGCAAAGAGTTTAACCTTAGAAATGCAAAACTATATTGCGAAATTAATTGAAACTAAAGTGTGTTGAACCAACTATATATAATGAAAAAATATTAAATATAGGTAAATATAAAAAATGAATAAAGCTATAAAAATAACTGAATCTGTAAAAATAAATAAAAGAATTGAATTGTCCGCTGGTGATTTGTTTGAAAACTTGGAAGAATCCTTTTCGCAAAAAGATCCTATAAAAGTTGGATGGGAAGAAATAAATAGTTTTGATGTTGTTGCTAATAAACTTGGTGAAAGGTATAAAAACTATTTTAATGACTTAACTGATATGGTTAAAGGAGTAAAACCCAGCTATTATAGAGATGGGAGAAATACAGAAGTTTTGATAGAAGTTCCTAAAAACAGAAAAGACTAT
>Ga0153915_10003628_pt1 | contig 14154 bp, 10 predicted proteins | sample Opewatmetagenome_2_FD_107003 | JGI IMG/M metagenome (GOLD analysis project Ga0153915, IMG submission 107003) | Freshwater wetland microbial communities from Ohio, USA - Open water 3 Core 3 Depth 3 metaG | ecosystem: Environmental > Aquatic > Freshwater > Wetlands | place: USA: Ohio, Lake Erie... | reverse complement strand
TCCTTCGCCAAATACAGGTCGGGGTCTATGCCCCCGGGCAGCCTCAGGTGATACCAATCCCGACACCATTCAAATACATTACCGTGCATGTCATGCAGCCCCCATGGATTGGCCGGGTAGCTGCCCACCTTTGCGGTTTGCCTGAGGGACGGCCCTTGCTCAGCGCCGTTATAGGGTTTTCCCTGGAAGTTCGCCTGTCTGCTGCTGAGCGTGCTGCCGAACGAAGTGGCCGCCGTAGTCCCTGCCCGACAGGCATATTCCCACTGGGCTTCCGTGGGGAGCCTGAACTCCCAATCATTGGGCAATTCGCCGGACGCCCGCGCGATCGCGTTCAGCTTCCGGCAGAACTCCTCAGCCTCAGCGAAGTTGATTGAGTAGACCGGGAAGTCGACGCCCTCACCCGCTGTCAACTCTCCGGGGAAATCGCCTGCGATCTTATGCCACTGTCCCTGGGTCACCTCGTATTGACCCATCCAGAAGCCCTTGGTTAGCTTCACCTCAACCTGGTCCTCACCAGGCCGTCGTTCTGGTTCGTCCCGCGGGCTCCCCATAATGAACTGGCCGGGAGGACACCAGCGCAGCCTGACGCCGCCGACCTCGCGCCCGTCCCCAGCTTTTAAGCCGGAAAAAGAGCCCGACTGGATCGAGGGAGAGCCGACACGTTGGGGGGGAAAATCAGTGCAGACCCCGGGACGGCCTAAGATCAGGCTGCCGATAAGGAGGCACCTCGCCCAGAATGCGCAGCGGCCCAAGGCTCTATTTCTTGACAAAAACGATGCCGGCGACCCGGCCCAGGCTGAGCTTAAAGCCGCTGATCTTGCTCCCTTTATCTCTGACAAAATCCAGATTGAAGAATCCCCCCGTAAACTGGTCCGGGGCCATGGCCTTAAGCGGAGTCGGGTCGATACTGCGGAAACTGACGACCAGCGCTCCCTTCTCAACGATAAAACGATAAGCCGCGCCAAGAAGCTCCTCGCTTGCGTATGTTCCGGCGTATCCTGCAAGCTGGGCCTCGGTCAACGGCTTAAGAGGGGCGGCCTTGATGAACTTGGTGGCATCGCCTCTTCCCTTGAAAACGGCCGTGGCCGGCCGGCCCGCCTCAGCCGGCGGGAAATCGAGGGTCGCAGGGAAAGGCGCCTCCAGGGCCGTAAACGTCGTCGGGCCCGTCGGTGTCAGGATGAACTCCCGGCCGAAGAGAGCCGCCTTGAGCTTGTCTTTTTCGATAGTGACGGCTATCCATTGGCCGAAGCGCTCATCGCGATAGTTTCCCACCTTGGCCTCGAGCTCCTTCTGGGATGTCGGGAAAGGCTTGGTCTTCTCCGTCTCGGCTTTGGCCGGTTCCTTGATGAGGTCCGCTAAATAAATGTCGGCCACCTTCAAACAGAGGTCGGTCGGGTTGATGCTGTCCAGGTTGGCCAAACAGATGACCGAGAATTTCTGCTCGGGAAAACGGGAAATCCCTGCCCGAAAACCGGCCCACGATCCGCCGTGCCCGACGTTCTTCAAGCCTTTGTGCTCGGTGACGACAAGGCCAAAAGCATAGTCCAATTTTTTCCCGTCATTGAGGACGCCGACTGTATGCAGCGTCTCCATCAGGCCCTGGCCGAGTTTGTCGTTATAAAACGCCTGGTCCCAAAGGTAGAGGTCTTCGACGGAAGTGTAGACGTTTCCGTCTCCCGTCTCATCCCAATTGCTCATATTCAGCTTGTAGCCCTTCTCGGTCTGCTCGTATCCAGTGGCCCTGTTCTTGATGACCTGACGGTGGTCATCCTGGTACAAGGTGTGCGTCATCCCGAGCGGCTGGAAGATGCGTTCTTGGGCGAACTGGTTGAGCGTTTTGCTGCTCACCTTCTCCACGATCTGGCCCAGCAAAAAGTACCCCGTATTCGTGTATGAATATTCATCGCCGGTTGGGTAGTTTAGCCTTTTCTGCCGGAAGACCAGGTGCAAGGCTTCATCGACGTTGGGGCAATCGGATTCCGACCGGAAGCCGGCCAGAACGAGCAGCCCATTATAGTCCCGGAGCCCGCTGGTGTGATGGATGAGATGCCGGACGGTTACCGGGCGTCCGTACTGCGGCAGCTCCGGAAAATATTTCCGGATGTCGTCATCGAGCGAAATCTTGCCTTCCCGGGCCAGAATGGCGACGCAGGTGGCCGTGAACTGCTTCGATACGGACCCGATATCGAAGATCTTATCGGGGGTCATGATGATGTTGTCCTCGAGCTTGGCCATCCCGTAGCCTCGCTTGGTGATGATCCGGCCGTCCCTGACCACGGCCAGGGCGCAGCCGGGAGTTGTTGTCGTATCCCATTGGGCGAAGATCTTGTCCACTTTGTCCGTCGTTTCATCGCCCGCGATCAGGGCCATGGCCAGGACCGCCACGGCCAGAGGAAGCCACAGGCATTGAGAAAAAAGCCGGGATTTGTTCATGATCACCTCCATGGGCAGGAAACGGTATTATGGCGAAATCCGAAACGGAAATGAAGCAAAATAATGGCCGCCTGAGCATCCCCTTCAAGCTGAGGCGAAAGGGCCGGCGTGACAAGCCTCGGGATATCCCGTATAAATAGCCTTGCCAACCCGGAGGCGGTCTCGTCCGTCTTAAGGGTGTGAAACCGGAGTTTTTGGGTGACCGAAGAGAAAGAGCTCGTCGAGAGGCTCAGCCGGGGCGACACGGCCGCGTTCCGGGAGCTGGTCGAGACCTACAAAAAAAAGATGTATTACATCGCCCTGGACATGGTGAGGGACCCGGCCGACGCCGAGGACATCTCCCAGGAGGTTTTCTTGAAAGCGTTCCGCGGTTTTAAGACGTTCAAACGGGGTGCCAAGCTCAGCTCCTGGCTCTACCGCATCGCCTATAACGCTTCGATCGACCATCTGCGCCACAAATCCCTGATCCCGGAAGCGGCTGAGGATGCTGTGCTCGACTCTGGGAGAGGCGGCTTCAGCGAGACCCGGTCCACCGCGGACCCGGCCCTGACAGCCGAGACCCGGCTCCTCCGCGCCCGGATCGAGAAGGCTCTCACCAAAGTCTCCTCACAGGAAAGGACGGTCTTCCTGTTGCGCCACTATAACGATTTGATGCTCGACGAGATCGCCGAAACGATGCAGATCTCAACCGGCTCAGTAAAAAGCTACCTCTTCCGCTGCATCCAGAAGCTCAGGAAGGAGCTGGCCGCGCCGGGAACACCCGGGCCGCTGGAGGTTTCCGATGAAGGGCTGTAAAAAGTGCCGGGCTCTTCTCGTCGAAGCGCTCTATGGAGAGCTGGACCCCAAGGAAAAGGACTTTTTCGAAAAACATGCGGCCTCTTGCCCAGCCTGCGCAGCTGAGTTCGAGGCCTTGACCGAGACCCTCAGGACCATGGACGAGCGGGTTCGCCCCGAGCCCGGCCGCGATTTCTGGGACGGCTACTGGGACCGGCTCTCCCGGCGAATGGAAGAAGAAAGGGCGATCGAAGCGATATCCCCGGCGCCTCAAAAAAACCTCGGCCGGACCTGGGGCTTCCTGCCGCGTTGGGCCTTCCAGGCAGTCGCAGCGCTCGCCTTGATCGTGGCCGGAATATTTTTTGGACGGACGATCTTCTCTCCCCGCAGTGTCTCCGTTGAGGCTTCCCTGCCGGCCGTCGGGACCCCGCCTGTCCAGGCCGGAGAAGGCGGTCCCGTCGCACGCGCCCGGAACTATGTCGACCGGTCGAAACTCGTCCTCCTGGCCCTCGTCAACTATGATGCCGCCTCCGGGGACCCCTACTCCTTGGACCTGCCCCTCCAGAAGCAGATCTCTCAGCAACTCGTCAATCAGGCCGGCGCTCTCAAGTCCGACTTGAAAGACCCCGGCCAGCGGCGCCTCCGCGAGCTGGTCACCGACCTCGAGACCATCCTCCTCCAGATCGCCAACCTGGAAGCGAAAAACGACTTCGAGGCGGTGGATATCGTCAAGCAGGGCGTGGAGAGCCGGGGACTGCTTCTCAAAATCAACCTGAGCGAAATGGGCGGCGACCCTTCAGCAGGCGGCCGGGGAGCGGCCGTCGAGAAGCCGCCGGCCCAGAAGACAAAGATATAAAGAGGAGAACAACAATGAAGAAAACGAGTCGCCTAGCAGCTATGGGGCTGGCTATTATCCTGACCCTGACTTTTTTCCTCCTGGATGTCCGGGCTGCCGATTCCCAGGAAAAGGACGCCGTCTCCTATAAGCAAGCCTACAACCTCGTGCTCCAAGAAAAGTGGGCCGACGCGCTGAAGGCCATGGAAAGATTGGTCAAGGACTACCCGCAGAGCGCCTGGGTGGACGATGCCCGCTTCTGGCAGTGCTATTCCAAGGAGAACCTCGGACAGTCGCCAGAAGAGGTCTTCGCCTGTTACGAGGAATTCGCCAAAGCCTTTCCGGAAAGCGAGTGGGCGGACGATGCCCAGTCCAATATGGTCCGCGTGGGTAGAGTCCTAGCCAGAGCCGGCAAGCCTGAGTATGAAGCCAAGATCCAGGCCTTGGCCAGGAGTCACGAACGACCTCACCGCGAAAAGCTCCCCGCCGCGGAGGGAGACCAGGAAACAGAAGTCCAACTGGCCGCCCTCTATGCCCTCAAGGACCTCGGCGACCTGGAATCGCTGTCGACCCTGATCAGCCTTTACGACACGGCCAAGCTCGCCCAGCTCAAGAGCCAGATCATCTTCATGCTCCAGGACTTCAAGTCCTCAGAAGCTTACGTCAAGCTCAAGTCCATCGCCCTCAGCGACCCCGACCCCCAGGCCCGGCGGATGGCCCTCATGTCCATGGCCCACAGCGACAATCCCGAGGCTCTCGGCCTGCTCAAGGAGGTCGCTAAATCGAGCCAGGATCAGGAACTGCGGAAGGCCGCCCTCATCTCGCTTATGGAAACCGAAGATCCGACCGTGATACCTCTGCTCATCGACATAGCGCTCAACGAGCCGGACGCCGAGGTGGCAAGAATGGCGGTGCTCGGTCTTCAGAACAAAGAGAGCGCTGAGGCCCGGTCGGCGCTCCTGCGCATCCTCAAGGAATCCAAGAACCCGGAGATCCGCAAGGCCGCCCTGATCAGCATCGGGGGAAGGCCGGAGCCGGAAACCCTGCCCTTCCTCCGCGAGGTCATCATGAGCGGGCAGGACAAAGAACTCGCCCGCATGGCCATGTTCATGGCCGGCCAGATCGAAGGGCCGGAATCGCTGGCTCTCCTTAAAGAAGTTCTGACGGCGAGCAAGGACCCCGAGCTCCAGCAGAACGCCCTTCTGGCGATCGGCCAGCATGGAGGTGAGGGTGTCGAGGCGATCCTGCTGGATGCGGCCATCAACAACCCTGACGAGAGGCTCGCTGAGATGGCGGTCTTCGGGCTGCGCCAGAACTCGGGCGCCGTGCCCACGGAAAAGCTCCTCGAGCTGCTGAAAAAGACGAAATCCCAGAGGGTCAAGCAGGCCGTCCTGATCGCTCTGGCGGATGAGCAAGGCCGAGCTCCGGTCAGCGTGCTCGTCCAGGTATTGAAGAGCGAGACTGACCCTGACATGAAGCGGATGACCATCATGGCGCTCGGCCAGACCAAGAGCGATGAGGCTGTGCCGGTCCTCCTCGAAGCCGCCAGAGATAAGGACAGTCACACGGCTACGGCCGCCGTCATGGCGCTGGGGCAGATCGGGACTCCGAAGGCAAGGGAAGCGCTCATGGGGATCATTAAAAGCAAGGATACTGAAGAAAAGAAGGACCTGCCGGAGTAAGCCATGATTAATAAGCGCGCCTCGACGCTGATCATGGCGTTCTTCCTGGCCGGGGCGGCCTATGGGATTTCCCAAGAGGTCGTCCGCCCTCCCCAGACCCAGGGGACTCTTATCGGCCGGATGGAGTGGGCGACCAAAGAAACGGACAGGCGCGGCTTCCGGGACGGCTGGTGGACCGGATACAGCATCCGGAAGCTCATGGGTGAGCATTCTTCCATCGGGTCGTTCGATCACAGGTCGCGGTCAGAGGCAACACTCCAAGAGATCCTGAGCGGCCTGAGAGCGGAATTTCCAGCGCACTCACGAGACGAAAGCGTCAAGCAGACGGCGCGGCGAGAGCTGGATCACTTAGAAAAAGAAGGCCGGCCAGAGAAGAAAGTCTGGAAAGAGGTGGCCATCCTCATACAATACGGGAAAACCTCCAAGGTTAAACCGGTCAGGGTGGATATGAGTAACCTTGACCTGCACTTCGACTTGAAGGGACTCCCGCTCTTCTGGCTCGAGGAAGCCACTGATGAGGAGAGCCTGGATTGGCTGAAGAGAACGTATCGGCAAATAGAGTCGGAAGACATCAAGGAGCACATCCTCGCGGCGGTGGGGATCCACCAGAACTCTGGCCTGGTCATTCCGATCCTGGCCTCGGTCCTGGAGAGCCGGGAGTCTGATGAACTCCGTAAGAATGCCGCCTTCTGGCTGGGCCAGCAGAACGACCGGAAGGCCTTCGATATCCTGATGCAGACAGCCAAAAAGGACAGGTCCCGCGAAGTGAAGGAAGGAGCCGTTTTCGCGATCAGCCAGATAGAGCTCGAGGAAGCGGTCGATGGACTCATCGGCCTGGCGAGGACGGCCGACGACGAGGAAGTCCGTCATCAGGCCATATTCTGGCTTGGCCAAAAGGCCTCGAACAAGGCGACCGTGGCGCTCAAGAACATGGCCTATGAAGGCGGCGACACAAAAATCCAGGAGCAGGCTGTTTTTGCCTTGTCCCAGCTCCCGGGGAATGAAGGTGTGGATGAGTTGATCAAGGTCGCCAAGACTCACCCCAGCGCGGAAGTGAGAAAGAAGGCCATTTTCTGGCTGGGCGAAACCGGTGATCCGCGGGCGCTCGAGGTGCTGGTCGAGATCATCAAGGGAAAGTAACGAGCTGGCGTTCCCCTCGACCAGGGATCAGAAATCCAGCTTCATTTTTTTAAGGACGTCCTTGAACCTCGGGTCGGCAGATATCGTAGGGGAAAAGATGTCAGCGTAAATGTGGACGAAAATCATCAGGCTGTCGCGCTCTTCGTAGGCCTTGTCCAGGAATTCGAAGGCCAGGTCCAATTTCCCCAGGGCCCCGGCCAGCCAGGCGATGCATACGGACGAAAGATTTTTAACCGTATTCTTGTTTTCGATCATCTCCTCAAAAATCCGCTTCGCTTTTTCTTGATCTCCCAGTTTAAGATGTATGAGCCCCGTGCCAAACTCCACCCACCCGGGGAAGACGGCGAGTTTTTTCCCTTTCTCAAAGGTCTCCAAGGCTTCGCTCAAAAGCCCTTTTCGATAAAAGGCTACCCCGGCATGAAAATAGGCCAGGCCGTTATTCGGATCGATCTCCAGGGCTTTGGCAAATTCCTGGAGGGCCTCGTCGGGCTTCCCCACGGACCAATGCAAACCGACCGACCAGGCATAATAAAGAGGCATGAGAGGGTCGAGCTCCAGAGCTTTTTTGATTTCCCGGATCGCCTCGTCAAACCGTCTTCTGTTTAAACAGAACCAGCCGCGGGCGCCATGGGACGTAGCGTCCCCCGGATTAAGTGAGATGACCTTTTCAAAGCTCCGGCCGGCGGCCTCCCAATCCCACTCAAACCAGAACGCCAGCATGGCGGCGACGGCGTGGGCCTCGGCCAGGTCTTCATCCAGAGATAGGGCTTTCTGGAGCGCAGCTTTGGCTTTCGGCCACATCTCAGACGGCGGGGCTAAATTCAAGATACCCAAACCCCCAAATATGAAGGCCATGCCCGCGTAGGCCTGGGCGAAATTCGGGTCTTTGTCGATGGCCGCCTGGAAAAAATTCAGGGCCTTGCTGTAAGATTCGAAACTCGGCCTGGAGTGGAAATAGAGCCCCTTGAGATAAAGGCTGTAGGCCTCCGGGTCTTCTGTCGAACGCTTCCGGAGGGCGGTCTTTTCCCCGACCTTCAAAGTCACCTTCAAGCTGTCCACGATCGCTGCCGTGATCTCGTCCTGGATGGCGAATATGTCGTCCATCTCCCGGTCGTACCGCTCCGACCAGAGATGGAAGCCGTCTTCGACATTAATGAGCTGGGCGGTGACGCGCAGCCGGTTGCCGGCCTTGCGTACGCTCCCTTCAAGCATGGCCTTAACATCGAGCTTCCGGCCGATCTCCCGGATATCGAGATTCATCCCTTTGAGGGCAAAGGCTGAAGTGCGAGCCACGACCCGCAAGTCTTGAATGTGGGCTAGGGCATTGATCAGCTCCTCGGCGATCCCCTCGCCGAAATAGTCCTGGTCTTTATCCGGACTCATATCAATGAATGGGAGGACGGCGATAGATGGGGTCATCTTTGGGAGGGCAACCGATGAGAGGGAAGCGATTTCAGCGAGATTGACCGACTTCAGGTCGCTGATCAGGGCGGCGGCATCCGGATAGCGGTCGAGTGGATTCTTCTGGAGACATCTCTCCAGGATCTTTACGACCCCGGCAGGGATATCCTGTCGCAAAGCGGTGACGGGCTGGGGATCGACGTGGACGATAGATTGAAAAATCGCTTGCTCATGTCCCCCTTGGAACGGGCCGTGGCCGGCGAGCATCTCATAAAGGAGACAGCCGAACGACCAAATGTCGGTGCGGTGGTCGACTTTCTTGCCAAGCGCCTGCTCAGGCGACATGTAGGCGACCGTCCCCATTACGATGGCCGTCTTGGTCAGGTCGCCGGCGTTCTCCAGTCGGGCCAGCCCGAAATCCATGATCTTGGCCTGCCCCTTAGCGGTGAGCATGACGTTAGCCGGCTTGATATCGCGATGGACGATCCCCTTGCGATGAGCTTCTTTTAGCCCCTCGGCGACCTGGACAGCGATGTCGAGAGTCTCTTCGATTTTGAGGGGCCCCTGGGCAATCTTCTCCTTTATGCTTTGTCCGTCGATATAGGTCATCGCGATATAGGCCTGGCCCTCCCGCTCCTCGACTTCATAGACCGTGCAGATATTGGGGTGGTCCAGGGCGGCGGCTGCCTGGGCCTCGCGGACAAACCGCTCTCTGGCTTCAGGAGATTGCGAAAGCTCGAAAGGCAGAAGTTTCAAAGCGACCGGACGCTTGAGCCTGATGTCTTCGGCTTTGAACACCACCCCCATGCCGCCCCGGCCAATCTCGTCGCTGATCCTGTATTTGTTCGCGAAGATCGCCCCTTTTCTTAACGCGGGAAGGGGCGTGGTCAGAGTTTTTGTGAAATAGGGGCTGTCTTGTCCCTCCGGGCTGAGGGGGGCTGCGCAATTTCCGCAGAACCGGGAAGTTTCGGGATTAGCGGAATGACACCTCGGACATTTCATGCCGGCATTCCCTTTATTCCTTTATCATAGGGAAAGCGTGGGCTAAACGCAAACGCGTCTTCTCTATCTTCTCGAGAAATTCAAGACGCACTCAGCAGCCGTATAATCCTTGTCGATGGACTCGATGCGGAGCTCCCATCCGGCCGCGCGGGCGCGGTCCTGCCAGATCGTCTCGAAAATCTTCCGGTAATCATCAAAAGAGATCTGCTGGCTGAGGTGCGCGGCCACCTTGTACAGGCGGAAAAAGTAGGTCCGCATCCTGACCACCGCCGCCTGGTCATCGAGCTTCTCCAAAGTGACCTCATTCGCGGTCAGGTTGGCTTGTTCCCAGCAGAGGTAGAGGATGAACGCCCGGGCCGGCTCGACAAACGGCACCCAAACCCGGGCGGCCAAAAAGTACCCGTTCCCGTCCCTGAAGAAATCGAAGGCGAATTCCCGGCCCTTAGCCTGAGCTAGCGTATTGAAAACCCGCACTTCCCTCGACCAATGAGCCTCCTCGCGGATATGCGCTTTCGTCTCTTCGGGGACATCCGGAAAAGTCGAAGTCGGGAGAGCCCCCATCTTATCCATTCGAATCGTTACGGCCTCAAGGTGCTGAAAATACCAGCTGTCCTTTTCGGCCAGGAAGGAAAAGACATAGGTGACCCTGGGGCCCTCAAAAGAGAGCGGGACCAAGAAATGGACCTGCGCGCCGACCCGATGGATTTCCGGCTCGGCCTCCATTTCCGCCCAAGCGACTCTCTCTCTGATCTCCTTGAGGTAACCCATCAAGGGGGATCGGAATTCTTCGTAATAAGGGCGCAGCCTGTCGGGCGTGACATCGCCTCTTTTCAAAGCGGCGACAAATTCCTTCCAGATGGAGATATCCTGCTGACCGCAGGGGGGCACGGCTGAGATAGCCGCCGAAGCGATAATGAGGACACCGCAGACTAAGGCCAGGATTCGGCTGGTTTTCACGCTTCCCTCCATAGTTCTCATGGCAAACACACCTCACTCTCCCCCTTTAGTCTAGACGAGTACCTTCTCTATATCAAAAATCAATCCAAGTCCTAAGCCTCCTCTTTTCCGTTGCCTTCTCGGCACAAAATGGTTTATCATTGAAGACTACCCCCATGGTCCTCTCAAGACCGATCGTCTCGAGAAAGGAGTAGTCATGAGAAAAATCATTATCCCGACAATCGGCCTCGCTCTCCTCGTCATTATTCTCCTCGGCCTGTATTCACAGCAGGCGGTCAAGGCCGGGGACGCGGCCCTGGGAACACGAAAGTACGACGATTATCAACAGCCCAAGTTCTGCGGCACTTCCTGCCACACGGATATCTATCAGCAATGGACGCAGGCCATGATGTCCCAGGCTTATACCCATCACTGGGACGAAATCGAATACTTTAAGCTGGCCGTCCCGCATGCAGAAAAGGACCAAATGGTGGCGGGCGTCAAGGCGGGCTGCAACGGCTGCCATACGCCCATGGCGTTCCTCGCCGGAGATGTCCCCCCTCCCCTTCCCTCGGCCAACAGCCGGGCCAACGAGTCAGTCTCCTGCGACATCTGCCACACGATCACCGGATTCGCAGGCGACACCCCATATAACTTCAACTGGATCTCAGAGCCGGGGAAGACCAAGTACGGTCCGCGGCAGGGCAATAATTCGCCTGAACACAATCTCGTGAAATCCGAATTCTTGGGCAAAGCGGAATTCTGCGGCACCTGCCACAATGAAAAAAGCCCTTACGGCGCCTGGGTCAAAGCCACTCATCTCGAATGGAAAGACGGCCCCTACGCCGCCCAGGGCGTCAAGTGCCATGACTGCCATATGACTTACGGCCAGGGCAAAACGGCTTCAATGGGCAATGCTTATCCGGACGCCCGGCAGCATCTCTTCCACGGCGCCCATGATCCCGGAAAAGTGCGGGGCACGATCGAGCTCCGTATCCATCCCGATATCCGCGAAGCCGTGCCCGGCGACAAGGTCAAGTTCACGGTCGTCCTTTTTAACCAGAAGACCGGCCACAAGTTCCCTACCGGCTCGGTTGAGGACCGGATCGTCTGGATGCATGTCGAAGCGGCCGACGCCAAAGGCAATGTCTACCATCTCCCCGTAGATAAGAAAGGTTTTGACGGGGAAGACACGACGATCGGCGCCGATGTCCTGGGATACCAGGATATGGGAACCGCCCTCGGCGATCCCAATTTCAAGGGTGTCCAGAGGGACGGCATCCCGCTCGGCGACCGCATCTTCCGGATGGCCTATTTCGACCCCCAGGGCCGTATCACCATGCAGCAGTGGAACACCAAATCGTTCGGGGTGGACTATCGCTTTGGACCCCGGGAGACCAAAATCGAGACCTGCAGCTTCACTCTGCCCGACAATATTGCACCCGGGCCGCTCAAGGTGACGGCCGTGTTGAACTACCAGAAACTGGTCAAGCCGGTGGCCGATTTTCTCGGCGTGCCTCCGGATGAAGCGGAGACCATCAAAGTCAACGACCACTCGACGACGATCACCGTTCTCCAGTGAGGTGAGAGATGAAGAAAGCGATCCTTATCACCATAGGTGCCGTCCTCCTCAGTCAGCTGGCCGTGGTCGAGCTTCAGGCCATCCCGGCATTCGCCCGAAAATATCAGATGACCTGCAAGACCTGCCACGCTCCTTTCCCCAAGCTCAAGCCATACGGCGATGAGTTCGCCGCCAACGGCTATGTCATTAAAGACAAGGACGCTCCCCGCTACAACATCGACACCGGTGATGATTTCCTTTCCCTCATCCGGGATCTGCCCTTGGCCGTGCGGCTGGACGGCTTCATCACCTACAATAATTCCGCCACCAAACAATTGGATTTCGCCTCCCCCTTCATGATGAAGTTCCTCTCCGGCGGAGAGATCACAAAGAATGTCTCCTATTTCTTCTACTTTATCTTCTCCGAGATGGGCGAGATCGCCGGGATCGAGGACGCCTTCATCATGTTCAATAACCTGTTCGGCTTCCAATTCGATTTCTATATCGGCCAATTCCAGGTTTCCGACCCGATTTTTAAACGCGAACTCCGCTTGACTCTGGAGGACTACCAGATTTTCTCCACCGAGGTCGGCGATTCGAGCGTGACCCTGACCTATGACCGTGGAGTGATGCTATCCTACGACCTTCCCACCCAGACGAGTGTCACCGTGGAAGTCGTCAACGGCTCGGGAATCGGTCAGGCAAATATTTTCAAGAACCTGGACTCGGACAAGTACAAAAATGTCGTTTTGCGTTTGTCCCAGGACGTGGGCAAGGACTTCCGCGTCGGCGGCTTCGGTTATCTGGGCAAAGAGAAAAAAGAGGCGGGCGTCAATTCCCTCTGGATGGTGGGCCTTGACGCGACCGTTACGGCCAAGCCGTTCGAGCTCAACCTGCAGTACGTCGAGCGCCGGGATGACAACCCCTTTTTCGCCGTCTCCAGCCTGGTGCCTCCGGAAGACATCAAGACCAGAGGAGCTTTTGCGGAGCTGGTCTACCTGCCCAAGGGCGACGACAGCAAATGGTACCTGGCAGGACTGTATAACTGGGTGGACGGCGACTTCGACGAACTGGACTATTCTTCGGCCACCATCCACTTTGGCCGGATGCTCCGCCGCAACATCCGGGCCACTCTCGAGTTCACGTATATCTTCGACAGCGTCTACGAAGACCATGGGAGGTTAGCCCTCGGTCTGATAACCGGCTTCTAAAAATGGGGACGTTCCCCAAAGTACCACCCTGCCTTTAATCCCGTCGGCAATAGACAGTAAGAACCGAGCAGGGTGGTACTTTGGGGAACGTCCCTAACTTTCTTCATAGGCAAACTCTATGGGCAAGGGAGCCTTGGTTAACATTATCCTCCGTATCCAGGTATACTCCTTTGTGGAATGGACCAAAAGGAGAATCGCTTGGTCGAGCTCGTCCTGGGCGGTCGGACAGAAGCTTTCGAACCCCTGGTAACGCCCTACCGGAAGCTCCTGCTGACCATGGCGTATCGCCTCAGCCGGAATATCGAGGAAGCCAAAGAGATCTCCCAGGAAACGCTGCTGCGGGCTTTTCGTTATCTCGGCTCGTTTGACAAAAAGAGAAGTTTTAAGAATTGGCTCCTTCAGATCGAGATGAACGTCTGGCGCAGTCTGGGCCCGAAAGCGCCGGATGAGGGAACGCTCCGCCAGATGGCCGTCCCCGATGCTGCGGAAAACCCAGAAGAAAGCCTGGCCGGAAAGGAAGCGCGGGAGAAACTCCTCTCCTGTCTGGACGGGCTCAGCCCCAGAGAAAGAGAGGTCTTTCTTCTCCGCGACATCGAAGGCCGGAGCGTCAAGGAAACGGCCGAGATATTGCGGACATCGGCCATTTCCGTCCGGGTCCATCTTTCCAGGGCGCGGGACAGGGTGAGGGAACTCGTCAAAGAACGATACCCCGGACTCATGAGGACTCAGGGATGAACTGCTTCAGGGCCAGAAAATGGATCCTTCTCTACGCGGAGGCTGATCTCCCGGCAAGAAGATCGCAACGCTTGGAAGCGCACCTCGATAAGTGCGCAACCTGCAAGAAGGAGATCGAAGAGATCAGGGCCGCTCTGGCCGGGATCCAAACTGTCGCCGATCAAGGAACTCTCGATTGGCCGGAGGCGGAATGGATGGTCTTGATGGCCCGGATTAAGTCAGAACGGCCCGGGCCTCGTCCCAAGTCTACCCTGCAGGCATTTCCCCGAAAATCGTGGGCCTATGGGCTCGCCCTGGTCCTGATCTTGGTCGCAGCGGTCCTGATCCGGAAGATCGTCCCCTCTCCGCCCCCAACCTCCCTTCTCACTGAGATCATGATGCTCACTCCGGCCCAGCCATTCCGCGCACTGAGGGCGGATGAGGCAACTTCGGCTCGCTATCCTC
>Ga0153915_10003627_pt1 | contig 14155 bp, 9 predicted proteins | sample Opewatmetagenome_2_FD_107003 | JGI IMG/M metagenome (GOLD analysis project Ga0153915, IMG submission 107003) | Freshwater wetland microbial communities from Ohio, USA - Open water 3 Core 3 Depth 3 metaG | ecosystem: Environmental > Aquatic > Freshwater > Wetlands | place: USA: Ohio, Lake Erie... | reverse complement strand
GTGTCCACGAACTTGGCTTTCCAGTTCTGGCTGCCGTAATACCCCGTAAGCTCGTAGATGTCTCTGTCGTGCTGTGTGGGTAGGACGTTGTCCACAGTAAGGAGCGGCGTCGTATCTTTCCTCAGCACATTGATCAGGTTAAACCAGGTGTAAGGCCCGGAGGGCACCCCAAGAGGCTTGATGGCCAGCCCATAGAGCGGCATGAAAGACTTGCTCTCGTACTCGTTGCTTCCCAGAATGATCGGCATCTTGTTGTATTTACCTGCCTGAATGGCCGGAATCCAGCCTCCTACGGGCATAACCGTTCCATCCTCGATCGCCGGGAAGGTCGGCACGGACCCATATTTCAGGATGGCGAGGAAGAGGTCGCCGGCAGTTGTCGCTCTCAGGTAGGCTTCCAGGGTTCCGTCGGTCTCCATGGCGATACGGCGCGCCTTTGCTGTTGCTGAGTCAACATTCTCTTTGAACCTTATGAGCTTCTCAACGATGTCGTTTGCCTGCCCGCGCCCGGACGTGATTGGCGGGTTTAGGGAGTCTCCTATGGGCACCGTGACCATCCCGCCACTCTCGGACATGGCCCGGTGGAAGAGACCTTTGCCGCGGGGCGACACCACCATGTTCATCACATTGTGCCCGCCCGCGGACTCGCCTGTAATGGTCACATTATGGGGGTTGCCGCCAAAAGCATCTATATTTTTCCGAATCCACTTAAGGGCCTGGGCGTGGTCAAGGGTTCCGAAATTCCCCGAGTCGGAAAGCTTGTCGTGGCCCGTCTGGATCGCCGGGTGGTAGAACCATCCCATAGGGCCGAGCCGGTACTGGACAACCACCACGATCACATCCGACTGGGTAGCCAAGACCGAGCCGTCATAGTCCCTGCCGGACCCGAAGTTGTTGGAGCCTCCGTGGATCCACACATAGACGGGAAGTCTTTCATGGTGGTATGTCGGGCGTTCCGGACGATAGATATCAACGTATAGGCAGTCCTCGCTACTGTCCGGGTCCACTACCCCGGTGCGAAGCCATTCCTTGGTTGTTAAAAGTTGCGTACACTTTTTGGCCGGCAAAGTCGCATCGCGAACGCCGTGCCAGGAATCTGGATCCTCAGGAGCCGCCCATCGTAGGTCACCCACAGGCGGCTTGGCGTAGGGAACACCCTTCCACACAATAACTTCTTTGTCTTCGTTCACATAGCCTTTCAGCTTGCCATAATCCGTTTTGACAACTGTGTCGTGGTTGTCCCATGCTTGAGCGGGGACAATGATAAACACTGCGAGAACCAAAGCAGCGATACTGGACCAAAGAGCAAGTTTTTTTCTACAGTTCATCTCGACTTTCCTCCTTTCTGGAAAATGTTGGCCTGTTCCGATTGTAAATAGAAAAAGGAATTCAACAATTCAGTAGAACTCTTAAGGTTAAAGAAAAGAAAACCCTAGCTTTCTTTCCCGGAGATAAAAACAAAAAGCCTCCAAAGGAGTAAAATTACCTCCCTCGGAGGCTTCATATTGGCACCTTCTGGTGACCCAACTTTCTCATCTTGCTTCCCGGCAAAGTGAAGCCTTGGATTGGGATTTTTAAATATTATGGAAACTTGAGGCCTTGAACGATAGCAGAGCAAAAAACAGTTGTCAAGCGGAATTTTGGGGTTCGGTATGTTGTAAACAGACATGGGTGACACTGGTTGAGGATCGTCTCAGGGCTGGACCATAATGTCTTTAATGTCTCCACCCGATGGCCACCACCATGACGTGGCTCGGGGGTCAGGGTGGTGAGCGCCGGCAGCCTCGGCCGGGCGCAATCCGGCCAAGAAGATAAAAGCATCTTTCCGTCGAAGCCGGCGGGGTGCATCTGCCCGCCCCATCTACGGAGATCGCAGTGCCTCAGGATGCCAAGCTCAACGCCCTGGCCCCCGAGCCCTCTGAGCCGCTGACAATTATGAAACCAACTTCCGAGAATCCACCTTGCGGACCCCGCACAGGATCACCGCTCTTACCCCTAGATCGGAAGCAACTGTGTTGCCCATGTCTGTTGACAGGACAAATTTTGGGGTTCGATGACGTATCATTTCTTGGGTCAGGAAGAAGAAATGGGGTAGGCGGTCGAGTTAATTTTTTCTCTTGACAGGAGGGAACCTAGGATGTCCCCCATCCAGTGTTTGACCTGAGGATAGTCAGGGCGGTAGAAATCGGGATTTTCCAGTCGCCAGCAGGCATCGTTTTCTGCCTTGAGGGTTTTAAGGGGGAGAAAATACTCCCCCAGTCACCCCGGAATACACACTTTACCCCATTGTTTTCTCTTAGCTACTATTCCAAAATTCTTAGTAGAAGCACAGAAATGATCGAAGCCTCGATTTTCCGCATAGAACGATGGAAGGCCGGGATATGGATATGGATAGGGTTGCCGAAAATAATTTTTCGAGGGCTGCGACCGGGGAGAAGGGAAAAGCATTTAGATTGATTGCACTTACTTTGTTCTTCTGTTCATTTAGCCCAGGAGGTGGCTCGCCTCAGTCAAGTCTCCCTCCGGTCCAAGGTACGCTATCGAATGACCCCTCTCCGGGCGTTACCTATCCGGTCAATTTTGAACCCAATCTAACCCCATCGCCTTCCACCTCCCAACCCTGTATAAGGATTCTCGACAATTGCGGAAATTCAAAATATTACCAGGAAATAATTAACTCTCCAGCTGCTTTTGATTTCGAGACCGAACCGAACGGGGGCACTGATCTTGAGAAATATGATCTGCTGATCTGGAAAGCGGCGGCGAGATATAAGGTAGATTATGCCCTGGTCAAGGCAGTTATCAAGGCGGAATCAAACTTTGATCCCCTGGCCATCTCCCGAGCGGGGGCCAAAGGTTTGATGCAGCTCATGCCGGCAACGGCCGACGCTCTTGGGGTCAACGATTCCTTCCATCCGGAGGATAACATACAAGGGGGAGTCCGCTACCTGCGCTATCTATTAGACCTATTCGAAGGAAACTTGCATTTGTCGCTGGCAGCTTACAACGCCGGGGAGAATGCCGTCTTCCGGCATAACGGCATTCCTCCTTATCGGAACACCCAGACCTTTATCCAGCGGGTCCTGCGGTATTCCCAGGAATACAGCAGTGAATCAGGAATCCCGATTCTTCTTGAAACTCACCCGCTGAATCATACCTTTACCTTTTCAGGCGCAAAAAGCGGGGATGGACTTTCCTCTTTTCACTTTTGCCAAGCGATGCAAGATCAAAAGCGAGAAATCACGAACGAGTAACCAAAAGCGTGCAACGAGCATTTACATCCCGGCGCCAATTTCCTAAGATGGGTTCGGTCGGGAAATGGAATTCGATTATCGCAAGGGAATGAAAATTATCCGTTACCCGGAAGCCGAAGAGAAGAAATATCCCAGTGATCAGGCCAAAGGATCTGGCGGCAGGGGGATTGTCGCAGGTTGCCGTTCATTATATTAAAGGGGGGACGGTCCCCCTTTCCGTCCTTAATTACCCTGCTCCCACCCCATAAAAGAACCATAAAAGCAAGACCTTTAAAAGTAATAAACTATTATTCCACGATCGCTTCCGTGCGCCCTTTTTCTTTTCCTATTTGCGCGTACAGGGTCTCTAAATCAGGAGGGGGCGAAACGAGGAGTTCCTCTGGTTTGCGAATGAGGGATATTGCCCCTGTTGAACAAGTGGACACACACAACCCGCATCCCATGCAGTAATCTTCATTAACTTGGGCAATTCCCTCTTTCATGCTGAGTGCTCCGAATTGACATCGATCGATGCAGCTTTCACAACCCACGCACAATTCTTCGTCCATCTTTGCAAAGTAATAGGAACGGCTCACACATCCATGCCGCTTATAATTCTTAACCACCCGTAACACACCACAACTGCACGAGCAACAATTGCACATGACCCATGGTCCAGTTGCCGCGTTCTGCAGCATATGCACGAGTCCCTCTTCCTCTGTCTGCGCCAGAATTTCAAGAGCCTCTTCTTTGCTGATCATCCTGCCCGGCCACCCATTTTCGATGGAAAACTCTGCTACCGGTGAAAAGGCGAAGCAATTTTGTACGGTATGACTACACCCTTTCCCGAGCATTTTCGCTCTGGTTCTGCAGATGCAATCAAGCACGGCGATTCCCTCTGCCTTTTCAATATATTCCGAGATCTTTTGGTGCGGCAAAATAACCGATTCTGTGGGTATATTTTCCTCCACCGGGATAATCCTGAAATAGCTTGTTTTACTGCGGAAAAATTCAGCTCCAAAAGCTTCATTCTGGTATTGGTTGTCGAGATTGATGAATTCCTTATCCCGTTTACCAATAAAGACCTGCCTCAACATGTATTCATCCATCCCGTGAACGTAGGGCTCCAGATGGAATCGTACCTTATCCCCTTCTTTCCTTCGCATGATGAGCCCTCTCCTCGACATCGCGTAGAGTTTTTGGGCCAATTCTTTGGGATCATACCCTAACCGAAGAGCTATTTCCTCGGGGCTTTCGGGTTTCGGAGTCATTGCCAAAGCGATTTCAGCTTCTTCCTTTTCAAACATCTTTTTCAAGAGGGCAATTTCCACACCACTCTTGGTTGCTGGATAGCCTATCGGATACTGATGAAAATGTTCCTGCAACTTTCTATAAATGTCTTCCGTCATGACTTCTTCCTCCTTGTTTAGAGCAAGCTGTAAGTAAAAAGATGAGCCCCCGTTTCTGCGAATTTGGGACTTCTCGTAAATCCTTTATCCTAAACTCACACCACCTTCCAGAAAAGATGAAGGGAAGCTTTTGGTTCAGATGGAGATTAGCAAAATAGGAGAAAAAGTCAACCGACCTGAGGATTAATTTTGGGGGAAGGGGGAAGTAGTGAAAGCGCCGGCGAGAACCGGCATGGAGAGGGGACACGGGACGTAGTGGAAAATATGCACCTTGCATCAACGGGGATTTTTAAGACAGAGGCATGCCTCGCCAGGTGAGAGTAGATGTTCCTAGGACCTACATCATGTAACGATTCAAGGTATTGTTGCGGAGCTGGCGCCGCAGTAGGAGTCTGCACCGTGGCTATCGCAAAGGCCACCCGAAAAGTCAGTGGACATGGTCAAAAGTGCAAGCTTTCCACTACGTCCTCCGTGACGTCCCCCATGCTGGCATTTGACATAATTTTAGGATTTAAATCTTCAGCTCGCCTCCGTTTGTTTTTCTTCCTCTACTTCACTTACAAATCAATACGCGGGAGGGAAATAGGTTCGCGAGACCTATTTTCCCTCCAATCTCATTTTTCTGTGTGAATAAGCTACCTCAGAAGTAACGCCCCCTCCCTTATCCATGAGGGAACCCTCCGCCGCTTGACTCCCCGAATAATTCCAAAATATTTTCCTTGACGAACCTCACCATCTCAAGTATTAGTTGTCATGACAACATTGTCAATCCTCAGGAAAATAATGAAAATAAAGATTCATCCGATGGACGAATTGCTTAGTTTCTGGGTTTACCGTATGCAGACCCAGTCGAGCACCGTCCTGCGCAGGGCTTTCGAAGCTGCCGGCTACATTCTCACCGGCGAGCAATGGGGCGTGCTGACCCGCCTGAAGGAGGATGAAGGGATCAACCAGAGCCAGCTCGGGGAGAAGATGCTGAAAGACCGGCACAACGTCACCCGGATTCTGAACCTTCTCGAAAAGCGCGGGTATATCAAGCGCCGGGCCGACAGCGCCGACATGCGGGCGTACCGCATATTTCTGACCCAAGAGGGACGGGCGGTCCAGGAAAGTTTGAACTCCATCGTCGAGAATCACTTAAAGAACATGTACAGCGGGCTCAGCCCGGAAGATCTGGCCGCCATGCGCCGGATCGTCGAGCGTGTGGTGACAAACCTCGAAAAAACGCCCCATGACCGAGACGATACGCCACAGGACGGGAAAGGAGCCGATGCAGACAACTGAAGGCTGGAAACAGCGGACCTTAGGCGGGCGTCTTTCCAGATTTATTTTAGCGGGATTTATTTTTCTTTTTCCGGCCGGATGCGGAAAAACCCAGCAGCAGGCGGCGCCTGCTCCTCCGGCCGTTGAAGTGGCGGGGGTGATCCAGAATGATGTCCCGGTGTATGCGGAATGGATCGCTTCCACGGACGGATTGGTGAACGCCACCATCCGCGCCCAGGTCCAGGGATACCTCGTCGCCAGAAGTTACAAAGAAGGGGATTTCGTCAGGAAGGGCCAGATCCTTTTTGAGATCGACCCCCGGCCTTTTGAGGCCGCCGTCGAGCAGGCCGGCGGGGCGTGGCACCAGGCGCAGGCCGCCCATAGCCGGGCGAAAGCGGCGCTGGAACAGGTCCGGGCCGAGGTCGCTCAGGCGGAAGCCCGCTACACCCCCGCTAAATCCCACCTTGACCGGGTTCGCCCGCTTGCCGCTCAGCATGCCCTGAGCCAAAAAGATCTGGACGACGCGATCGGCAGTGAAAAGACGGCAGATGCCGCCGTGCGCGCCGCTCAGGCCGCCGTTGCCGCGGCCCAGGCCTCCCTCGAAGCCTCGCAGGCTGCCGTGCTCGCCTCGAAAGCCGCTCTAGAGAAAGCCCGCCTTGATTTGGGGTTTACCAAGATCCTCTCGCCCATTGACGGCATCGCCGGCATCGCCAAAGCCCAGATCGGCAACCTAGTGGGCCCCGGATCCATCGAGGAGCTGACGACCGTTTCCACGGTCAACCCGATCCGGGTATACATTCCCGTGAGCGAGCAGGAGTATATGCAGAACAACGGGAATGGGAGGAACACTTCCCGGCAAGCAACTTTCGAGCTGATTCTGGCGGACGGGAGGATTCACCCCCACAAAGGGTCGTTCTCGTTCACCGACCGCCAGGTGGATACCCGAACCGGAACGATCAAGATCGCCGCCGTTTTTCCCAATCCGGGAAATCTGCTTCGCCCCGGGCAGTTCGCCCGCGTGCGCGCCGCAAGCCGGGTGAAGAAAGGCGCGCTCTTGGTTCCCCAGCGGGCTGTTATTGAGATCCAGGGAACATATCAGGTCGCCGTCGTGGGTGCGGACAACAAGGTGGATATCCGCCCCGTCAAAGTGGCCGAGCGCATCGGAACCCTGTGGGTCATCGATGAAGGCCTCAAGCCTGGGGAGCAGGTCGTTGCCGAAGGAGTCCAGAAAGTGAGGCAGGGGGTGGTCGTGACCCCGAAGCCTTTTGCCCCCACAACGGGCCCCGCGCCCAACACCCCATCCCCTCCGGTCCCTGCGAGCGCAGCCAAAAGCCGGTCTGCGGGCCAAGAGACCGGGGGGCGATAGGGCATGTCCAGGTTCTTCATCAACCGGCCCATCGTGGCCATAGTGATCTCCATCCTTCTCGTCATCGTCGGCCTCGTGTCCCTCATGGGGCTCCCCGTGGCCCAGTTCCCGAACATCGTTCCCCCCGAGATCTGGGTGCGTACCACCTACGTCGGGGCCGACGCGGAGACTGTGGAGAACTCCGTCGCGCAGCCCATCGAACAGCAGATGAGCGGCGTCGATAACATGAACTACATGTATTCTCTTAATTCGAACAACGGCACGCTCCGTTTATACGTCAATTTCGACGTCAACACCGACCCGAACACAGACCTCATCCTGACGCAGATGCGGCAGAATCAGTCGCAATCGCAGCTCCCGCCGGACGTGCGCAATTACGGGGTCACCGTCCAGAAGTCGCTGGCCACCCAGCTGATGAACGTCTCTCTCTACTCGCCGAAGGGGACGCACGATGCGGCATTCCTGGCCAATTTTGCCCATATCAACCTTTATGATCAGCTCCTGCGCGTGCCGGGCGTCGCCAGCATCACGGTCTTCGGCTCGGGCCAATATGCGATCCGCATCTGGGTCAGGCCGGACACCCTCGCCAAGCTCGGCATCTCCGTCCCCGAGATCATTAATGCGGTCCAGAAACAGAACACGGTCAACCCCTCGGGCCAGATCGGCGGCGAGCCCGCTCCGCCGGGACAGGAGTTCACGTACGCGGTCCGCGCCCAGGGGCGCCTCGTCTCCGAGGACGAGTTCGCCCGGATCGTCGTCCGGGCCACCCCCGATGGTTCCATCGTCCGCCTCAAAGACGTCGCGCGCATCGAGCTCGGCACCCAGGATTACAACGTCAAAAGCCGGCTGAACGGCCGCCCGGCCGCGAACATCGCCATCTACCCGCTTCCCGGGTCGAACGCCATCGCTACGGCGCAGGGGGTGAAAAAACTTTTGGCCCAGGCGAAGGAACGGTTCCCGGCGGACCTCGAATATGCGGTGCCCCTGGACACAACGCGCGCCGTGACCGAGGGCATCCGGGAGATCGTCAAAACGCTCTTGCTGGCCCTTCTTCTGGTAATTCTCGTCATCTTCATCTTTCTTCAGGGATGGAGGGCGACGCTCATCCCAACCCTCGCCGTTCCCGTTTCGCTCATCGGCACGATGGCCGCCTTCCCCCTCCTGGGATTCTCGATCAATACCCTATCCCTTTTTGGGTTGGTGCTGGCCATCGGCCTCGTGGTTGACGATGCCATCGTCGTCGTGGAAGCCGTCGAACGCCACATGGAGGAAGGCCTCTCCCCGAAGGAGGCGACCCTCAAAACCATGGCGGAAGTTTCGGGGCCGGTCATGGCCATCGCCCTGATCTTTGCCGCCGTCTTCCTGCCCACGGTATTCATTCCGGGGATCACCGGTCGCCTCTACCAGCAATTCGCCGTGACCATCGCCATCTCCGTTGTCATTTCGGCCTTTAATGCCCTGACCCTAAGCCCGGCCCTGTGCGCCTTGATTCTCAAACCCCGGGAAGAAGGCTACGGACCCCTCGGCGGCTTTTTTCGGTTATTCAACCGGGCGTTCGGCTGGACCGCCAACAGTTATGTAACCCTTTGCGGGCGCCTCATCCGCAAGAGCGCCCTGGCTCTCATTTTTTTAGCGGTGATCGCCTGCCTCGCCGGTTTTCTGGGAAAAAAGATCCCCACGGGGTTCCTGCCCGAAGAGGACCAGGGGTACTTCTTCGTGGCCTTAAACCTTCCCGACGCCGCTTCCCTTCAGCGGACGGATATGGCCTGCAAAAAGGTCGAGGAAATCCTGAAGAACATGCCGGGCGTGGAATACTACATGTCCATCGCCGGGTTCAATCTGTTGAACAACATTTTGATGACTTCCGGAGGGTTTTTCATCGTGACCCTGAAGGAATGGAAGGAGCGGGAAAAACCCGAAGAGCACGCCCAGGCCATCATGGCCCGCTTGAACCGCGAGCTGGCCAAATTGCCGCAGGGGGTCGGGTTCGCCTTCTCGCCCCCGGCCATCCCGGGGGTCGGGACCGCGGGCGGAGTCACGTTCATTCTCCAGGATCGGGCCGGCAGGGATATTCGGTTTTTAACGGACAACCTCAACCGCTTCGTCGAGGCCGCGCGCCGGCGCCCCGAGCTGGCCTTCGTGGCTACGACCTTCCTGCCGGCAGTGCCCCAGGTCTTTGTTAACGTGGACCGGGACAAGGTGCTGAAACAGGGAATCGACCTCGGGCAGGTCTACCAGACGCTCCAGATGTTCATGGGCGGATATTTTGTCAATTACTTCAATCGTTTCGGCCGCCAGTGGCAGGTTTATGTCCAGGCCGAAGGGGAATACCGCACACGGGCGGAGAACGTCGGGCAATTTTACGTGTACACCGACCGGGGAGACCCCGTTCCGCTCTCTGCCGTCACGAGCGTCGAGTCCCGTTCCGGTCCCGAGTTCACGATGCGCTACAACCTGTACCGCTCCGCCCAGATCAACGCCATGGCGAACCCGGGGTACAGCTCAGCGCAGGCCATGAAAGCCCTCGAAGAGGTCTTCGCCGGAACGATGCCCCGGGAAATGGGCTTCGACTACCTCGGCATGAGCTTTCAGGAAAAGAAGGCCCAGGAAGGCGTGCCTGCTTCCGCCATCTTTGGCCTTTCCGTGCTTTGCGTCTTCCTCATCATGGCGGCCCAGTACGAGAGTTGGTCCCTGCCGTTCAGCGTGCTTCTCGGAACGCCCGTCGCCGTCTTCGGCGCCTTTGCGGCGATCTGGCTCCGCGGGCAGGTGAACAATATTTTTGCGCAGATCGGCCTCATCGTGCTCATCGGCCTCGCCGCCAAGGACGCCATCCTGATCGTAGCCTTCGCCAAGACCCGGCACGAACAGGGTAAACCCCTCGCCGATGCCGCCCTGGAAGGGGCGCGCCTGCGTCTCCGGCCGATTCTCATGACCTCCTTTGCGTTTATTCTGGGCGTCGTCCCGCTGGCCCTTTCCACAGGGTCCGGCGCAATCGGCCGGCAGATCATGGGGACGGCGGTGATGGGGGGCGTGGCCGCGGGGTCGTTGATCACTCTTTTGCTAATCCCGGTCACTTTTTACATCGTCGGCAGAGTCGTCGCGCGGAGGAGAAGGGAGCGGGCGAAAAAGGAGGCCGGAGACCATGCCTAAACGGATCTTCTTTTTTCTTTTCTTCATCCTCTTCGGATGCACGGTCGGACCGAACTACCGCCGCCCTACGGTGGAAACGCCGCCCTCCTGGCGCTTCGAGGAAAAAGAGGCCCGTTCCGCCGTCAACATTGCCTGGTGGGAGCAATTTGGCGACCCGGTTCTGAACGGTCTTATTCAGGACGCGCTCCGGGAAAATAAGGAAGTGCGGATCGCCGCGGCGCGCGTCGAGGAGTTCATGGGGCGTTATGGAGCTACCCGGGCGGCGCTCTTTCCGCAGTTAACCGCGGGCGCGAGCGCCGGGAGAAGCCGGGTATCGGACCGGACCGCCGCGCCTACAACCGGCATGCAGAACCCGGCGGACAATTATCTGGCCTTCCTGAACGCAAACTGGGAGATCGACCTTTGGGGCAAACTACGGCGGGCCACGGAAGCGGCCCGGGCCAACGTTCTGGCCACGCAGGAAGCCAGGAGGGCCGTAGTCCTTACCCTGGTCGCCTCGGTCGCCAACGCTTACGTGAACCTGCGCGAGCTCGAAACCGAGCTCGAGATCGCCCGGCGCACCATGAAAAGCCGCGAGGAATCCTACCGGCTCTTTCAGCTTCGTTTCGATGGAGGGGTGATCTCCGAGGTGGAACTGTACCAGGTGAAATCCGAGTACGAGCAGGCGCTCGCAACGGTTCCTCTCCTTGAAAAATTAATCGCCCAGCAGGAGAACGCTTTGAATGTTCTCTTGGGCCGTAATCCGGGCCCCATCCCGGCGGGCAGGGCGATGAATGAGCTGTTGCTCCCGGGGGTCCCCGCGGGTCTGCCTTCCGATCTTCTGGCCAACCGCCCCGATATCCGCCGGGCGGAGCAGGACCTGATTGCGGCGAATGCGCGCATCGGGGTCGCGCGGGCATATTATTTCCCCTCGATCTCTTTGACCGCCCTATTCGGGTATGTCAGTACGGACCTGTCCAACCTCTTCTCAGGCCCGGCAAGGACCTGGAGCTGGGCCGCGCCGCTAACCGCCCCCATCTTCACGGCCGGCGCCATCCGCGGGCAGGTGGAGGCGGCGGAGGCCGTGAACCGTGAATTTCTCATTCAATATGAGCAATCGATCCAGGCGGGGTTCCGGGAGGTGGAGGATGCGCTGATCGACCAGCGCAGGTCGAGAGAACGGCTCGAAGTTCAGACCCGGCAGGTCGACACGCTCCGGAATTACGCCCGCATGGCCCGCTTGAGATTCGAAACCGGGCACACGAGCTACCTCGAAGTGCTCGACGCGGAGCGCAGCCTTTTCAACGCCGAACTCGCCCAGGCCCAGACCAAAGGCGCCCTCTTCCAGGCACTGGTCAACCTTTATAAGGCCATGGGAGGAGGCTGGGTTGTGGACGCGGAGCAGAAGACAGGCGGATGAGCAGGCCTGGGAATTCCATACGGAATTAAAACCTAAAAGACTTATTCGGAAGGTCAGGACCTACGGAGGTAATAGTCACCTCCCAACTTATTTCAATTTTGGTGGTCTCACGATGAGTACCGGACAGGGGGAATTTTTAACGACGCTCTCTGCTGTGCTGCCCAAGAATAAATGGTTTAGTCCCGTTCTCCCATGGGTTCCCATCACGATGATCTCTACAGACTCTTTCTGTGCGAGGTTAACAATCTCGGAATGAGCTTCTCCCTCTCCTGCCTCAGTGAAGAGGAATTCGTAGTCCCTAAACGCTTCTAAAACGGTTGCATATCGATCCATAGCTTTTTTCCTACCAAGTTCAATGCGCTTCGCTTTTGATTTATCTAGGCTTTCCGGAGATGTCCAATAATAATAGGTTCGCTCCACGATGACATGAAAGATCAACAGCTTAGCTCTATACGTCCTTGCCAAATTAAGTGCGTAAGGGAAGGCGTAGTCGGAATTTTCCGAAAAATCCGTACAAAACAGAATTTTTTTGAACATGGAAACCTCCAGGAAAAAACTGTTATACTTTCTCAAAAACGGCCTATATTGAATAGCTTCCAAGAATCTTCCTGAACCCAGGGAAGGGGAAATTATCCACCACATTGGGCGGCATTCATAATCATATCACTTTCGTCTTTCCATTTCTGCAGTCCCAGCTCTGCACGGATGTTTTGAATCTCCTGCTGAATCCGCCTGCCCTCAGCGCCCATTTCGCGCAAAAGCAGTATGGCCAACCCTATGGCTGTTTCGGGCTCCTCAATACAGCGCGTCATCTCGTCCAGCCAGGCCCGCTCCTTTAGGTACCGCGCTCGGACAAAAACATGCAAATCAGGGTTAATTTTCATTATGGTAAACCCCCGGCTCTGTGGGGGGACTCATAGAGTTTGGCCTTTCCGGGAATTGACAAACCGAGAAAAATAAGAGAGCCTCCCAGGGGTGAACCGCTCAAAGTTCAAGAACCGGGAGGCTTTCAGTGGACGACAAGCAGAGCAATCCTCTCCGGTGAAAACGACAACCCAATTATTATGATCTTGGCAGGTTTGCATTTCTTTCCCCCCTTTTCTCTTGTCGCGGGAGCCCCACCGTGCGATGAGAATATAGGCGGACTCTGGGGACATCTGTCTCCACACCCTTCCGGTTCGTCACTAAGAGCCTCAGTTTCTCACTTCGCAGTGCATGGCTGAGGCTCTTCCTTTTTAGCCCATTTTTGCATTCCTGTTGCTTTTCGGCTGCCAATTTATGAAAAGGGGTTATAAATGGATAGTGGGGGGAGGTCAAAATTATACGTATACTCATCATGGAGTACTTCCTCCTGAAATTATCGAGTGACACATTTTGACAAATGGGGAAAATAGGGGACGCCCTTTACTTTTGCAGTTTCATATATCGATAAGCTTGTATCCATTGGCCAAGGCCAATCTTTCCCCGCGCTTGACCGACTGACTTACCCCGGACAATGAAAGACCGAATCTTCTCGATAGCTCAGCCATACTTATGCCAAGATCTCGTACCGCCCAATAGCATAGAAGGCTCCGCGCGTTCACCCGGCTCCGTTCTTTGCCAGGCGCCCAAATCCCCAATGGTTCCAAGCCCATCAATTCCGATACCCGCGAAGCAATTCTGGCAAGATCCATCCCTTGAGCCTGCAAACGATATTTTCGTTCCATGCATTCTTGGGAAACGGAGAGTGCCTCTTCAACAAAATCTCCACCGCCCAGGATCCGCTCATCCGACTTCTGAAATATTTTGGCCCTGCGCATAGCTTTCACCGCAGCCCACCCCCCATGGCTGCGAATTAACCCCCCACCGATCAAATCTGGCCGTTTCCCCTGGGCAATTCCCTCCCGGACAAATGCCTCATATCGCCGGCGGGCAATCCCTAGCCTCTCATCATAGAGCCGTAATATTCCTCTTGTATCCTGCCAGTCTCTTTTCACCTGGCCCAAGATTGCACTGTGACCCGAAAAGGGATATTTTCCCAAAGCTACCATATCCTCTACGATTCGGGATCGGATCGGATTCAAATGAATGTATCGCACCAACTCCAGCAGATAGGCATCTTCCTGGCACAGGATGGATTTATAACGATTTTGGAACAGATGTCCGTGTCGGCGGTGGCGACGATTGAAGGAAACTGCATACCCGGTCAAAAGCCGCCGCATCAGGGTAGCCACGGGAGTTTGACCGGTCTTCAGCAGCAAATGGACGTGACTGGGGATAAACGCCCACGCCAAACAAGGGGTCTTGGTTTCCTTAAGGATTCTTCCGAGCCGTTCAAGGAAGTTATTCCGGTCGG
>Ga0153915_10003626_pt1 | contig 14159 bp, 14 predicted proteins | sample Opewatmetagenome_2_FD_107003 | JGI IMG/M metagenome (GOLD analysis project Ga0153915, IMG submission 107003) | Freshwater wetland microbial communities from Ohio, USA - Open water 3 Core 3 Depth 3 metaG | ecosystem: Environmental > Aquatic > Freshwater > Wetlands | place: USA: Ohio, Lake Erie... | reverse complement strand
GATCTCGGCAACGCTCATGTTGAGCATCCGCATGTACTCCTCCTTGGGGAGGAGTTTTGCCTTCCGCACCCGCATCCTGGTGCACACATAGATGTACGGTGCTGAAATATTCACACCCATACGCGTGCCCCCTTACCCGAACAGGATATCCGACGCATCCTTTAACCCGGATTCCCACACCTTCGCAAGGAACGTGCGGTAGCTGTAATCAATCTGCAACTCTGCCCCTTCGCCTTCAATCAGGAGGCCGCCATCGATATTGACGGGCTCCCCGAGTTTGAACCCTGCAAACTCCGGGTTCTCGGCAATGACCGCCTTGGCGGCTGCCTGGTCCCGGGCATTACAGAAGATCCTGCCTTTCGGGATCTCCTTCTTTGCCTCGGCGAGGAGTTTCTTGATCGCTTCGCGATGGAAGCTCTCAGGGAGGGCTGCGATATCCTTGCGGGTTGTCTCGTAGACTTGATCCAGGAGCGCTTTCTGCGTGTTCAGGATCTCGCGCTTGACAAGGAGGTTGGCAGCGGAAACGTCCTGGCTCACGATGTGAGCGGACTGCTTTGCTGACTCCTCTTCTGCGGCAAGCTTGATCTCCTCGCCACGCTTGGTGGCTGCCGCGATGATCTGGTCTGCGTCCTGCTTGGACGCTGCACGAATCTTTTCCGCTTCGGACCTGCCCTTTTCCCTGATTTCTTCGACTACTGCTTCCAGTCCCATTGTTCTCTCCCTTAGAAGAGCAGAAGGAGACCGACGACGAGACCGAAGATGACGATTGTTTCAGGGATAACCGTGAAGAGAAGACCAAGACCGAAGAAGTCCTTGTTCTCTGCAATGGCGCCGACTGCTGCGGCACCGATGCCCATCTCGGCAACACCGGTACCGACGCCGGTGAGACCGACGGCGAGCCCTGCGCCGATTGCCTTCATTCCCATCTGCGATGCCTGGATCGATGCGAGATCTGTGGTTGCTACTGCTATTGCTTCAACTGCCATAATTTATTCCTCCGTAAATCTGCGTTTCATTCCGAATGGAACGTACCTGATGCCTCCACCCTTGTAGAACTTGGTGAAGAATTCGACATAGTGCAAACGAATTGAGTGGAGCCCGCCACCCAGAAGACCCAGCGCGATATTGAGGGTGTGACCGAACAGGAATATCACCAGTCCGATGACAATCATCACAATACCGACAATGGAAAGTTCCTTCATACCGGGGCTGATGAACATCCCGATAGCCATATAGTTGACGACCATTGCGATCGCGACCGATGAGAGGCCGACCGCAACAAGACGCGCATAGGATAAAACATGGGAAATGATCGTGGGTAACTCGATCACTTCAAGGACCGAATCCCGTGCGATGAAAATGACACCGACAAGGATGAGTGCTGCCCCGACAAACGTGCCAAGGTTGAACCCTGCTGCAACAACCGGAAGCCCGGTGAGATTGGGCATGTACGGCATTACAACATTCGACCAGATTGCAACGAGTATACCCCACATGACCGCCAGCCAGCCGAAGTTTGCCATGACGGCAAGCATGCGGTGGTGGCCGTGGTCCTGCTTTGCATGGTTATACATGCCAAGGGACCTGCCCAGCGTGATGTGCAGGACACCGATCCAGATGGCCATGATCATCAGTGCAGGAATTGCCGGCCCGTGACCGCCAGCTTCCGTTGCCCCGATGAGCAGGTGCCTGCTGGGCATGATGAACCCGGCGTACCCGTGAATCAGGTTCGGGAACCCACCTAACCCGAGAACCCAGCCAACGACCTGTGTGAGTTCGAAGCCAAGGAACTCGTTGAAAAGCACACCGAAGATGATGCTGGAGATGCTGGCGTTCCTGAGCACCTTCAAAAACATCTTTCCGTCTTCACCTTTCATCATCCTCTGCAGGCCAAAGCACATCACCAGGAAAATCAGGCCGTATCCGACATCCCCGACGATAAGACCAAAGAAGATCGGGAACACGATGGCGAGCATCAGTGTCGGATCCACCTCGGTATACTTGGGCCTTGAATAAATGTCCATCAGCATCTGCGCCGGCTGGGCAAACTTCGGGTTGTTGTATTCAACGGGCACTGCGTCGTGCTCGATATCCGTGGGCAGAACGGTGACAAACACCTTGCCGCCGGTCACCTTCACGAGTGATTCGCTGATCGCGTCCACCTTATCGGAGGGTACCCAGCCCTCGGCGACAAAGGTCTGCTTCGTGGTCGCAAACCGGAGCGGTGCCTCGGTCTGTTCCACTTCAGTTCTTAAGAACTCCTCGCAGGCTACCAGGAACCCGGCGTGCTGCGCTTTGACTGCATCCAGCTTCGCGTTGGTCTCTGCAATCTCTTTGGTAAGGGCAGTGATCTGCCCGGAATAATAGTCAATACGGGCCTGCGGGGCACCGGATTCGTCAGGGATCGGGACGGACTGGTATGCAGCTTCCTGCAGGGCCCGTTCAACCTCGTTCCGCTGCCCGTTCGGGGCAATGATGACGGTAAAATTCTTCTCCTTACCCTTGGAGAAGTGCGTCTCATTCGGAACGGAAAGCGTTACTTCCTGTGCCACGTAGCCGGCATATACGGTGAACCCCGCATATCCCCGGTACATCCCGAGATCCGCCGGAATACTGACGAACGGCGTGATCTCGGTAATCTTTTGTTCGAATTCCTTGACCTTGTTATCAAGTTTCGAGCGTTTCTGGGTGAGTTCCTCAACTTCCTGTTCAAGAACAGGGAGTTCGCGCTCAATCCTTGACCTGAGTTCAGAGCCCGAACAGGTTTTTGCAGAATCCATGTCGTCCCCGTGAATGGAGACGGCATTCTCGATCGCCCGGATCTTCAGCAGATCCACGGACGCTTCGCTTGCTCCCGAAAGAGGCGTGCCGATCTTAAAGCCCTCATAGCCTTCCTTGCCGCCCTCAACATATTCCTCGATATGGAACAGGTGGTGGCGATAGAGCTCCGCTACAACCGGGCCCATCTGGTCCCGTGAAGCGGCGATGAGGAGCCGGCTCATCTGCTTAGGCTTTAACATGCAGCTGCTCCTTAAACCGCAAAACCAGCAGCTGCACTGCCTTCGAAAGGTTCTGCTCCCCCTTCGATTTCAGTGCTGCTGCTCGCTGATTGCCACTTTTTATGATTTCAGCGTGCTTAAGTGCCGCCTGGTGCCGTGCTTCTTCCAGTTTCAGCTTTTTATACTGTTCTGCATTGCTCTGCGCTTTCGTTACCAGATTGTCTGCTTCGAGCTCGGCCTGGGAATGTTTGTGCTTCTTCTCTTCCTGGGCCTTGCTGATAGCAGACTGGTATTCTTCTTCAGCTTTTTTGATGTCTTTTAGGACCTCAGTCTTCATCCAACCCTCCTCTCACGGCAAGTACAATAATAGGTGAAAAATGCCATATATGTATTGTCATTTCAATCAAAACTCAAATATTCTCTTGTATATTACCGGGAATTATCCGGGATTTCTGAATATTCAATTCCCCTGTGGGACGTAACGTACTTCACCACGCACGTCTTGGGAAGGCCGGATATCCCCACCTGCCCGGGCAATCCCGCGAGGGTAACTCCTGCCAGCTCACCACTTGAACAGACCAGGTGCTGCTCCGGGTGGGTTCCCCGGCGGATCGCGCAACTGGTATGGATCTCCGCTGCTGCGGATACAAGATAGGAGAAATGTTTCGAACCCGGGTGATCTTTAGGGAGGACGATCAGGGGCATGCGATAGGTCCTGACGAATTCAGCGAGCATGATCGCCGGCTCAAGAGCCCCGCCTTCCGGCGCCGAGACTACGATGAGGTCCGTTGGTTCGATGGTCTGGCTGTATTCCTTGTCCGCGGTTTCGATCCGAAGGGCAAACCGGGCATTTGCCTTTGCCACCAGTAAAAAAGACCGGGTGCCTGAGATGAGCAGGAACTCATCCCGTAATGGCACAATCATGATATCAGAGTGCCGTCACGTTTTCGGACTGGCAGCTGGCACACATCGGGTGCTTGCTGACACTCTCAAACTTCTCGCCGCAGTCATTGCAGCGGTACTTCTTCCCTTTCACCCGCTCATCGAAATCCAGGTCCCCGGTGGGACCGCCGCCAACAGTGCACATCTGTTTTGTCACCTCATTATCGACATCTTCATGTGAAGATTTAATGGTATCTGAACCGGGTCTGCTCCCCCCGGCCATCGTCCTGGTTCCTACACGATGATGAAATTGAACGTAACGAGCGCTATCAACAGGAGTACGCAGGAATGTTTTACTCCGGCGGCAATGGAGGACTCTCCCATCTGCCCGGCAATGAGCCCCGAGAAGAGCGCCTGCATGAGGCATGCATGGTAGAGGATCCGCCCGAACGTGGTGATGGGGATGGACCCGATTCCCGAGAGCGCTCCCGACGCCGGCATGCCTTCAACAGAGATGTTCGCGAGGATCGGCAGGAACTGCGTAGTCAGTACCGCGACAACGAAGAGGAAGACAAAGAATGAGAGGTACACAATCGCGGTATAGATGAACATCTCCGACATCCGCTCCCTCTTGAGGGCCTCGCTCATCTTGGCATCGCTGGAGGCAATCGAGAGCACCTCGTGGATCTGCCCGCTCATCTCACTTGCCTTGGTGATCAGCGTCACCGTGCGGGCGATTGCCGGTGTGCTGACCCGCTCCTCGAACCGCATGAGGGCTTCGGTAAAGTTCGCACCCCAGTCCATGTCCCGCTTGATCCGCCGGATCTCGTAGCTGAGCAGCCCGAGATTGGTGTTCACCATGATCGCAATCGCCTGTGCGATCGTGAGCCCGACCTGGTTGATACCCGACATCCGCTCCAGGAAATCCGGGACAAGGGCCTGGATCCCAAGGACTTTCCGGGACCAGATCTCGTAAAAAATGGCGTAGGGTATGAGGATGATGAGGAGGGCGATGATGATGTGATCATCCACGACACCGAGATAGACATCGATATCCCGGTACAGGGGTACCCTTAAAAAGACGGACACGATGTAGAGGACCGCAACCGGCACGGTGATGTATAACGTGTGATTGACATTACTGATGAAACTGTCAAGGGGGTGGCGTATATGTTCTACCAGTGACCGGATCCGGTCATACTTTTTCAGTTGCTCGAAGAGGGGTTCTTCGTCCTTCTTCTTGACAATCGTGACATCGGCATACGTATGGAGCCATTTAATCGTCGTGTAGCGCTCGGTCGTCTCGGCTTTGATGGAGAGGAGATCGATGAACAGGATGAACATAAACGAGCCGATGGGCATGATCGCATAGGTAACAAGAGAGAGCTGGAGGACCGCAGTCCCGCCCGTCATCCCCATCACCACCATGATAATGATGAGGAAGAGCGGGCCTGCAACAAAGAGGGTGACATACGACTCTGCCACAAGGGAGAGGATATTCAGGAACTGTTTCTGCTCGAACCGTGCCTCTTCCTGGTACAACCGGACCCGTGTCGAGAGGAACTCCTCCATGTCGCCGCCGCTTTCGATCACCGAGAGGAGATCTTCTAAAAAGATCTTGAGCTTTTCTGAGGGGGTTGTCTCGGAAAGGTGCCGGATTGCCGTGACAACATCGTACCCGAAGAAATCGGCATCCCTCACCACCTGGCGGAATTCCAGGGCCACCTCACCGTAAATATTTGCCCGGTCCGAGAGGGAATGGAAGATGGTCATCAGCTCGGCACCACCTTTCCGCATCGCGTACATGTATGCCACCGCGTTGTGGAGGGTCAGGCCGATCTTTATGGAGCGGTTGTTCTTCTCGATCCCGGGCAGTTTCAGGAGCAGGGTATACCCGAGATACATGCCGATACAGAACGAGAGTATGACGATGAGGACCCCGATGTACTCCGCAGGATAAAGGGTGTTGAGGATCACCGGCATCTGCAGGTCGAAGACATTGGTGATCCCTCCTTTTGCGTTCAGGGCGGGCATGGCCAGGAAGGCACTTGCAATAATCCCGATGGCGGCAAAGAGGAGGCCCACCAGAAGGCCGATTTTCAGGGACCTCCAGAGGTACTGCTCGAGGGTCATCCCAAACCTGGCGGAGATCATGTCGGCGTGCAGGCTGCTGAACCGGAGCGGGTCCCGCTTTATCCACTGGTAAACATATTTCCTGACCATTATCAGATTACCTTGCGGAGGTCTTCGATATGGGAGAGTACGTTTTTCGCGTCGATATGGTACGCGTGGAACAGGGATGCAACGGAGATGTAGTCCTTGATGCCCTGTTTCTTCATGGCATCGAGGATGGATTTGCGGATGCTGACTTCCGTCTCGAACTGCTCCCGCGTCCAGCCCCGTTTCTCGGTGATATCCATATAGACCTGGGACCTGCCGGTAAAGCCGATCACGTCGCGGACGGGGTCATACACGAAGACGTTGTTCACCCGCAGGTTCCCGGTGGAGGGATCGATACCGGCGATCTCGACGATCTCCTGGACACGGCGGACACGTTCGGTCCCGTGATAGATCAGGCCCTGGACGCTGATGATGTTCAGTGCCTGCATCATGTTCCGGGGCACATTCAGGGGCTCGCTCTCAAGGCGGTGAATCGCCGCATCGACACTGCCGCCATGCATCGTGGAGAACGTGGTGTGGCCGGTGTTCATTGCCTGGAAGAGCGTCTGGGCTTCCGGCCCGCGGACCTCCCCCACGAGGATGAACTCGGGCCGCTGACGCATGGCCGCTTTCAACAGGTCGAACATGTTGATCGCGTTCCCGCCTTCGGTCAGTGCCTCGCGGGTGACACTCGCAATCCAGTTGTCGTGGTAGAGCGTGATCTCGCGCGTATCTTCGATGCTGACCACCTTTGCCACCGGGGGGATGAAGAGGGAGACCGCGTTGAGGGACGTGGTCTTGCCCGATGCGGTCCCCCCGATGAAGAGGAGGCTCTTGTTGTTCTCGATGGCGAGCCAGAAGTAGACCAGCGCGTCGGCATTGAAGGTCCCGATCTCCATCAGTTCGATGGGGGAGAAGGGCTCCTCCCGGAATTTCCGGATGGTAAAGGAGGTCCCGCGGGTTGTCACTTCCGTTCCGAGCGTCAGCTGCAGGCGGGACCCGTCCGGGAGGGTTGCATCGATCATCGGTGAACCCGTGGAGATATGTTTACCGGACCGCTGGGCGAGCGTAATCGCAAGTGAGTTGAGGACCTCGGATTCGAACGCGATGTTCGTCTTGATATTCCGGTATCTCCGGTGGTAAAGGAACAGGGGGATCCGGTTCCCGTCGCAGGAAATATCCTCCAGCTGGGGGTCCTTCATGAGGGGGTCGATACGCGACCACCCGATATAGTTCCGGACCAGGAAATACTGGATCTTGAAGAGCGAGGACTTTTCGAGGCTCAGCCCGTAATCATCGATAAGGGCGTGCATCTTTTCCAGAAGGATGCGTTTGCGGTCCTTTTTGATCTCTTCGGAAGAGAGGATCAGTACGTCCCGCAGGTCCTCGTACAGGCGTTCCAGCAACTCATATTCAAAATCCGAAAGGGAGGGTTCAAAGAGGAGATACTCGTTCTGGTTTGTCCGCTTGTTCAGGCCGATGACGATGAGGGAGCATCCCTGTTCAACCCAGTACTGGTCAACCTGTTCATAGCCATCGGGAATCCGGACATCGACGAGATTGCCATGGCGCTCAAAATCATATTCTTCGATTGCGGTCTTTTCCCTGCCTTTCAGGAAATGGAAGAAATGACGGTGGGGTGCTGCACCGGCCTTTTTCTGTTCCGTTTTCTGTTCCGGTGTACCAGGTCCCGGTACTCCCGTGCCACTTCCGGGGTCTGTTTTTTCCTGCAGCGTGGTTGTCACAACAGGATCATCCGGACCCGGTACCGGACTCGTTCCGGCATCATTTTTTTTCATGGATTTGATGAGATCCGCTATCCCCATGGTTTGCGAGCTCCTCTCCCCGATGATGACTGGTGTTTCCGGTTTATAGTTCGGGAGACCAATCTATATAAGTATGTGTCAGTCCGGTACATTTCCGGGCGTTTTCCGGTCTTTTATCGCTTGACAGTAACCGTTTTTCCCGGATGAATACGGGCGTATGCCCGGCAGATATCTTTATCAGCCAGTCCATGACAGTTTCTCTTGCGAAATTTTTCTTTCAATCGACATTGAGGTCAGAATGCAGGATTTTCATAACCAGAAAATGCCCACCGGGATCCCGTCACTTGATCCCATTCTTGAGGGAGGAGTCCCCATGGGATCGGTCATTCTCCTCTTCGGGGACCTTGGTGCAGGCAACTACGAGTTCGCCTACAGTTCGATCGTCAATACACTCGGCCTCATGAAAGGGGGAGCGCCCGAAAACACGATTGCCCCAGGCGAGATACGGTACATCACTTTTACCCGCTTGAAGGAAGATGTGCGGCATGAGATTGTGAGCTCGTTTCATACCGAAGGACTGGAGACACTGGTGAATACCATCCGGTTCGATGACCTCTCCGATCTGTATTTTGACAACAGCGTCGTACCTGACGAGTGGTACAGCCACAGCGATGTCATCACCCGGCTCCAGAAGAGGTCAAGCCGGGAAAATATCCTCCTCCAGCTGGCAAATGTCATCAATGACATCAGCCCCGGCAGCCTGCTCATCCTTGACTCTGTTACGGATATCGCAACCCAGTCAGACATACCGAACTTCTGGCATAACCTTACCGGTTTTTTACGGGGTCTGCAGAGGATCTCCAAGCAGCGGGGCATCACCACGTACCTGCTGCTCAGCCGCGGGATCCTTGATCCATCGCATGAACGCGAACTGGCGGATATTGTGGACGCGGTGATGCTCTTCAAGTGGGAGGAGTCGACCGGCGCACGGAGGCAGCGGGTGATGTATTTTGAGAAATTCCGGGGTGTCATGCCCCACCTCGAAGAGAGGGACCTGGTGAAATTTGCCGTCAGGATCTCGACAACCGGCGGGTTCGAGGTCAGTAATATCCGGGTGGTCATATGAGCGGCGAACGGGTCAAGGTGGGGATCCTCGGCCTCGATGACATGCTCGGCGGGGGGCTTATCCCGGGGAGCATCTGTTCGATCATCGGCACGTACGGGACGGGGAAGACCACATTTTCCCTCGAATTTGTCTGGGACGGGCTGAAAAAAAAGGAGAACGTCATCTACATCAGCCTCGAGGAGCGCGAAGACCGTATCCTTACGTACATGCAGCTGAAAGGGTGGGATGTCAAGCCCTTCCTGAACAAATCGCTCTATGTGATCAAGCTCGACCCGACCGATTTCAACCTGGCCAATAACCGGATCAGGAACGAGCTGCCCCGGCTGATCGATGAAGTAAAAGCGACCCGGGTCGTCATCGACCCCATCTCCCTCTTCGAAGACCTGTTTGCCACGGACTCTGAACGGCGCCAGGAGATGTTCCGGTTCATTGAGGGGCTCCGTGACAAGAAGTGTACTATCATGATGACCTCGGAGACGGACCGGGACAATGTCTTTGCCAGCCGCCACGGGCTCATCGAATACCTGTCGGACACGGTGATCCTCCTCCGGTACGTGCGTCCCTCGGACCTTTCTGCGGTCCACCTGGCCCTCGAAGTGGTGAAGATGAGGATGTCGTCACATTCCCGTGAGATCAAACCCTACGAGCTGCAGCAGGACCAGGTGCTGGTCTACTCGGAAGCGAACGTGTTCTGACGATATTCAGAAAAACCTGATTTCCCTTTTTTTCAGATGTCCTTTCCTTGTATGCTATCTCCGACGTTAACCTCCCTTTTCCGGCGGTGTCCCTGACCTGAAAGTCCCTCGAAGAACATCGTTCAGGAGAAGGATAATGTCCTTCTCCTGCTTCGGGTCTGATACCCGAAAGCATTCTCAAGCTCTTACTCCCCTTTAGGGAGTAATCGCACCGGGAATTTATCTCCTCAATTTGGGCTTATTTTGCCAATCGGATCCCATTTTGAAAAACAGGTTTTTGGATAGTCGCGTTTTTTTACGAATTATAGAGTACTGGTTTTGAACGAAGGCTTTTACGCTCGTATTTTCCTCATATGGGGGGGCATTTCGGGCTCCAAAAATCGCCTAATTGTTGCCTTTTGGATGATCCGGGAAATGGTTTTCTGTGGAAACGGCCGGCCGGGTAAACTGTGGGGGTCGGATCCGGGGGTACCAACCCAGCCTTTTCCAGATGTCACTGGCCCCCTGTCTTCTTTTTTCCATCCAATTTTAGTAGGAAGGATACTTCCTTCCTAGCTAATATAAATATTTGTAATGCACATGCTTGAGTGTAACACAAGGAGGCTACATGCGAGTCATCACACGGTATGAAACGGGACGGGGCTGCACTGCCGCACCTCCCGCGCCGGAATGTTTCTGCGCCGGAAGACGAGGGTCTTCGGACGCAGGATACCCGGCACAGCATAGGGGATCGGATTCACCAGCTTACTTCCGGGCGGAATGACTTCGGACGCACAAGGCCGGATTGCTCCGGCCTGTGCATGACGGCAGTCCCGAACCGGTCAATGGGTGGAGTGTTCACCAGGGCTTTTTGCAGGATGTCTCAGCCCGGTGATCCGCTGAACGCGTGATTTAGCACACTCTGGGGAATCTGCAAAAACACGAGAGAACCCGGCAACCATTGTTCCGGGTCTTGAACGAGGCGAACAATTCAGAGGCAAAACGATCATGAAACGACAGGTGGCAATTTACGGAAAAGGCGGTATCGGCAAATCGACCACAACCCAGAACACGGTTGCAGCACTGGCAGAAGCGGGAAAGAAGATCATGGTGGTCGGGTGCGACCCGAAAGCGGACTCGACCCGGCTCCTGCTCCACGGCCTGTGCCAGAAGACCGTTCTCGACACCCTGCGGGACGAGGGGGATGACATCGAACTCGATGCGATCTTAAAACCCGGCTTTGGCAATACCCGGTGCGTGGAGTCCGGAGGACCGGAGCCCGGTGTCGGCTGTGCAGGCCGGGGCATCATCACGTCCATCAACCTGCTGGAATCGCTCGGGGCCTACACCGATGACCTCGACTATGTCTTCTACGATGTCCTCGGCGACGTGGTCTGCGGGGGTTTCGCAATGCCGATCCGGGAAGGAAAGGCAGAGGAGATCTACATCGTGGCGTCCGGTGAACTCATGGCGCTCTACGCGGCCAACAATATTGCAAAAGGCATCAAGAAATACGCCGATAACGGGAAAGTGAGGCTCGGCGGCATCATCTGCAACAGCCGCAAGGTCGACAACGAACTTCCTCTCTTAAAGGCATTCGCGGAGGAACTCGGGAGCCAGCTGATCTACTTCGTGCCCCGGGATAACCTCGTGCAGCGTGCCGAGATCAACAAGAAGACGGTCATCGACTTCGACCCGGCATCGGGCCAGGCAAACGAGTACCGGAACCTGGCCAAAGCCATCGATGCGAACAAGATGTTCGTCATCCCGAAACCGATGACGCAGGAACGCCTGGAAGCGCTGATGATGCAGCACGGGTTCCTCGACGCGATGTGAAGAGCAACAACAACTACTGGCGGAAAAAAAGGCGGGTGTGAAACAATGTTACTGATACGTGCAATTGTGCGGCCGGAGAAGAAAGACGAAGTGCTTGCGGAACTGTCCTCTGCGGGATTTAATGCAGCGACTATGGTCGATGTCGTGGGACGCGGGAAGCAGAAGGGTATCAGGATCGGGGGGATGGTCTATGACGAGATCCCCAAGACCCTCATCCTGATGGTCATCCCGGATGACGCAAAGGAGACGGTCATTACGATGATCCTGTCGATAGCAAAGACCGGCACGGGCGGGACGTTTGGCGACGGCAAGATCTTTGTGAGCCCGGTCGATGAGGTCTACACCATCTCGAAAGGCACTGCGGGCCTGTGAGGGGAAGACAATGAAAGAGATCATGGCGGTTGTCCGGATGAAGAAGACCGGTGCCACCAAAAAAGCCCTCGTTGCAGCCGGAGTTGCCGGGTTCACCGCAGTGAAGGTCATGGGCCGGGGAAACCTGGTCACCGACCCAAAAGCGATCGAAGCATGCAAAGAGAAACTCCTGTCCATGGGCATGGACGAATTCAGTGAATCGTGGGATACCGAGAAGATGGTGACCAGTTTCCTGGACGGATCAAGGTTCTTCCCGCGGCGCCTCTTCACGATCCTGGTCCATGACGATGACGTTCCCCGGGTCATCGAAGCGATTGTAACCGCGAACAAGACGGAGTACGGGATCGGCGACGGGACGATCTTTGTCCTGCCGGTTTCTGACGCGGTCCGCGTGCGGACCGGGGAAGCAGGAGAAGCAGCCATCTGGTAACGGAGGTGAGAGACGTGACAGGAACGGACGAACCATTAGAGGAGATGCTCGCACCTTACCCGGATCCGGTGAAGAAAAACCGGAAGAAGCATCTCGTCGTAAAGAACGAGGCAGCGGAATGCTGCCCGCAGATCGAGGCGAATACGCGGACGATCCCCGGCATCATCTCGCAGCGGGGCTGCGCCTATGCCGGGTGCAAAGGGGTGGTGGTTGCACCAATCAAGGACATGATCACCATCACCCACGGCCCGGTCGGCTGCGGGTATTACAGCTGGGGCACCCGGCGCAACAAGGCCCGGGCGGACGAGACGACCCCCAAAGACAAGATCTACAGCCAGCTCTGCTTCATCACCGACATGCAGGAGCCGGACATCGTCTTTGGCGGGGAGAAGAAACTCGCAAAGATGATCGACGAGGTCGTTGTCGCGTTCCACCCGCGGGCCATCAACATCTGCGCCACCTGCCCGGTCGGCCTGATCGGCGACGACATCAACGCGGTAGCGAAAGCCGCACAGGAACGGCACAATATCCAGGTCATCGCCTACAACTGCGAGGGCTACAAGGGGGTCAGCCAGTCCGCGGGCCACCACATAGCAAACAACAACCTCATGGAGAAAGTCATCGGTACAGGCACGGAGCGGAAACCCGGTAAGCATGTCATCAACATCCTCGGCGAGTACAACATAGGTGGCGACGGCTGGGAGCTGGAGCGGATCTTACAGGAGTGCGGCTACACGGTCAACTCCATCCTGACCGGGGACGCGAGTTACGAGAACATCAAACGGCTCCACCTCGCGGACCTCAACCTGGTCCAGTGCCACCGCTCGATCAACTACATCGCCGAGATGATGGAGACGAAGTACGGCATCCCCTGGCTGAAGGTGAACTTCATCGGGATCGAGGCCACAAACGTTTCGCTGCGCCAGATGGCAAAATGCTTCAACGATCCGGAGCTCGAAAACCAGACCGAGATCGTCATCGCACGCGAGACTGCCCGCGTGAATGCGGTCCTGGACCAGTACCGGAAGATCTGCAAGAGTAAGACAGCCTTTGCATTCGTCGGGGGTTCCCGCAGCCACCATTACCAGTACCTGCTCCGCGACCTGGGCATGGAAGTGGTTGTGGCCGGGTACGAGTTTGCCCATCGCGACGACTACGAGGGCCGTCAGGTGATCCCCACCATCAAGAGCGATGCGGACTCGAAAAACATCCCCGAGCTCCACCTCACGCCGGACCCGGAGCGCTACCGCGAGGCCCACGAGTACCTAGGCCTTACCAGGGAACAGTACGAGACGCTCAAAAAAGATGTCCCGCTCAGTTACTACGAAGGGATGTACCCGAACATGCAGCCGGGCGAGCTGATGATCGATGACGCCAATCACCATGAAGTTGAGGAACTCGTGGCGAAGTACAAGCCCGACCTGATATTCTCCGGTGTCCGGGACAAGTATATCGCCCACAAGCTCGGCGTTGCCTCAAAGCAGCTCCACTCGTACGACTATGCCGGCCCGTATGCCGGCTATGGCGGCGCGATCAACTTTGCCCGTGACGTGGCAAACGCGCTCTCGACCCCTGCCTGGAAGATGATCACTCCCCCTTGGGAGAAAGCAGACGAAGAAGGAAGTGAAACCCATGCTTGAATGCTTACCGGAAGGACCGGTCGAACACACGACCGGAAAAATCAACCCGGCAAAGACCTGCCAACCTCTCGGCGCTATGTATGCTGCGCTCGGCATCCACGGGTGCCTGCCCCACAGCCACGGCTCGCAGGGCTGCTGTGCGTACCACCGAATGCACCTGACAAGGCATTTCCGGGACCCGGTGATGGCGTCGTCCAGCTCCTTTACCGAAGGCGCCTCGGTCTTTGGCGGGGCTGCCAACTTAAAGACCTCGATAAAAAACGTCTTTGCGATC
>Ga0153915_10003625_pt1 | contig 14160 bp, 8 predicted proteins | sample Opewatmetagenome_2_FD_107003 | JGI IMG/M metagenome (GOLD analysis project Ga0153915, IMG submission 107003) | Freshwater wetland microbial communities from Ohio, USA - Open water 3 Core 3 Depth 3 metaG | ecosystem: Environmental > Aquatic > Freshwater > Wetlands | place: USA: Ohio, Lake Erie... | reverse complement strand
TAAGCAAACCGGATCCGGAGAGGCAGTCAAGGAAAGGTTAACACATGCATCGAATTACAAAGCTAACCTTTTACCATTTATGAGGTTTTCAAATTTATTGCCTCTCCAAAGACGTTGATGGCACAACCGAGTCTATGGAGAGGCGGAGTTACTTGAGAATTTATTTTAACATTTGAATCACCAAATCAATTTCATCCGGGGTTAAATCTTTGTCGTGTCCAACAGTGGTAAACCTCCAGTTCCCTTCTTTATCAATGAATATCTTTGTTGGTATTACGTTAATACCGAAACTTTTTACAACACTATGATCCGTATCGAACAACACGTTAAAAGGATAATTATTATCAGTAATAATTTTTTTAGCTTTTTCTTCCTGTTTGTCACTGTTTTCAAAAGTATCGATAAATATAAATACTACATCTTTATCGTTAGCATATTTTTCCACAATGGTTTTCATTTCGGGGAATGATGCAATACAGCTTCCGCACCAGGTAGCCCAGAAATCAAGTATTATTATTTTTCCTTTCAAGTCGGCCATGTTTACCGTTTTACCTTTTAAATCTTTAAGCGTAAATTGGTTTGCAGATTTTTTAAACATCTTCTGTTTAACCGTTTCAAACATATTTTCTTTTGACGTCCCTTCTATTTTTGCCGAATAACTATCATAACCATTATCATTACCGTTTTTCAGCGTGTAAACCTCTTTCAGCAGAGCTTTCATGCCGTTCGTGAATTTTCCCGTTTTAATGGCATCTTCAAGAAGCGGCTGTACAGCCTCGTATTTTTTATTGTCTTTTAAACAAGTCAGATAGCCTTCTACAATCTCAGGCTCATACTCATTTAATGCTTTTAATGACAATGCTTCTTCATACTGCTTAAGCGCTTCTTCGTTTCTGTCCAGCTTATTAAGAATTTGCCCGTAATCGCATAGAACCCTTGCATATTTTGATTTTGCATAATTAGAATATTCTTTTTCAGTTTTATAACTCGGCTTTAATGTTGCATGCCCGGCTGCTTCATTATGCCATAATTCAACTTCCTTTTTTGCAATTTCCAGCCCAAGGCTCAACTCATTATTCTTTATAAAAGGGGTGATAACTTTTGAATATTCAAGCTGTATATTCCCTGAATCTACTATATATTCCCACAATTCTTTGAGCAAGTCATATTTACCTTGTTCTAATAATTGCAGAAACGCACAAAGCGATGCTTTCCCCGCATATTCAGTTCCTTTAAAACTGCTTTCTATTATTTTTACTTTTGCAATTACATTATTTGCGTCATTATCTACTTTAAATGATATTTTTTCAGCGGCGGCTAATCTTCCATTCGGATACTTGGCCATTACCGTTTTTTGTATTGCTTCGCTTTTGGCCTGCTCATTCATGACGCGGTATAAACTCATCATTGCCAGATAATCATTTTCTACTATATCATTCCTATTTTCAAGCTCGGCTAATTCTTTTAATAATATTGGACGCGATTCCTTTGGGCCCCATACTGAATAAATTACTGATAAATAATCGCTGCAATACCTTGCTTTTAATTCTGCATCCGCATCAAGATACTTTTTCATTATTTCATACGTCTTTTTCTTATTCTCAGCAACCAGACCGGTTCTATTTCCCCAAGAGTAAAATGCAGCCGCATACCCAAGTATTGAACTGTTCGTCTCATTTCCAGTGTCATCATATAACTTTACGAAATAGCCGCTGCCATCATTATTGTCTGTTATGTTTCCAGCAACAAATTTTACTGCCGCTATCTCGGTAATTGATGTAGTATTTATTTCCGCAGCCCAATTGTTGCCACTATTTTTTCTCATATTTACCGAACGGCAATTCTCAATGCCGTATTCTCCGGCAGACTTTTTCGAATAGAGGTAAACATACATCTCTATATTATCTGCGTTCACAAGAACAGTCCCGGAGGGGTTATATGTAACGTTAATTTTCTCGCCTGCTTTTGGCTTTTCGGGCAGCAGTTTTAAGGAATTTGGTTTTGCGTAAATGCTAACCGCAAATAGAAAAAAGAGCATTATACTTTTTATAAACATATTTATCATTTTGGACTCCGAAGTTTTATAATTGCAATGATATTCATTGCCGGCTTAAAACATTAAATAAATAATCATTATCATTTATTTATTACCCCCGGATCTATATGTATCCGGGGGATAATAAACAAAATATTATTATAAAAATGAAGATTAATACATAACGTTAAAACCGAAACTTATATTTCGTCCAGCAAAAGGGCCGTACCAATGCAGGTCTTGATTATTCAGCAAATTCTTTACATCAAAAAACAGAGTTAAATTATTAAGAACCGAGTAATCGCCGCGTACGTTCACTCTATAGTATCCAGGAAATTCTCTATATGTATAAACGTATTTTCCGGTCTCTGTTTTAGTCTTATTATAAGCCACATAATCCTGGTTATATTCATCGCCTTTATATACATATTCCAGACTAAGATTACCCCCTTTTTGCGACCAGGAAAGAAGCGCAGGGACGCTATAAGTCAGCCTGGCAACAAACGATCCTGACGGGATGCCTAATATTCTGCCTCCGTCGTGGTATTCGGGATCAGTTGTTGTAGAAACCGCCGGGAAACCGGAACCATATTTACTCGTAAGATGTGTGTAAGAAATATCCAGTGTAAAAGGATTATAAATTGCTTTTGCGCTTATTTCAACGCCTTTGTTAAGAGCTTCCCGAATATTTACATATTGATATGAGTATGTTGTACCGACAATACTTTGCGTTAGCATTTGAATTAGATCTGTTATTTTCTGTGAATAATATGTAACGCCGAAAGAAAAGTGTGAAGTAAAGAAAACATCTGTTCCTAGCTCATAACCGGACTGGCTTTGCGGTTTCAGATCAGGATTTGCTAATCGAATCAAGGTAATTCCGCTTTGAACTGAAATATCATAAGTTTTGTAGAGAGGCGATGGCGGCTGAGTGGATTTACCCCATGAAATTCTGGGTTTAAAAGTAAAATCACCCAATTCCATTACATAAGTCAATCCTATTCTTGGAATTGAAAACCATCCAAGGTCTTCGCCGTAAGAATTATTCTTTTCAGCCCGGTATCCGGTAGTTAAGAAAAGTTTATCTTTATAACCCCAAACGCCTTCTGTAAAAAACGCTGTTGTTGAATTTGTCGTATTACTTGCAATCGCAGCTGTACTTTTTAAATTCCCAATTAAAGTAACATTATCTGAATATGCTTGTGTGTACCTATCATCTGCATAACTAATTTCGCCGCCTGACAGGTCAAATCCGCCGGTAAGATCAAACTTAAAGTCATCCGATACCGGCTGTTTCCAGTTCATATAATATTTTGCATTGACCATAGTGTAAATGGAAGTATACGTATAATAAGTGCTTGTGCCGTCACTCGCTGTGCCGGGGGTAAAATAATGTTGGTCGTAAATTCTTTGAGAATAACTTACGCTCATATTATGATGGAGATTATCATTCAAAGTATGTTTCAAATTCAAACTTGTAACTATTCCTTTATCGAATATTCTTTGATCAGACAAATTAGATTTTAAAGAAGCAGAATTTGCCCACCCCTGTTCCAAAGCTATCCAATAAAATCTATCATACAGAGCGGAACCGGCAGAGGTTGATGTTCTTTGAATCCGCAGATCGATGCCTATATTATCAATTTTACCTGAAACACCTGCGCTAAACGACCAGTTCTTCTGGTCAATTCCGTTGTTTGTTTTCCAGCGGGAGTTTGGAACAAGGGCATAATTAATTCCAAAATTGTAGCCCCAATCCCCTTTACTGCCGTTTACTCTCAAAGAATATTCCGAATTAAGTGGGTTTGCGTCCTGGTATTTACTTTCCTGCGAAGTAAATAAAGTTTTGAGATTTACTTTTAAATTTCCTAAACCGCGTTTTGTAAAAACCTGTATTATACCGCCTGAAGAACCGGCGCCGTATAATGTAGAAGACATCGGGCCGCGCGCTATTTCTATTTTTTCTATCTGATTCGGATCTAAAAAATTAAGCATATATATATTAGCTAATTCAACGCCGTCCAGAATAACCTTTATCGGGCTGCTGCCTCCTGAAGTCGGAGAATAACCCCTTATATTCAAATATGACATAGTCAAATCACCTACACGTCCTCCCTGAGATGACATTAAATCATTATAGCTTGAAATTACTATTCCCGGCACAGTTTCAAGCACAGAACTTAACGAAGTAAGGTTCCTGTTTTCCAAATCCTTCGGCGATATGACTGTAATCGGGTTTGCGCTTTCGCGTATGCTTCGTTCGCTTATAGAACCGGTTACTATTACTTCATCAAGGTTTAATGCGCTCTGTCCAAGTGTAAGGTTAATTTCAGTTGCTTTGCCTGACTTCACCTCAATTGCTTTCGTTGTGGTTGAATAACCTATATAGGAAACGGCAATTGTATATTTACCCGGTTTTACGTCATTAATTTCGTAATATCCGTTTTTATTGGTGTAGGTTCCTTTTGTAGTCCCTTTTAATGAAACAGACGCCCCAATCAATTCCTCGCCGGTTCTCTCATCGGTTACCTTGCCTATGATTGTCCCGTTTTCAATTGCCGCAACCGGCGTTTCTTCCAGAATTATATTCTTTTTTACAACTATCTGATTGTCGACCCTGCTGAAGCTAAGGCCGAATTCTTTAGCTAATTTTTCCAAAACAGAGTATAAAGATTCATTATCAAAATCGAATTCTGTCTTTTCATTGACAGGAATATCCTGATCATTGTATAAGAACCTGAAATTCGTATTTTTTTCTATGATCTTGAAAGCTTCCCCAAGCTTAATATTGGAAGAAGACATAGTCACTTTTACTTCCCGAAGATTTTGTCCTTCGGTGGAGGATGTTGCAAAAAGGATATTTACAATCAGCCCCTGTAAAATTAAACCGAAAAATGAATAATAAGCTACCATTCTTATTACCTGTTTAAAATAATTTTTCATATTTTTGTTCCTGTAATGGTTAAACAAATATTATTTACTCCTTATAGAGAATATTGTTTAGCTTTCAAGCCGTGGCAATCTAGTACATTGTCACGGCTTTAAATTTTGTTTCATAATTTACATTATCCTCCTTTTGCAGATTGTTTATAAAATATCACTTTTTTAATTGTATTCCCTTCTTTAATAGATTTATAGTTCAGTTTTGTCAGTCTCTTAAGAGCTTCGCATATGGTGGAATATTTTTCATTTTTGAAATTACCCGTTATTTTAAATTTACTAAAGGAATTATCTTTCAATTCGAACTCAATTCCAAAAGCCCTTTCGAGTTTAACAAATACTTTTTCAAGGGGCTCCGATTCGAACTTAAGAATATTATCTTTCCACCCTGTCTCCTGCAGAATATCAAAATTTCTTACTTTAGCTGTTTCTTTTCCGGGGATATAAACAAGCTGCTGTTCCGGCTGCAGTTCCACAACTGAATTTTCCGTTTTTAAATCCCTTTTAAATATTTCCACTTTCCCCTCAACAAGCGAAATAAGGACATTACTTTCTTCGGGAAAAGAATTTATATTGAATTTGGTGCCGAGGTCCACAGTAATAAGATTAGAAGAATAGACAATAAATGGATTAGCTGAATCGTGAACAACATCAAAGAATGCTTCTCCTTCAAGATACACTTCTCTTTTATTTTTTTGGTTTTTTGGGGAATATTTTAACTTACTGGCCGAATTAAGGGTTATCCTGGAACCGTCGGCTAAAGTGATAAGCGCTTTTTCCCCCGGGAGCGTAATTTTTTCATTCCAAACAATCTCATTAGCCGGCTTTGATCTAAAATAATCCATTTCGTATAGAAAAACGGCTGAGGATACTATTAACAGCGCCGCTGCTGCCATAGTAATTTTCTTTACGGTTTTAAACCGCTTATTTTTGACTGAATTCTCAGTTAATTCAATTCCCTCAAGCACTTTTTTGTAAGCAGAAACCGCATTCGTACTATCTTCTTTCTTTTCAGATGAATCCCAAATCTTTTTCAACCTATCAAATTCATTCTTATTTTCGAGCCGGGCATTAATCCATTCTCTTACAATATTTTTTTCATCATCCCGGCATTCATCTGAAAGATATTTTACCAGCAACTCCCAATTTACATTGTCCATATTTTCCCTATTTCCCGTGATAATTTGCCTTTAATGTATATTTCTATATTCTTAAGACAACTTAAGAGGAAAATACCATGACAAGGAAAAGGGGATTTTTTAAAAAAGAGGTTAAATTTAATTATTCAGATATTTTGTTAAAATATGCCGTAACTTTTTAAGCGCCCTTCCCATTTGTGTAATTACGGTATTTTCGGAAATATCGAGAATGCGGGCTATTTCGGCATATTTAAGATTATCGTACCTATGCAATTTAAATATCATTTTACAGCGCGGGGGCAATGTTTCAACTGCGTCATCAATCATATTTTTCAGTTCGGCTTCAATCGATATTTCTTCAGGGCTGCTTTCCTGATATAAGAACATATCATCTTCTTCCATAATGCGTGCATTATTATTGCTTTTTAAATAATTTATTGCGCGGTTACGCGCCGCTGCATATAAATATGAGGCAAGAGAATAGTTTACATTCAATTCTTTATGATTTATCCATAATGTTATAAAAAGCTCCTGAACAATATCATCTGCCGATGCATTATCTTTTAAATAACCTTCCGCAAAACGGCGCAGCCTGGAATAATATTCAAAAAACATTTCTTCAAATGCCTTTTTATCTCCCTCCCTAATTCTATCGCACCATTCCTTTTCCTTTTCAACTCTATGATTATTTTCCATCGCCGCTGCCGAAAGATTATATTAAAAAATCAGATGTGCAAAATAGCATTAATGGGAATAGAATTCCATCCATTAGATGGCAGAAAACTCTATTTTTATATATTATTTAGGAGACAGGCTCAATGCTTTAATGTTTAATCTTATTTTTAAAGGATATTTTACCCGATCGTTTTCATTTATGAACCGTCCATTTTTCCAGCGAAAGCTTTTCTTACGCACAATAAACAAGCTTATATAATTGAAATATTGTGCGGAATATATCCATTGTCATCTTAAACAAATACCTCTCCGGCAATAGCGTAAGCAAACCAAAGCCGGAGAGGAATCAAGGAAAGGTTAACATGCATCGAATTTACAAGGCTAACCTTTTGACCATTTATGAGATAATAATATTTTCTCTCCGAGGAGCCGGGGGGGGTATTTCCTCAGAGAGAATGAAAACCGTATGCTATTCCGTATTTATCTTCTTTCAATCATTCTTTTTCCAACATTTCGATTATCATATCAATTTCTTCAAGAATATTTTCCTTATGAAATCCCTCGGAGAAATAGCGCAGGTTTCCTTTTTTGTCTATAAATATCTTTGTCGGAATCCCTTCAATACCATATTGGCCTGCAACGTTAGAATTAGCATCAAGTACTGTATGGAATGGATAACCGGCAGAGGTTATGAATGATTTTGCTTTTTCCATCTGACCGCTTTCTTTTTCGAGAGTATTTACAAATAGAAAAACAACGTTATTATCTTTTGCGTATTTTAAGACGGCTTCTTTCATATACGGAAAAGAGGCTTTGCAAGGCCCGCACCATGTAGCCCAGAAATCGAGTATTACTATTTTGCCTTTCAGGCTTGCCAAGCTGACTTTTTTGTTTTCAAGATCGTACATTTCGAAATCCGGCGCCGGAGAGTTTATCATGTTTGCGGTGATTTCGCGGCTAAGGTTTTCCTGGTTTTTTTTAATCATTTCTTCTATATAAGAATTATAGCCTTCTTCCGAACTTTTAACAAGCTTATATGCTTCCCTGTTAAGCGTTTTAATTTCATTTTCTTTTTTGCCCTTTATTAAAAGCGTTTCTGTTATTTTTAAGGCTTCAGAAGGCTGCTTTAATTCGAGCAAAAGCCTGACGCGCAAAATTTCACCTTCATCGGTCAGAATGCCGTTAGAATATGCCCGCTGTATAAATGTAAAGGCCTCCTGCGGTTTCTTAAGTTTATAATAAACGCGCGCGGCATTATAGAAGATTATTACAGCTGAATTATTAAACATTTCATTATACTGCGATGCGGTGTATATACATGGGCTTGGGCGCTTAATTAAATTAAAGTTTTCAGCATGCGCTATAGCTGTGTCAATCATCTCCTTTGCAAGCGGAGTATTAAGGTCGACTATTTTTTGCGCAATAGAACTTATTGCAATTATCACGCCGGGATCGCTGATATTCCGATTGTTTAATCGATGGAATGTTTCGTTTATTTTATCTAAGTTTTTACGGCTGGAGCAAGAGATTAGGAATGATGATTCAAGAAGTTCAGAATATTTACTTTGAGGATATTTGGCTTTATATTCTAAAATAAGCTTTTCTGCAGATTCGGCGTCTTTTTGCATTAGTTTGGTAATTTCCCGATACTCAAGTTCTTCCCAATATACGCTAAGCGGATAATTCTTTTTCAGTAGTTCAATATAATAATTCGCTTTTTCCTTATCCTTCAAAATAGCGCCGTAGGCGCGCTCAAGACATAAATATGCCTTTTCATCGGAAACATTTTGGCTTGCAAGCAATGCACAAGACTTTTTTGCAAGTTGAATTACTGTCGAGCTATCCTCCATAGACCTGTACTTCTCGGCATTTTTATAAACATATCTAAAAATCAGAGGGTCTGAGCTTAATTCTTCATTAAGGAGTTTAAAAGCTAGTTTATAATCCGGTTTTAATGCAGCCGGCCCTTTCGAATCAATTAAACAGGAAGCTGAAGCCCTGCTTCCATTTAATATTTTTCCATCGCTGCCGTAAACAAAAACCAGAAAACATTTTTTTTCGTCGTCAATTGTGGCTCCGTCGCAGATGAATTTAACTCCAAGACAAAGCGAAGTATCCGGTATAGAATAATTACAGCTCCATCCGCTTTGGGTTTTTACCATTGGAACCTCTTCCGCGTTTATATCATTAAATTTTGCGGAATATACAATGGCTTTTACATTTTTAGCCGTGTCTGATTTAGTTCCTTTGGAATTAAATATAATGTTAATAATAGTATTTGTTTTGGGGGTGAAAGGAGAATATGTGAATATGCTTCCGCCGTCTTGAGAATAGTTCTGCGAATAAAAAAGTAAAATGAAAGTTAATATATATAACCTGTTTTTCATTGATTATTACAGCTCCATATTATAAACGTTAATAAACAGCCGGCTATTCATTAAAGAAAAGCCGGCATAATTAAGTGGCTATTAGTAAGTGCATTTGAAGCCGAAGGTAATTCTGCGTCCGCTTATTGCATTAAAATCCAGCCCAATAGCTTGATAATTAAGCAAGTTCTTAATATCGGCATAAAGAAGAACGCTGTTTAAAATAGGATATGCAATATTCAAACTGACTAAAGCATAACCATCGACATTTTTATAGTATTTAGCAAGCGCTGAATTATAAGAGCCGTTCTCGCAGTAATATTTGTAATAGCTGTAATAATCAAGAGCAAGCCAATTACCCTTGAAAGCGACTTCCAAAGTTACGTCTCCTTTCTTATCAGAGAAAGAAAGAGAACTAGGCAGTCTGTAAGATAATCTGGCGTTTATGCTGGTAGAAGGAATACTTGTTAATCTTCCGCCTGAATATTGATAGGAGCTTGTTGAAGTATAACCGCTTCCTGTATATCTGGAATCGACGTAGCTGTAGTTAAGAGTAAGAGTAAATGGGTCATAAATACCTTTTGCGCTTATTTCAAACCCTTTGTTAGTAATGCTTTTTGCATTTTCATAAGTAACCGAATATTCTGTAGTGCTTAATTGTGTGGTTGTAGATACAATCATATCCTGAACTTCCTGGTAATAAGCGGTCAGCGAAAGAGAGTAATTATTTGTTATGTAAAAATCAATGCCTGCTTCATATCCATCCTGAAACTGAGGTTTAAGATTCGGGCTGCCAGTATAATAATATGTTTTAGTGCCTGAATATGTAATTCTATCAACTGTATAGGCAGGGTTAACTGCTTCTGTTGATTTTCCGTATGATACTCTCGGTTTAAATGTAAAATCGCCCCAGGAGAATATATATGTAAGTCCGAAACGCGACATAGGATACCAGCCGGTATTTGAGCCGTAAGAGTTTTCAGTTTCCGCCCTGAAACCTGTAGTTAAAAACAGTTTGTTTTTATAACCCCAGACTCCTTCTCCAAATATACCGGTTGTATTCGTAGCCGTAATAACCTTCCATGATGATACTGAAGAAGCTATGATTAAATTAGTTGCAACTTCATTATACGAGGTTGAAAATTTGTCAATATCAATAGACATTTTGGATTTTCTAACGTCAACTCCGCCTGTAACTTCAGCGGAAAAATCGGAGAATAAATTCTGGGACCAATTGGCAAAATATTTAAGCGATTTGACCGAATAAGCATACAAATAATAAGGATAATATGTAACGCTCGAAGAGGTAGTGGGCTCATTATAGATATATGTTAGATCGTAACCTGAAGAACCAAATGTTAAGTTCTGATAAATATTATCGGTTATAATGTGTTTTATATTCAGGTTTAAACTCAGGCTGTTCATTTTTGCTTCTAAATCAGTTACAGATGTTGTAGTTTTTAATCTTTCAGGATTAGCCCAGCCTTCAGCAACGGCCATATTATACGATTGATATGAGGCAGTACTTCCATAATTCATATACCCATAATTAAAACCGAATTGAACTTTAAATTTGCCTATAGTTCCAAAAAAATTGCCGTTTAAGCTGTAATCTTGTTCATCAATTCCATTTGAAATGTCATAACGCTTTACAGGATACAAGCCATAACTGCCCGCTAATTTATATCCAAAATCAGGTTTTCCGCCATTAATACTAAGTGAATACTGATATGTAAGTGGATTATTTGCCATATACTTGTCATTATTTGCGGTAAATACAGTTTTCAATTCAACTTTAGCAGCGCCGCTTCCTTTTTTAGTAAATATCTGAATAATACCGGCGGATGAACCTGCTCCATATAAAGTTGAAGACATAGGCCCTTTGCTGATTTCAATTTTTTCTATCTGGTTCGGATCAAGGAAATCAAGTTCTTTAGCGTCATATATTTCAACGCCGTCGATATAATATTTAATTGAAGGAGATACCGAAGAGCCGTTTACCGATCCTCTTAAATTAACATAACCGCTGATGCTTGTTTTTTTACCATAATTGGAAACGCCGTCTGTCGTTGATGAAACGGAAATACCCGGAAGCATTTCAAGAACGTCAGTAATATAGGTAAGGTTTTTAGTTTCCATTTCTTTTGCAGATATAGTAGCGACCGGATTTGCGCTTTCCCTTACAGAACGTTCGCTTATTGAACTTGTAACTGTAACTTCATCAAGGTTTACTACCGACTGGCCTAACTCAATGTTTACGGAAATTGTTTTATTTGAAACAACTTCAACTTCCTGCGATGAGGATGAATAACCGACATAAGAAACAACAACAAGATATTTACCCGGTTTAACATTATGTATTTCGTAATTGCCGTTTCCGTCTGTAAAAGCGCCTAATGAGGTTCCTTTTAACTGTACAGATGCGCCTATGAGCGGGTCTTTCGATTGCGAATCTGTAATCTTTCCTTTAATAGAGCCGTTTTCGATTAAAATTATGGGATTTTCAACCGGCGTATCGCTCTTTTTTACTACTATTTGTTCATTTATCCTATTAAAAATAAGCCCGTAATTTCTTGCAAGAGATTCAAGAATTTCATAAAGCGATTCTTCATCGGCATTTATATCTGTTACAGCGCCTACTGGAATTTCTTTGCTTGTGTATAAAAATTTAAAATTCGTATTTTTTTCAAGAATTTGAAATGCCTGTTCTAATGTAACGCCTTTAGCGTTAATTGTAATTTTTACATCCTTTAAATTTTGCGCTTCAGCCGGGGACGAGGCAAACAAGATTCCCACTAATATCCCCTGTAAAAAAAGCCCAAGTATCGAATAGAATGTCGTCATTTTGACTATCCAAATTAATATTTTTTTCATATCTTTATTCCTGTTACGGTTAAACAATATGTTAATTATGTTGTTTAGCTATCAAGCCATAGCAATCCGCCCGATTGTTATGGCTTTATTTTTCTTCCATAATCTTCTCTCCTTTATTTTTTGCTGTTCTGGTTCTTATAAAAAACAATCTTACCTATGTTATTATTTTCTTTTATAAGTTTATAATTAAGCTTTGTAAGCCTTTTTAACGCTTCGCATACAGTAATGTATGTCGCTTTTTGGAAGTTGCCTGTTATTTTATAATTATTATAACTTTTATCGGATAATTCAAATTTTATTCCGAATGCCCTTTCAAGTTTTGTAAGTACATCTTTCAGATTGGTATCGTTGAATTTTAGAATATTATCTTTCCATCCGGTCTCTTCCTGAAGGTCGAATAATTCAATATCAGATACCCCGGTTTGGGAATTATATTTAAGCTTCTGTCCCGGCCTGAGCAATATCGCTTCTATATTAGGGGAAATCTTTGTGTTGTTTATTTTAACGCTTCCTTCTACAAGCGATACTTCGATCTGGTTATCCTGCGGAAAAGCGCAGATGTTGAATTTTGTGCCGAGAACATTGGTTGAAATATCCAATGTGTAAACAACAAATGGTTTTAATGTATCGCGGTTTATTTCAAAATATGCCTCCCCTTCAAGAATAACTTCCCTTTTATTCCCCAGAAAACGTGAAGGATAGCTTATTTTGCTTTGTCCGTTAAGAATAATTTTTGATTTGTCGGGAAGGAATAATTCATATTTCTCTCCCCCTCCGGTTGCGAGCTGCTCCCATGGAATATTTTCCTTTTTTTCATTCCACCGGTAAGCGTACATATAATAGAATGTAAGTAATAATGCTATAAATGCAACCGAAGCTGCTATTTTTAAAAGAATAAATCTGGAATTGTTCTTTCTTTTAATTTCAAGGTTTCCCTTCCACTGAAAAGAGGGCTCAGCGCTGCTTAGTTTTGCAGTTAATCCTTTAAGAGCATTTTCAGGGTTCAAATGCAAATAATCTCTTTTACCCTCATTCCAGCTTGAAGCTATCTTTTCGAAAGCCTCTTTGTACTTATCAATCTGCAATAAGATCGATAATTCATTTTTTTCCTCTTCGGAAATTTCTTTCGATAAGAATTTAGTTACCAGCTCAATAAATCTTTCTTCATTCATTAAATTGTTTCCGTTTCTTATAAATAAGACACATACAATGAGCGCAAAGTCTATTATAAATCTATTTAGGGTATATTACTCTTAATAACGGATATTGAGTATTAAGGTATTGTACAGCTTTCATCATCTGATTTTTAACAGTACTTTCTGAAATTGATAATATTTCAGCAATTTCTTTGTAGGATAATTCATCAAATTTATTCATCTGAAATATTAACTTTCTTTTTTCGGGGAGGTTATCAATCAGCCCGTCAATTATCTTCCTAAGGTCATCGTAATTGACTTTATCTTCGGGGCCGTCATTAACAGAAAAGATTATCTGATCGACAGAATCCAGCTTTTCGCTTTGCAATTTATTTCTTCTGACGTAATTAAGCGACTGATTCCGCACAGAAGTATAAAGATATGTTTTGAGATTGCCCGTAATTACTATTCTTTTTCTTTTTTCCCATAAGTTTACAAATATATCAGAGACCGCTTCTTCGGCAGTAATCTGATCTTTTACATAGCTGTAAGAGAAATAACAAAGATTTTCATAGTATTTTAAGAAAAGCGCTTTTAAGGCATTTGAGTTGTTCTCTTTTACAAGTTTAAATAATTCTTCATCGTTTAATTTATCTTCCCGGTACAATAGCGCTTTCCTTTTTAATAAAACATCCGCCTGTCTTTTTATTATCGCTTAAACAATGCATTTTTTCATTATTTTCAATAATTAGACACCTGCGGAAGGCTAAAAATCTACTCCAACTGATTTTTTTTTTCAAAGACAGAGAGCAGATATCTGTTTTTTTTGAAATATCCATTTTTACATGGTATTGAAAGGTAAATATCCGGTAAGTATTATTACAGATTATAGACGAAATATTCGCTGATATTTTCATTATAAAAAAACCTCTCCGGCAATCGGCGTAAGCAAACCGCTGCCGGAGAGACATCAAGGAAAGGTTAACACATGCATC
>Ga0153915_10003624_pt1 | contig 14160 bp, 11 predicted proteins | sample Opewatmetagenome_2_FD_107003 | JGI IMG/M metagenome (GOLD analysis project Ga0153915, IMG submission 107003) | Freshwater wetland microbial communities from Ohio, USA - Open water 3 Core 3 Depth 3 metaG | ecosystem: Environmental > Aquatic > Freshwater > Wetlands | place: USA: Ohio, Lake Erie... | reverse complement strand
GGTGCGGCAGCCTCGGCGGGAGCGGCCGCCTCGCCCACGGCGGCCGCGGCCTCGGGAGCGGCGGCGGGCGGCGCCTCCGCCACCCGGGTCTCGGCGCCGGGAAGCGGCGGCGGCGTCAGTGAAGGGAGCTCGCCGGGCATGGGCGTGAGCTCCGGGATCTCGGCCGGCGGCGCCTCGGAGGCGGCCTTCGCCTTCACCTCCTGCTCCTCGGCCTCCTGCTCGGTCGGGACCTCGGGGACGACGGTGGCGTGCTCGCCCTCGGTGAGCTCGAACTCCTCGGAGAAGTCCGGGTCGCCCGTGACGTCGCCGACGTAGAGGAAGGCGGCCTTCTCGAGGCCGATGTCCACGAAGGCGGCCTGCATGCCCGGGAGGACCCGGACCACGCGCCCCTTGTAGATGTTGCCGACGATCCCCTTCTCGCGCTTTCGCTCGAGGTAGTACTCGTGGATGTTGCCGTTTTCGACCAGGGCCACGCGCGTCTCCGCGCCGGCCGCGTTGATCACCAGGATGCTGTTACCCGCCATGTCGGACCTCGCTCGCCCGGGCGCGACGGCACCGCCCGTGAAATGGGCGGGCGCCGTTCAGGCGCGCGGGGTGCGGGGCCCGCTTCGGGCCGCGATCGCGAGCGTCCCGGTGGTGCCGGGCTTCGCGGATCGGCTTGTGAGCGTTCGCTCAAGCTTCGCATTCCCTTCGCGCCTGGCGGCCGCCTCGGGGCGGCTCGCACCGGGCACGTTGAACGTTCAGGCGTCGGCGTAGCGAGGAGCCCGCGGCTGGCCCACCGGGACGCGGCCGGACCCGGACCTCGCAAAGCTGACGCCTTCCTTCAAGACCTTCACTCCCCGTGGCGGAGCGCCGTCGCCGAAGATCGCGGCCAGCACCTCGGCTGGCTTGGCGCTTCCCGACGGGTCCGCCTTCAAGCTGAACGCGACCCTTCCCGGTCCGTCGACCGCAACGTGGGTCACGATTTCCTTCAGGTTGATCGTTTTCTCCTTGGGTGCGGCGGATTTCTGGTGCCGTTTCCTGTCCTTGGCCTTCGGCGGCGCGCTGCGCTTCACCACCGCCTCCTCGGCGGCCTCGAAGGCCGAAATTCGTTCCTGGAGCGCCTCGGCGCTCCAGCCCTCCGTGAATTCTACCCGGTAATGGACCGCGCGCACCGATTCGTTGAGCGATGGAGCCCGGGGGTCCAGGGGCTTCGCATCGAGCAGGGAGAGCCCGTCCGGCAGCTCCCTGCCGAGCCGGTCGCCGACCGCGCGGGCGTCGTGGATGCCGATGAGCTCCAGATCCAGGTATTCACAGAGGCTTTCCACGCCGACCGGCAGGGCCGGGCCGAAGGAGACCCGGGGCTTGGGGTGGTAGCCCTGCGAGTAGGCCACCGGCAGCCCGGCCCGCCGGACCGAGCGCAGGAGCGCCGTCATGGTCTCGAGGTGGGAGAGCGCGACGAGCCGTCCGAGCTTGGCATACCGGATCCGGACGAAGGTGCGCTCCGCGGGCTCTGGCGGGCGCGGCGGCGGGGGCGGCGGGCCGGCGTAGTCCTTGGCCTCGTGGACGCGGGTCTTCACCGTCTCGTAGTCGCAGGCGCCGCACACCGTGCAGGGCGTGAAGACGCAGTCCGGCACCTCGGCGAGGTTGCGCGCGGCGGCGAGCTGCTTCTGGAGGTAGGGCTTGGTCACGCCGCAGTCGATGCGGTCCCAGGGCAGCACCTCGTCGAGCCGGCGGCGGCGGCGCGCGAACCAGTCGAGCCCGACGCCGTGGACCCGCTCGCACTCGCGGAAGGCGTCGAGCCAGACGTCCTCGCGGAACCACTCGGTCCAGCCGTCGAGCTTCTGCCCGTGCCGGAACGCCCACAGCACCGCGGTGCCGGCGCGCCGGTCGCCGAGCGCCAGCGCCCCCTCGATCGAGGCCTGCCGCGAGTCGTGGGGCTTGAAGTGGATGGCGCCGTGGCGGCCGCCGAGCTCGGCGGTGACGAGCGCCTGGCGCCGCCGGGTCTCCTCCGAGGAGATCATCGGCTCCCACTGGAACGGCGTGAAGGGCTTGGGCACGAAGGTGGAGGCGCCGAGGTTGATGGCCGCCGAGCCCTGCCCCTTGGGCAGGGCCCTCCGCGCCGCCTGCAGGCAGCGCTTCGCGAGCGCGGCGATGGCGACCACGTCCTCGTCCCGCTCCTCCGGGAGCCCGATCATGAAGTAGAGCTTGAGGAGCGACCAGCCGTTCGCGAAGATCGACTCGACGGCGCGGAGCAGGTCCTCCTCGCGGTTGCCCTTGTTGATGATGGCCCGCATCCGCTCCGTGGCCGCCTCGGGCGCGAGGGTGAAGCCGGTCTTGCGGACGCGGGCGATCTTCTTCGCCAGCGAGTCGCTCATGGTCTCCGTCCGGAGGGACGGCAGCGACATGGCGATGCGCTCCCCCTGCCAGCGGGCGAGGAAGTCGTCGAGCAGGGGGTTCAGGCAATCGTAGTCGCCGGAGGAGAGCGAGAGCAGCCCCACCTCCTCGTACCCCGACGCCCGGAGCCCGGTCTCCGCCACCTCGAGCACCGAGCGCGGGCTGCGCTGGCGCGTCGGGCGGGTGATCATCCCCACCTGGCAGAAGCGGCAGCCGCGCGTGCAGCCCCGCTGCAGCTCGATGGGCAGCCGGTCGTGGACCGTCTGCATGAACGGGACGATGGGGCGCGTGTAGGCGGAGGTCGAAAGCGCGTCGAGGTCCGGCATGACGCGCCGGACCACCTTCTCGTAGCCGGGCCGGAGCGGCTCCATGGCGAGGAGCGCCCGCGTCGCCGGGTCGTAGCGAGGCCTGAAGAGCGACGGGACGTAGACGCCGGGGACCTCCGCCAGCCGGTCGAGGAGCGCGGCGCGCGGCGCGCCCGACCCTTTCCAGTCCGCGACGGCGTCGGCGATCTCGTGGATCACCTCCTCGCCCTCGCCCACGGCGAAGCAGTCGAAGAAGTCGGCGACGGGCTCGGGGTTGAAGGCGCAGGGGCCGCCGCCCACGACGAGCGGGTCCCTCTCGCCGCGGTCCTTCGCGAGGAGCGGCACCTGCGAGAGGTCGAGGAGAGCGAGCGCGCTCGTGTAGCAGAGCTCGAACTGGAGCGTGATGCCGATGACGTCGAAGTCCCGGGCCGGCGCGCGCGACTCGAGCGAGAAGAGCGGCAGGCCCTTCTCCCGAAGCATCGCGTCCAGATCCGGCCAGGGCAGGAAGAGACGCTCGCAGGCGATCTCTTCTCGGTCGTTCAGCGCGTGGTAGAGGAGCCGGAACCCGAGGTTCGACATCCCGACCTCGTAGGTGTCGGGGAAGGCGAGCGCGAAGGTGAGCTTCGCCCGGGCGAGGTCCTTCTTGACGCTGCCGAACTCCGCCCCGACGTAGCGGGACGGCTTCTGCGCGCGGAGGATGAGATCGTCGAGCGCGTCGGAGAGGAGCATGAGGTCCGGGCGGCGGATTCGAACCGCCTGTTGCCCGCGGCGTGAGCCTCCGGATTCCGAGGTGCATTCCGGAGGAATTTTGCGTTCTTAGCACGCCGCTCGCACCGGGAGCAAGGCCCCGCCCCCGCAGGGACCGCGCCGGGGCCGCGGGCGCCCCCTACCAGCGGATGCGGAACGGGCCCGGATCGCCGGCCGGGGTTGCCCACTCCACGTCCACGCGCTCGACCTGTGCCGACGGGGGGCCGCGATGGCACCAGCGGACGAGCGCCTCGACGTGCCTGCGCGCGCCCTCCGCCTCGGCCTCGACCGACCCGTCCGGCAGGTTCCTCACGCTCCCGGCGAGCCCCAGCCGCCGGGCCTCGTCCACCGTGGACTGCCGGAAGGCCACGCCCTGCACGACGCCCACCACGCGGATCCGGGCTCGGACGATCTCGGCCATGCGCCCCGCTCACTCCTTCAGCATCGCGAGGAACTCCTCCTCGTCCACCACCCGGACCCCCAGCTCCCTCGCCTTCCCGAGCTTCGAGCCCGCCTCCTCGCCCGCGACCACGAGGTCGGTCTTGCGCGAGACCGACCCGGACACCTTCCCGCCCCTTCGCTCGATCTCGGCCTTGGCCTCGTCGCGGCTCAGCTTCGCGAGCCCTCCGGTGAGCACCACGGTCTTGCCGGCGAAGGCCCCGCCCCGGGGCTCCGCTTCGGGCTCGGGGACGACGCCGGCGTCGAGCAGGTGCTGCACCACCCGCCGGTTCTGCGGCTCGCCGGTCCAGGCCCGGATCTCGCGTGCGCTTTCCGGGCCGATGTCGCGCACCGCCTGGAGGTCCTCCTCGGACGCCTCCATGAAGGCCGGCAGGGTGCCGAAGGCGCGGGCGAGCGTCGCCGCCGTGGCCTCGCCGACCTGGGGGATGCCGAGGCCGAAGAGCAAGCGGCGCAGGGTGGTCCGCTTGGCCCGCTCCAGCGCGTCGAGGAGGTTCTGGGCGCTCTTCTCCCCCATGCGCTCCAGCTCCGCCCAGGTCCCGAGCGGGATGCTCCAGAGGTGGGCGAACTCGCGCACCAGCTTCCGCTCGACGAGCTGGGCCGCGAGCTTGTCGCCCAGCCCCTCGATGTCGAGCGCGCGGCGCTGCGCGAAGTGGCGCAGCCGCCCGACGAGCTGGGCCGGGCAGGCGGCGCCCGTGCAGCGGTAGACCTTCTCCCCCTCCTCGCGCACCACGCGCGCGCCGCAGGCCGGGCAGGCCTTCGGGAACTCGAAGAGCCGCTCCTTGCCCGTGCGCCGCTCGGGGATGGGCTTCACCACCTCCGGGATCACCTCGCCGGCGCGCCGGATGAGGACCCAGTCGCCGATGCGGATGTCCTTGCGCCGCATCTCGTCCTCGTTGTGCAGCGTGGCGTTGGTGACGGTCGCGCCGGAGAGGCGCACCGGCTTCACCCGCACGACCGGCGTCAGGATGCCGGTGCGCCCCACCGAGGCGAAGATGTCCACCACCTCGGTCGCCTCCTCCTGCGGCGGGTACTTGTAGGCGACGGCCCAGCGCGGGAACTTGGTGGCGGCCCCGAGGCGGCGCCGCCAGTCGAGGTCGTCCACCTTCACCACCACCCCGTCGGTGTCGTAGGGCAGCTCGAAGCGGCGCTGCTCCATCTCGTCCCGGTAGCGCCGCACCTCGGCGATGCCGCGGCAGAGCCGGTTCTCCGGGTTCGTCTCGAAGCCGAAGGCCGCGAGCGCCTGGAGCTTCTCCCAGTGGGTCTTCCAGGTGGCTGCCGAATGCTCCGGCTTCGCCTCCGCCCGCCGGCCTTCGGAGCCGTCCGGCTCCGAGCCGGGCACGAGCGCCTCGTAGGCGATGAAGGAGAGGGGGCGCGTTTCCGTGATGCGCCAGTCGAGCTGCCGCAGCGAGCCGGCCGCGGCGTTGCGGGGGTTGGCGAAGGGCTCGCCCCCTTCCCGCAGGATGACCCGGTTCATGGCCTCGAAGTGCTCCTTCTGGAGCAGGACCTCGCCGCGCACCTCGAGCCGCCTCGGGAAGCGCCGCCCCTCGAGCCGCTCCAGGACGCCCCGGTTGGCGCCGAGCCTCCCCACGGTGCGCAGGTTCGCCGTCACGTCCTCGCCGTTCACGCCGTCGCCGCGGGTGGAGCCCCGGACGAAGGTACCGTCCTCGTAGACCAGCTCCACCGCGAGGCCGTCGAGCTTGGGCTCGCACACGTACGCCGGCTTCTCCTCGGGCGGGAGGCCCAGCAGGCGGTGGACGCGCTCGTCGAACTCGCCGAGCTCCTCGTCCCCCTGGATGTTCCCGAGCGAGAGCATGGGTTCCCGGTGCGCGACCTTCTCGAACTTCTCGCTCGGGGCGCCGGAGACGCGCTGCGTCGGCGAGTCGGCGGTGACGAGCTCCGGGTGCGCCCGCTCGAGATCCTGCAGCTCCTGCATCAGCCGGTCGTACTCGGCGTCCGAGAGGACGGGCTTGTCGAGGACGTAATAGGCGTGGTCGGCGGCGCGGATGCGCTCGCGCAGGGCTCCGGCCTTCTCCCTCGGGCTCGCCATGCGAGCCCACCATTACGCCCGGTCGCGCCGGCGGGCAACGGCGAAGCGGGGCCTCGCGGCCGGGGTGGCGGCGTCCCGCGGCCTAGAAAGCGCCGGAGTCCTCGGGGTTCGCCGACTCCGAGAGCACCGTGTACATGCCGTTGACGCGCCCGTACCAGATGGTCTTGTCGGCGGGAGTCCCGTCGCCGTCGATGTCGCCGCGCGCCCAGATGAGCAAGAGCGGCGGGTTCGAGGTCTCCCAGACGTAGAAGTAGTAGCTGTAGTAGAGGGAGCCTTCGACCTCGCCCATCCCCGCGAGGATCTGGTCCCACCCGGCCTGGTTCCAGTTGGGCATGCGCTTCAAGTTCGTGGGGGGGAGCGCCGGGTTGAACGCGCCGCTCAGGCCGTCCGGCACGGAGCCGTTCCGGAGGTAGAGGTCGGCCACTCCCTGCTTGATGCGCCCCATGACGAGCGCCCGCTCGGCGGTCTTGGCGCGGGTCATCATCAGGCCGAACTCGGGGATGGCGACCGACGCCAGGACCCCGACGATGGCGACGACGACCATGAGCTCGATGAGCGTGAAGCCCCGGGAGCGGCGGGCGAAGGTGAGTGGCGGCGTCATCGGTTGCCTCCTTCCGCCTGGGGCCCCGCTCCGGGCCGAACGGCGCCGGGTGGGAGGACGATCACCACGCCCGGCCCCGCCTCCCGGACGACCCGGCCCTTCATCTCTTCCTGCAGCCTGAACTGCACGAGCTTCTCCGGGTCGGGGGATGCGCCGCTCTCGCTGACGAGGAGTCGCGCGCCTCCGGGCGCCTCTGGCGCGGCGATCATCCCCGGTGGCGCGCCCGGCATGTCCGGCAGCGCGAGCGGCCTCGGACGCGCCGCGTAGCGCCAGCCGTGGTAGGCGCCGCCGAGCAGCAGCACGACCGCGAGGGCGATCCACTTGCCCGCCTGGCGCGGCGCCTGGGCGGCCGCGGCCTTGGCGAGGGCGGCGGACCTGTTGGAGAGGATCCGCGCCACCGGCGTCGAGCGCGCCACCGGCGGAGCCGCTGCCGGGGTCTCCGACGGCGAGACGCGGTGCACGGCCTCGGTGAAGTCGATGGCCTCCTTGACGAGCGCGCGGCGGATCTCGCCGATGGCGCCCCGGGCCGCGGGCGGCGCCTCGGCCTCGAGGCGCTTCAGGTCCGCCAGCACGGCGTCGATCCCGGCGAGCATGGCCCGGACCGCGGCAGCGTCCACGGGCCCCGCCGCCTCCGGCGCCGTCGCGAGCGCGAGGGAGACCTGGAAGCGCAGGCCCGCCGCGCGGCAGAGCGCGGACGGGTCCACGGGAACCGCGGCGCCGCGGAGCGCGTCCCGCTCCGGAGCCGAGAGCGCGGGGAGCACGCGCTCCACGCCTGCGCGCAGCGCCTCCACGTCGGGCCAGAAGCCGGAGAGCGCTCCGGCGAGCACGCCCTCGGCGTCGGTCGCGCCGAGGACCGTCCCGGGCCAGGTGGAGGATCGCTCGAAGGCGACGAGCTCGGCGTCGCCCCACTGTGCGGCGATGTCGGGCGGCGGGGCCTCGACGATGGAGAAGTTCGGCTCGGCTTCGGGCCGGAGCAGATCCTCGAGCGGCACGACCGGCTCGCCCACGGACGGCGGCGCGGGGACCGACGCGGCGCGCGGCGCGGGCGGAGGCGCGGGAGCCGCCGAGCTGGCCTTTCTCGGCTGCGGCGCGGCTGCGACGGGCGCCGCCGTTCCCGCCGGCGCGAGGAGCCCGGACACCGCGGCGAGGACGGGCTCGGCCCGGCCGTCCCACGCCACCACCGCGTCCACGCCGGCGCCGAGCAGCGCGCCCCGGGCGGCGGCGTGCCGCTGCGGGAGCGCGGCCACCATCCCGAGGCCGTCGCCGGCGACGCTCCGCAGGTCCTCGCACACGGTGAGCCATTCCTGGCCCCCGTACTCGAAGACCAGCAGGCGGGCGTCGTCCTGGCAGAGGGCGAAGGCGAGGTGGGGAGTGTCGGCAGCGCGCGGAGGGGCGCCGAGACGGCGCGTCAGCGCGCCCTGGAGGGCGGTGAGGAATCCCGCCGATCCGGCCAGCACGGCCTGCGGCGCAGCTCGGTCTGCCACCGACCGATGATACCCGATGGGTCGTCCCGCTCGCAGGCCTCCCCTGCCCCGCGAGCATGGCACATCCGCCCACACCGCCCGCGGAAGCGCGGCGGCGCCGCGCACCGTTGACATCGCGGCGGCGCCGCCATAGGGTTCCTGGGTCCGGCGGTTCCCCGCTGGAAATCCCGCCCAGCCCCGAAGCCGCACCGCCCATCCGGCGCGTCGTTCTCAGGTGATCCCTCCCATGCCGCAGACCGCCAACTCGACCCCCGCCACGGCACCGCCCACGCCCAGCCTCACCGACCTCAAGCACAAGAAGGTGGCCGAGCTCGCCCGGATCGCGCTGGCCCTCGACATCGAGGCGGCGGGGGCGATGAAGAAGCAGGACCTCATCTTCGCCATCCTGCAGGCCCAGTCCAAGGCGGCCGAGGAGAAGCGGGAGGAGATGGAGGTCGCTGGCGAGGGAACGCTCGAGGTCCTGCCCGACGGCTTCGGTTTCCTGCGGAGCCCCGACTTCAGCTACCTGCCGGGCCCGGACGACATCTACGTCTCGCCCTCGCAGATCCGGCGCTTCAACCTGCGCACCGGCGACACCGTGCGCGGAACGGTGCGCCAGCCCAAGGAGGGCGAGCGCTACTTCGCGCTCCTCAAGGTGGACTCCATCAACGGCGAGCCCCCCGAGGAGAGCCAGTCCAAGGTGCTCTTCGACAACCTGACGCCGCTCTACCCGACCCAGCGGCTCCGGCTCGAGCACGAGCCGAACGAGATGACGACGCGGGTGGTGGACCTCTTCTCCCCCATCGGAAAGGGGCAGCGGTGCCTCATCGTCTCGCCGCCGCGCGCCGGCAAGACGGTGCTCCTCCAGAACATCGCCCACGCCGTCACCGCCAACCATCCCGAGGTCACCCTCATCGTGCTGCTCATCGACGAGCGGCCCGAGGAGGTGACCGACATGGAGCGGACCGTGAAGGGCGAGGTGGTGGCCTCGACCTTCGACGAGCCCGCCACCCGCCACGTCCAGGTGGCCGAGATGGTCATCGAGAAGGCTCGGCGCCTCGTCGAGCACAGGAAGGACGTGGTGATCCTGCTCGACTCGATCACCCGCCTCGCCCGCGCCTACAACTCGGTGGTCCCGCCATCGGGCAAGATCCTGTCCGGAGGCGTGGACTCGAACGCCCTGCACAAGCCCAAACGCTTCTTCGGCGCGGCCCGCAACATCGAGGAGGGAGGCTCGCTCACCATCGTCGGGACCGCCCTCGTCGACACCGGCAGCCGCATGGACGAGGTGATCTTCGAGGAGTTCAAGGGCACCGGCAACTCCGAGATCGTCCTCGACCGCAGGCTCATGGAGAAGCGCATCTTCCCTTGCATGGACGTCGGCAAGAGCGGCACGCGCAAGGAAGAGCTGCTCCTGCCAGCCGACTGGCTCTCCAAGATCTACATCCTGCGCCAGACCATCCTGAACGGCCTCGACAACGTCGAGGCGATGAAGTTCATCCTGGACAAGTTCCGGCAGGTGAAGAACCACGACGAGTTCTTCAAGATGATGGTCGGGGCCAACAAGTAGGGCGGGCGCCCGTCCCCGTGCTTGACCCAAGCCCGCGTTTCGATTAGATCCCGCGACTCCGCTGCCCGGACCACGGAGCGCCCTGCCCCGTGCAAGTGGCAGCCTGGAAGGACACCATGAAGGAAGGCATCCACCCCGTCTACAAGGCGGCCAAGGTCGTCTGCGCCTGCGGGAACGTCATCGAGACCCGCTCGACGCGGGGCGACTTCCACATCGAGATCTGCTCCGCCTGCCACCCCTTCTTCACCGGCAAGCAGAAGATCATGGACACGGCCGGCCGGATCGAGCGCTTCAGGACCCGCTACGCGGCCACCTCCAAGGCGGAGGAGAAGAAGGCCGCTGCACCGCCCGCGCCGCCGCCCGCGGCCAAGAAGCCCGAGCCCAAGGTGGAGAGCCGCGCCGCCCGGCGCGCCAGGGCCAACGCCGGCAAGCCGAAGCCCGCCCCGAAGGCCGAGGGCGAGGCCGCCCAGGCCGTCGAGGGCAAGGGCGAGACGCCGAGCGCGTAGCCGGGCGCCGCTCCCTCCGCGATGGCCGAGTCGCCGCAGCGGAGCCGCGAACGCGCGTCGCGCGAGGGGCTCCTCGAGTACCTCGTGGTGATGGCGCTGCTCGCCCTCGCCGCCGCCGGCGTGGCGGCGGTTTTCGGCGATCGCATCCGGGAGATCTTCGGCGCCCGGCCGCCACCGGCGGCGCGCGAGGCGCCGCCCTCCCCGGCGGCGCCCGCGCCCGCGGCGCGCTGATTCCCCGGAGACGGCGATGGCGCGGCCCGGGGGCCGCGCCACCCTCGGCGCCAGGCCCGGCTACCTCTTGACGGTGACCTCGACCGCCGCCGACTTGCCGCCGGCAGACGCGGTGACCTTGGCTCTGCCCTTCTTCACGGCGGTGACGGTGCCGTCGGCCCCGACCTTGGCGACCCGCTCGTTGGCGGACTTCCACGACACGGACACCCCAGCCACGGGCTTCCCCTTCTTGTCCGTCGCGTGGACGGTGAGCCGGGCGGTAGCGCCGGCCTTGGCGAGGGCCACCTTGGCGGGCTTCACCGCGAGCTTCGCGAAGTCGGGGACCTTGACGGTCACCTCGGCCTGGCCGCGAACCGAGCCCACCGAGGCGGACACGGTCGCGCTGCCGGCGCCGACCGCCGTGACCTGGCCGTCCGCCACCTTGACGATGCTCGGGTCGGAGGACGCCCAGGTGATGCTCTTCGGTCCGGGCAGCTCCCGGCCGGAGTCGTCGGCCACCTTCGCCTCGAGCCGGGCCGTCTGGCCGGTGCCCTTGAGCTCCACGGTCGCCGGGATCAGCGTCACGCTGGCGGGGATCGCGACCGCGACCTTGGCCGCGCCCTTCACGTCGCCGACGGCGGCCGTGATGGTGGCCTCTCCCGACTTGAGGGCGGTGACCTTCCCGGTCTCGTCCACGCTCGCCACGAGCGGAGCGGAGCTGGTCCAGGTGGGCTTCACCTGCCCGTCGGCGATGGGGCGGCCCTTGTCGTCCTTGGGAGTCGCCTTGAAGACCACCACCGCGCCCTTGGCCTCGAGCGTGGCGCGAGGCGGCTCCACGGTGATCGACTTGACCGACGGGCCGCAGGCGGCGAGCGCCAGGATGACAAGTGAGGCGATTCGCTTCATGATGACGTACCCTCCGTTCCGTTTGGCTCTTCCTACACCAGCCCCGCCCGGCAGTAAACCGTGTCGAGGCGTTTCCCCGGGACGCGCTATAAAGGGCCTGCGGTGGAGCCCTTCATCCTCATCGTGGACGACGAGCGATCCAACCTGGATTCGCTCCAGAAGATCTTCGCCCGCGAGGGGTGGAAGGTGGCGACCGCCGAGTCGGGGCCGCAGGCGCTCGAAGTGCTTCGCCGGGAGCGGGTGAGCGTCGTCGTCACCGATCTCATGATGCCGGGGATGAGCGGCGAGGAGCTGCTCCGGGCCGCGCGGGCCGTGTCGCCCGAGACCGAGGTCGTCCTCATGACCGCATACGGGACCGTGGAGACCGCGGTCGCGGCCATGAAGGAGGGGGCCTACGACTTCATCACCAAGCCGGTGAAGCGCCATGCCATCGTGAAGTCGGTGCGCCGGGCGCTCGAGAAGGCCACGCTCGTCGCCGAGAACCGGGCGCTGCGCGCCAGGCTCGCCGGCCTCGCCCGCACGGAGCCGGCGGGCGGGCTCATCGGAAACGCCCCGGGCTTCCGCGCCGCCCTGGACACGCTGCGGCAGGCGGCCCCTACCTCGGCCACGGTGCTCCTCCAGGGCGAGAGCGGCACGGGAAAGGAGCTCGCCGCCCGGCTGCTCCACGACCTCTCGCCACGCTCCGCGGGCGCCTTCGTCCCCATCCACTGTGCCGCCATCCCCGAGACCATCCTCGAGTCGGAGCTGTTCGGCTACGAGCGCGGGGCCTTCACCGGCGCCGCGGCGCGCAAGGAGGGGCGCTTCGAGCGCGCCCACGGCGGCACCCTCTTCCTCGACGAGGTGGGGGAGATGTCTCCGGCCGTGCAGGTGAAGCTGCTCCGCTTCCTCCAGGACGGCGTGGTGGAGCGGCTGGGAGGCACCCAGCCCATCCAGGTGGACGTCCGCGTCGTCGCCGCCACCAACAAGGACCTCGATTCCGAGGTGAAGGCCGGCCGCTTCCGCGAGGACCTCTTCTACCGGCTCAACGTGGTGGCGGTGCGCCTGCCTCCCCTGCGGGAGCGTCGCGAGGACGTGCCGCTCCTCGCGAGCGCCTTCCTGCGCCGGCTTGCCGACGAGAACCGGAAGACCGTCTCGGGCTTCACCCCCGCGGCGCTGGCCGCGCTCGAGGCCCACGACTGGCCGGGAAACGTCCGCGAGCTCATGCACGCGGTGGAGCGCGCGGTGGTGCTGACGCGCAGCGACGCCGTGGACGTCGCCGACCTGCCCGAGCCCGTCCGCCAGGCGCGGCCGGGCGGCTCGCCGGGCGGGGCGGCGGCCCTCACCATCCCCATCGGCACGCCGCTCGAGGAGATCGAGCGGATGGTGATCCGCGAGACGCTGCGCCACACCCGCGGAGACAAGAGCCTCGCCGCCCGGCTGCTCGGCGTCGCCTCGCGGACCATCTACCGCAAGCTCGACCGGGACGAGTCGGGCCGCCTCGTCGAGCCCGGCGCGGAGCCACCGGACGAGGAGCAGGGCCCCTGACAATTTGGCGGCCCGCCGCCCGGACCGGCATCCCTTTTGCCATTTTGTCAGCGACCGCCGCCGGCCCTGTTCCGGGCCGTGCCGGACACCATGAATTCCATCGCGTTAACGAGTACTTGGATCTTGATAGGCGGCTCCACACCTGGCACATGGGTTGCTGTTCGCCAGAGCTGGGGATCCCTCTGCGATGCTCGACGTCTTTCTCAGGAAGTACGCCTGGACGGTGAAGCTGGCCCTCCTCTTCGCCGCCGCCTGGATCTCGGCGAAGACGGTCAATACCGCCGTCGGCGCGGTCATCCGGCCGACGCCTCGGATCGACCTCGCCGCCCTTCCCGCGCCGGCCGCGCGCGCGGCGCTGCCGCCGCTCGAGGTGGACCGGCTCTATACCCTCCTCGGCCAGAAGCCGCCCGCGATCGTGGCGCCGACCGCGGAGGAGGAGGGGGGGCCAGCGCCGGCGCGGACCTGCACCGACCTGCGCGCGCCACCGGCGAAGAGCGTTCTCCGAGCGCTGCTCGTGGCCGGCGTCGTCGCCGAGCAACCGCGGTGGTCGATCGCCTCGATCACCGACCTCTCCACCCGCGAGACCCGCATCTACGGCATCGGCGACTCCGTCCTCGGCGCGCCCCTGCTTTCGGTGGAGCGCATCCGGGACGAGCGGGACGCGACCGGCGCGGGGTTCAAGGTGGCCGCCATCGTATGCAACAACGGCTCGAAGGAGTACATCGACTTCGACGCCGGCGGCGGAAGCGCGGCCCCCTCGCCCAACATCGGGGTGTACGTTCCCAGCGGCGACGAGGGCGGCGCGGCCGGCGTCGGTGAAGGCGTGAAGAAGCTCGCGGATAACCGCTACGAGATCAAGCGCAGCGTCATCGAGAGCACGCTCTCGAACCTCAACAACATCGCCACCCAGGCGCGCATCGTCCCGAGCTTCAAGAACGGGGTGTCGAACGGCTTCAAGCTCTTCTCGATCCAGCCGGGCTCGCTCTACTCGTCCATCGGCGTCGAGAACGGGGACGTCATCCAGAAGATCAATGGGTACGAGATCAACTCGCCGGACAAAGCGCTCGAGGTCTACCAGAAGCTCCGGGAATCCCGGCACATCACCCTCGAGATCGAGCGCAACGGCCAGGTGATCAGCAAGGAGTACAACGTGGCCGGCCCGTAGGGCCCCAACCGAGAACCGCCATGCGAAAGCTCACCGCCGCCTCGTTGCTCGTTCCGCTCCTGGCCCTCGCCCAGACCCCGCCGCCCGGCGGCGCGCCGCCTCCCGGTCCGCGCGTCGCGCCCGCGCCGCTCCGCGCCGGCGTCCCCGTGCCCGCGGCGCAGCGCCCGCCCGATCCCGCGACGGCGGCCACGAGCGTGGCCATGGACGCGGCCGAGGCGGTCTTGATGAAGTCCCTGCGTGTCAGTCCGTTGTCGTTGTTGTCGGTCATTTCCTTTCTCCTT
>Ga0153915_10003623_pt1 | contig 14162 bp, 11 predicted proteins | sample Opewatmetagenome_2_FD_107003 | JGI IMG/M metagenome (GOLD analysis project Ga0153915, IMG submission 107003) | Freshwater wetland microbial communities from Ohio, USA - Open water 3 Core 3 Depth 3 metaG | ecosystem: Environmental > Aquatic > Freshwater > Wetlands | place: USA: Ohio, Lake Erie... | reverse complement strand
TCCCACGACAGACAGAAGAAGAAGCCAGAGAAAGCTGGTTCCCACAGATGTCAGTCCTAGGCCGCCAGTGAATGGTCCTGTTTGGGTCGTTATCCGGTTAAGTATCGAGACCATCCCTAGCACGGAGTCGGTATAGGATCCTTGGAACAACTCAGTCAGTGTGATTCCGAGAAGCTCAGGTGGTACTAGTCTTGCTAGAACTATGATTACTACATCTTGAATGATGAGGTTGAATATCATTATCACCAAGAGAAACTTAGTGAATCCTGACCGCCGAATAGCCTCAATCAAGTTGAACCAAGCAACTGAGACAGTTCTGTAGAGCCTGCCCAGTCTCACGCCAGTAAACGGCCGGAAGCCGAATTTTCTTACATAGGTCTCATCTGTGCCTTCTGTGCTCATTCCATGTCACTCCTGCCTTCAACAAGCGACATGAACACGTCCTCAAGTGTTCGCGTCTTTGGTCCTAGATAGCGCAGGCCCAGTGAACGTTCCTTTTGGATTTCCTCTAAGACCTTCATCTCAACGTTCTCGGTCCTTTGGACGTCGACATACTGTCCCTCGCTCGCGGCATCAATGCCTCTCGACTTTAGTCTGGAGACAAGCAGTTCAGGATTCCCAGCAACTTTGAGTCTGACGGTCCCAGAGCTATCAGCGAGCATTTGAGACACGTCCCCATTCGCAATAACTCGTCCCCTTCCTAATATGACCACCCAGTCACAGACCCGCTGAACATCGAACAGAAGGTGAGAGGACAGGATTATGCTCTTCTTCTCCTCGACATACAGCTTCTTGATCAACTCAAGCATCTGATGGCGTCCGCTGGGGTCAAGGCCGTCCGTTGGCTCATCGAGTATCAGGAGTTCCGGGTCGTGGACAAGAGCGGTCGCCAATTTGCACTTTTGCATCATTCCGGTGCTGTATTCGCCAAGGCGTCTGTACCTCTCCTCGCCCAGCCCGACATAGTGTAGCGTATCGTGAGCTCTTTGTGCTGCTTCCACTGAGTTCAAGCCCGAAAGCCTGCCCATGAAAGTCACGTACTTCTGCGCAGACACGTCAGGCATCGTTGGCGAGAACTCTGGCGAGTACCCGACGTGGTCTCTTATATCATTGAGCGAACCGGGCACTGGTCTGCCCAGCACAGTCGCTGAGCCCGAATTGAACGGGATGATGCCCATCAAGACACGAATCAAGGTTGTCTTGCCAGCGCCGTTCGGTCCCAAGAGACCAACTGCTTTCTTGGGCGCACTTACGCTGATTTCTTGGAGCGCCAGCGTGTGGCCGTAGAGCTTCTTCAGTGATTGAGTGCTAAAAGCTTCGGAACTCAAGGGTGGACCTCAACGGCAGATACATGGTCCCCTATATTAATAATCGCTCACAAGTAATGAACGCAGCGGATTCACAGAGGGCTTATGTGTGAGTTAGAGTCACAAGTATGAATTCCTCTTGAGGTGCAATACGAATGCCACCCAATGACGTCTGAACCTGAATGAACTGTAATGCCCCTTCCTTGAACATCTGCCCAATTACTTCCTTTGTTTTTCCGATTAGAGCGCCCAGAAGTGCGGAGACCTCCTCACAGCGCTCCGGAGTCAGTCCCCAGCTATTTATCGTAAAACCCTCAGGGCTGATAAAAAGCGCCGCATAAACGTCCGGGAACTTGGACGTAATGTTCTGGATGATCCTCTCGAAAATCTCACGCTTGGGCATTGCAGGCATCATTTGCACATCCGTGAGGAGCTTCTGCCATCTCCCTGTCAGCGCAAGTTGGAATTTGTAGAGAAAAGGTTTTTCCTGCTATCTCCCTAGGCGACTTGCATACATGTGGTTGATGTTCCTCCATATTAGCGCAGAGCGGCCATCCAAGGGGCCGATTTTGCGACATGATTCTGAGGAAAACGACGTTGGTAGGCTGCAATAATCAGGCCAAAGCAGAGGAGCAACGGCGTGGGAAGCCCGGAATATCCAACTGCGTGGTATAACGAGAATTGGAGAATATAGAAGATGTCGACGGCGAGGTAAGGCATCTCAGCGACAATTCCTGTCAAGAGAACTAACGTGAAGTTCATACTGCCTTGGCAATATCTGTACAGCACAAACGCGAAGAACAATCGTACGAGTATGAACAGGAGAGAGACTCCTATCTGATAAGCTGAAGATACCAGAACGAGACCCGCGTAGTACCCCCCGTTGCCGTAGGTCCACCAATAGGCAGACAACTCCCAGTATGAACTCCACCAATCAGAGTATATGTAAAACTGAACGGGAGCAGCTACTGCGAGTAAGGATCCCAACGCAAGTACTCTCTCTGGCCGCAGCAACATACCTTTCTCCGGTTCTGTGGGTGCCCAGGAGCTCCATAGGCGGTATGCAGCTACCTGAAGAAAGGGAATGGGAACGTAGTATGTAGCCGGGCTGTACGGCACTATCAGTTGGTACAAATCTGCACACAATGCTAGAATCTGAGGGAGGAAGCTAAACCCCAGAACCAGCTCATAGCCGCGTTTGCTTATCCTGCCTTTACTGGATAGCCAGATGCCGAGACACAGGAGAGCGTTGAAAGGAAGCCCTGCCAAGGCGAAGGCATTGGGAAAGAGTTCGATTGTTGACGATATGCGTGTAGCGAATGCGCTCGTTCCGGTGCTATAGTACCATAGTGAGGAATACAAACGGAAGACGATGTTCGTTCCGAAAACAAAGAACCCTAGCAGCGTTGGAAGCAGGAAACCGGAGATTAGCAGGACGTACTCAGGTAGGCGCATTCCCGAGAAAGTCAAGGAGTTGTAGACCCATGTCGTGAAAGCGAACAGTAGAATGCTCGCTGCAAGAAGGCACAGGCCCGTACAGAGTCGCTCATAGAACCCGGGCAGGATCACTGCGTATGGAACACCATCCCAGACCGCGACTATATACTCCTCGTAATCGAAAGTCACTGTATTGTTGGCCCCTTCCCAGTATAGAGCGATGGTGAACGTCTGCACAGGATAGCCGTAGTCAGGAATCGATTCTTGACTCATAACGCCAGGAATGAATTCGCCAGATACGAAGCTCATGTTGGAAAGAACGGTGCCATTTGCTGCCCTGACCAATATGCTTGCATTTCCAGCTGAAACATTGAAGTGAGGTATATGGAGTCTGACCGTCTCGATTGTTACGTTGACTCCTGGTGTCGTTGAGTTCAGTTCAACCTCTACATGGTTATAACCATCTGATGCCCAAAAAGAGCCAGAGTCGCTGCGTATCTGAACAAAGAAAGTACTGGACCAAAGCAGCGCAATGCTTCCAACTAACAAGGCGAGAACGACGAATGGCCTTACTTGTTGTCCTTTGATCTCCCGCACTGACACCACAGGCAGGCGTTGTTGGTGTAGGCGGCTTTTCATCTTTCCGCTACCATTCTCGACACATAGGAGGTGACCGGCTCTGTGGGATGAGAAGCACGAGCACCGAGAGATGAGCTGCCAAGGTTGTCCCATTCAGTGGCCGGACCGGGTGCCTCATACGTCCTGAGTTCTTAAGCGTGACGAGGAGAAAGATTCAAGCGCGCAAGCCCGAGAGTCGACCTATCATTCGGTGAGTTCGGTTGAAGTACCACGACGAGATACTAGGCCTTCAGGGTCACCGTGTTGGAGTAGCGCGTGCTATATCGAGAGTGGCACCAGCTCCATTTGTGAATCTGTATGTAGGGATTATCATGTCATGTTTCTCACCGATTACCCTTGGTCCCTTTCTTACTCCTTTCACTAGCGTAATCATTTGTCTCGTCCTGATGGTCGTTGCACCTGTCTCGCCGATCGTGATTCAGGCTCACAGAGGCAAGGTTGATCTTGATGTCTCGGCCCGAGAAATGAGGCTGCGGTTCTTTGCATTCTCTCTGCTGTGCTATGTTGCTGCCTATGTAGTATACTGGTGGTTGCAGTGCGACATCATGAGGGTTCTTGCTGCCGCCTACTTTGGCGTGACCTCCGCTGTGATGATCACAACTCTTCGGACAAAGATATCGGTACATGCCGCAGGCGTGGGAGGACCTGGCACGGCACTCCTGTTCGTTTATGGGATGGCGGCGCTTCCTGTTGTCATCTTATGGATTGCTGTAGTGTGGGCAAGAACGACTCTTAGACAGCACTCACTTGCTCAGTCTGTTGGCGGTATTCTGATTGGGATGGCTGTAACGTTGGCCGTATATTCACTGCTATATCAATTCTAGATGGCGAGACACCCCCCATATATGGTGCTTGGAAGACACAAAACCGGTGAATGCATGCAGATACGAAGAGCATTCATATGTGAATTTTGGCCACTTTGTTCTGGAAAGAGCTCGTGCTAGAGCTCGACATGACCTTGCATTGAGAAGGGATCCAGATGCAGGAGCAGACAGTGTGTCCTGGATGCGGCACTAAAGTTGGGAAAGGCTCGACGCATTGCTACAGCTGCGGCCGCAAGCTTACGGGAGTTCTAGACAATTCGGACACGGTGCCTTCTCAAACAGAGTCACCCCAACCATCGACTGAGGCGACAAGGCTCTCGACATTGGCAGGCCTCGAGGATAAAATGCTGGGGATGCTAAGTGAGGCAGAGGAGACATCAACAGCGCAGAGCAAATCCGCGAGCCAAGCAGAGTCTGGCGCCCTACCACCAGTGGAGGAATTAGAACTCGAAGAACCCTCTGCCGGTTCCGGCTCAGACAAGGCGACCGATGAAGAGGAATTCGAGAGTTTATTGTCTGATTGGGATGCAGAAGAGCTGCAATTGCCAGAAAGGGAAACTCCGGTTAAGAGCGTGGAGAAGGCATCTCCTGTTGTTTCAAGCCAGATGCCAGTAGCAGAAGTCGCGGTAAAGCAGGTTCCATCGTCTCGGGAGGACTCAACTCTCGCTTGGGAGTATCCTGTTGTGAAAGAGATAGAAAGCAGCGATGTCAAGGAAGGCAATCCGTTCCAAGAGGTTGCGCCGCCGAAAGTAACATCAGAAGCCCCTGAGGTTAGCGATGACGAGTCCCGTCGGCAAGTTGAGCCCGAAAAAAGACCAGTATCAACAAAGGCCGCCGTTGCGCATTTGTTTCCGGAAGGCAGAGGAGTAACGAGTCGAGGTTTCATAGATGCTGTGGTCGGCAAACCCACGAAGATCGGGACCGCAATCCCGATGCCTGAGCTTGAGACGCCTTCTTGCCCCAAGTGTGGCGCCGTAATAACTCAGGACGAGTTCGAGTACCCTGCGTATGTATACGATGCTATGGGCAGGGCTAGGCTTGAATTCGGCATGACAGAGCTGAAGGACAATGAACATGAGAGCGCAATCGAGTCGTTCGAGATGGCAAAGAAGCTGTTCGAGAAAGCAGGCAATGGCAAGATGGTGGAAGAGAGTACAAGACGAGCAGACGAGGGCTACGATGCCATCGCCGAATCGCACTTTGTCCAAGGCGAACGCCATCTGAAGTCAGCTGAATTCGAGTGGGCCATCGTTCAGTTCAAGAAGGCCAGAGAGTTCTACATGTTTTCTACGGATGCTAAGAAGAGGGCAAGGTGCGCGGAGAGAACTCGTGAGTGCTATGCCGCATGGGGAAGAGCGCTGGAGACAGAGGGGGACTCACTCGCAAAGAACGGACAGTCAAGAGAAGCTCTTACAAAGTACAAGGAAGCCGCTGAGAGATTCAGAGAGGCAGAAGATCCGCGGAAGCTCAGTGGTCTTGAGCGCAAGATAAGGAAGGCTTAGCAGGGGTATCCTCCACAACCGCCTTTCTCCATGTTGTTGGCTCAATCATGACAAGTCTCGGTCAGCATCATGATTCATTGGAATCGGTGAAGGCTTCAGCTTTGGCCGTGATGACACCAATCATGTCTCTTTTCGGGGCTCTGAAGAGTCTAGACTCTATATCCAATCGCCAGTCTCGAGCTTCCTCGGAATGTATTCGTCTGTTAGGTATTCGAACCCGTGGCTAGCAAATGCTTGGATTTCCGCCTTCTCTTTTATCCTCAGCATCAACTGCAGATCTTCGACCCAAGGATCATTCTTCTGCACGAACGGCTCCTTGAGCATCTCCTTCACTCGTTTGATGTCAGCTGGCATCATTGGAATACGCACACTCTTTGGAATCTTGAATTCATCAAGGTCTCTGCTAAGCACTCCGAGAAGCTTCAGTTCCGGCGTAGCTATGAATGGCGACTCGTAGCTCAAGCGCTTGCTGCCTCTTAGAAACACAGAGTAGATGTAGTGACCGTATGGGTCTGAGTCCATCAATGCGAATGCTGGAATCTCAAGTTCCTTCACCATTGTCTTGAGGAAGGCTCTCGTAGCTATGTCACCAGATCCTTTTCCGGTAATCACAATACAGGGTTGCCTATTCCAGTATTTGGCTTCCGCAAGTCTCATGACGGCTGCGTCCTTCTCCGACAGCAGGATGAACTCTGCATCACTCTCGACGATCTCGACCTGATCCAAGAAGGGTGTTATGGCCCAACCGCCTGTTCCCATTTGCGTTAGGTCAATTCTATCACCCGCGTCTCTGATAACAATCCTTCCCATGGCCGAGCCTCTTGCGGCAGCCACGACATGGATGCTGTCACGGGTTGTAGGCAGCATTGAAGCGACATCTTCAATAATCTTGTCACTGTATCTTTGGTCTCTGAACAGATTGACATCGGCGTAGTAGAGCTCTCTTTTCGTTGCATGGAGGCCAGATCGGAGAAGCTGATAGACAATCTCCATTACTCGGGCTGTTCTTGTCGCGTCCAAGACCGATGCAAGAGAATGATAAGGCCGAGATATAGTACGCATGCCTAGAAGCAGTAGATCCTTGATTTCGTCCCAGACAATGTTGTCTGCCGATCTGCTTGGAATCTCGAATGATGGGCGGCCTGTGGTCATGGTCTCATTGAGAACTTCAATTGCCGCTTCGACCAATCTGGCAGTCGTCTCATCGGATGTTAGGTCGGCGACTTGGACGGTGCCGGAGGCGAAAGCTGGAGCCTCAGATCCTGCTGCGGCTTCCGCCTTTTCGGCAGCACGATAGCGAGCTTTCAGTTCCCTGCGTAGCTCGAGCACGGATTCGGGTACGGGAAGACCCGATGATTTGATTACAGGTCTGGGACGTTTCTCGATAGGCTTCTTGGCCTTGGCTTTCTGTAAGAGCGGGGAGACGACTGTCTCCTGGGTCTTTGCCTTGCCCCGTTTCTTAGTTGGGGGCGCTGCGGCTCCCCTTTTCGGTTCCGGAGCAGTCTTTGAAGCTTCCTCTGCCAATTCCGCAAGCTGTCTTGAAGTGATAGCTTCCTTTGCGGCTGAGACAATTGACTTGGCGCGATCCTTGCTGAGACCAGCAACAGTGCGTGCCAGGGCGTCGGGACGTGATCTTGAAACGCGCGCAACCGAATCATAGCCCGCTTCCCTGAATCTCTCTGCGAGCTTGGGACCAACGCCTGGCAACTCCGTGAGCTTTATGTCATATTCCTTAGTCTTGCTGCCCTCTTCATCTGACTTCGCGGTCGCAGTCTCTGCAGCACTGTCTTCGGCAGCGAGAAGAGCTGCTCCACTCACTGGAGTAGCCGCCTCCACTGACAACGTCTCGTCTGTCACCGACCTGCCGCGAAGATACTCTGTGGCAGTGCGAATGATTTTCTTTGCTTCCTCAACGTTCAAGCCCTTGATTCTGCGTGATAGCGCGTCGGCTCTCGCTTTGGACAGCCTCTCTACTGAGTCATAACCGGTAGATGCCAGCTTCTGTGCGAGCTTGGCTCCCACTCCTGGCAAGAGCTTCAGGGCGGTGCCTTCTTGGCTGGGAACTGATGGGGTGCGTTCGGTACCAGTTTTCTGTTTGGGCTCTTCTTTCTTCTCCTTTGCGGGCTTGCTGGCAGGATGCTTCGGTCTTGGAGACTTCGAGGGAGCGACTTTCGAGGATTGCTTCTTCGTCGCTTTCGCAGATTGCCCTTTCTTCGTACTCTTCTTATCGTTTGCACGAGCGTTGTTGTGCTTTCTTGCTCGCGTGCTGCTCTTGGCTGACTTCATCTTTTGCATCCCCGATTTCTTTGATTCGATGAGCTCTCCCAATGTCGTCTGCACTGGCTGGCTGTCCTCATCCTTGTTTCCGACCACTACTCATCCTTGCCCCCAGAAGAGAAGCCTTCATCTCCGCTGGCAGAGGAATCTGATAGTATCTCTTCACCGAGAACATCCACACCAACCTCCTCTTCATCTGCCTCGAGTTCGAATCCTGAGATAGCATCCCTCAGCTTCTGTGCAACAACTTCAGCGTCAAACTGCTTCTTTCGTTTGCCATCGTTTGCGACTGTAACGAGACTATGAGCGAACTGGTCTGCATACATGGCCAGAATACCAGCTCTCTTCGCCTTGCGCTGTGCAGTATCTCGTTTTGTTATGAAGGACCTGAATTTCCTCCCTGCATCTTCAAGGGCGAGTTTGATTTCTCTGATCAGTACTTCATCTTCGGCGAGAGCCTGCTTGCTCTGTCCTTTGAACATAACATGTACGTACGCGCCGCACACGTGTATGAAGAGCATGACAGGTCCTCTTGGTATCCCGTTATCAAATGAATCAAGCTTGTAGTTCTTCCAATTGACCGAAGCAGTTGCCTTCCACATGGCACAGTCACTGTTGTCTCTAAGCTTCGGAACCCTGTTGACATATCTCCAGAGTACCGCATTGGCAGATGATGCAGGTTTTATGTCGCCACCATAAGCTATACAGGCCTCGACGGCAAATGACAACCCCTTACCCGAGCAAGGCTTCCTTGTGATTGCTGCCGCAAATTCCGGCTTGAATGCTGACTTGATGGTCCTCTCGAATACTTCCTCTCCCACAGGGACAACAGTATCAGTTGGTGGAGCGATGTATTCTTCACTTGAGAACGATTTGTACAGGAATTCTGTCTCTGTCTTCGATAATGAATCGGTAGGGGTCCGACCGCTTATCGCATCGAGCTTGCGAATCCTTAGTTCCTTGTTTGTCTTCTCTAAAATCGCATTGGCTTTGTTTGAGCTCAGCCTGCAGAAGCCTCTTGTCAGGAATCCTTGAAGGTCCTTTTCTGTAGTCTCACGAAGCAGATCCTGGAACTCCCCTACTCTTATGCTCGCAGGATGAGCTTGGGCATACTTCGGTTCGTCTGGGAAGACACTGACCCGACGCGGGTACATATGTATCTCACCGTAAGGGTCTATGAACACAATTGTGATATGAGGGTCCAGCAAAGAAGCCATCTCAGCATACATGTCTGCGTAGCCTCGTTTGTACTGGATATTGAGATAGTAGAGTTTGATGTATGTGCCGTGCTCCAAAGGGAGGTCCATCTCGAGGGGACCATTCACATACTCCTTCGTGTTAGCGGTGGTCGTATAGAACTCCGCGACTGTTGACTTGTCGCTATTGTATCTCTTTGTGACCACGAACATCGGCTTTCCAGTCGTATTCTGCGCATCACTAAAGGCAGATGGTGCACCAAAGCCCTGACTTCCTCTGGTCTGTTTGAGATGCTCTGACTTGCTGGATGCTAGGTAGATGCCGAACTTCTCTAGGTCTGCGGGCACCATGCCAATACCCGTGTCAAGACATATGAACTCGTAGACCTTGAATCCCTCTTCATCGTCTACAGGTACCAGGTCGGGCATCAGCACCTCTGTCACTTGAATTACTATCAGCGGCTCATGCCTTGTGATAAAGCTTCTAAATGGCACAAGGAATTTCCTGAATCGGGTCAGGTGTGCTTCGAGGTTCTCCTTAGGTCTTGGTGGTATCTCAACAGCCTTTCCATCTCGAGTATCCTTCTCGATTTTCTTGCTAAACGCGATTGTGTCCGATAGCTGATCCTTGAATCTCTCCTTGACTTCCTCCGCCAGTTTCGGGTCGAGTTGGTCGCTTAGTCTTGGTTTCCTGTCGAGTTTCCACCACATGCTTTCAAGTGCATCAGCTGAATTGTCTAGGAACTCAATCGCATATTGAGTGTGTTTGTTGAGCCCGGTCTCGAAGCCGACAAGCTGTGTCCGCTTTCGCATGAACTTTGCAATTGTACCTTGTCGGATCTCGCCCGACTCTTCGGTGGTGACTTCGACCGCTGGTGCACTCTTTGTAGGTACAGACTTCCTCACACGTCTTGCGCGGGCGGTCTTTCTTACCTTCTTTTCCTTCACAGGCTTCTTTGGCGCCTTCGTGGCGACGGTCCTCCTTGCGGTTTTCCGTGGACCTGCTGTCTTTGCAGTCTTGCCCTTTTCGCCCTTCTTGGCTTTCTTTCCTGCGGAAATCTTCTCCTTTGAAGTCAATCAATCCACCTCGAGACGAAGTACAATATCGTGGGTCATGATAGCTTGTGTTCAACAAATGAACGTGTTTAGTTCGGAATGCTGGAATGGGTTATCTGGCCCGTGAGTCCCTCGATGTGCATTTATTACTTTCCCGTTGTTCCCCGGCGTTAGTCATACGTCCGGGGGCTGACACCGAAACAGTGAATGGGGTATCTTGTCGCCAGGACCTCAACTCCACGTATGTGCCTTGTGGCTAATATAGACAGCCTTTTCCGAGCATGTTTCCCCATTCCGTCTGAGCCCCCGACAATGAGTGCTAAGAAGGTCAAGGTCTTCGCAGTTCTAGGCATACCTGTGATTGACGGTCCTGCCGACATTGCTGAGCTCTTGATATCTGCTCTCAGTCGGCAGAAGACTCCGTTGAGAGATGGAGATGCGCTCGTCATATCACATACACTAGTGTCCAAGGCAGAGGGTAGGGTCGTGGACCAGAAAGACATTCAGCTTTCAGAGAAGGCAAAGGACCTTGCCGGGCGTAACGGGTTCGATCCATTTCAAGTCGAGCTGGCTCTCAGGGAGAGCCGTGAGGTTCTTCGAACTGAACGCGTGTTGATAACAGAAACGCTGTATGGCTTGGTGTGCAACTTCAGTGGCGTGGACCATTCAAACGCACCGGCAGGCGGGTATGTCCTTCTTCCCTTGAATCCGGATGCCAGTGCTCAGCGCATACGGGAATCGTTACTGCATCGAACAGGCCTTCACAAGCTTGCTGTAATCATATCTGATACTCAAGGCAGACCTTGGCGAAAAGGGTCTGTCAATCTGGCGATAGGATGTGCTGGCATCAGTGCTTTCAAGTTCAATAAGGGGAAAACCGACCTCTATGGCAGAGTGATAGAGAGGTCAACGGTCTGTCAGGTAGATGAGATTGCGGCTGCCGCTGAACATGTAATGGGAGAAGCAGGCGAAGGGACTCCTGTCATTGTCATAAGGGGTTACGGATACGAAGACGGCAGTGAGCATGGCCGGGACATCCCTCGTCCAAAGACGGAAGACATCTTTCGATGAGAATGCAAAAACCAATAGGATTCATGCAATCTCGTACATGAACCTTTGCTTACCTAAGAGAAAGAAATGATAAACAGGCTATTCACCTGCCCAGTCCATTGGTTTGATATTACAGCCTTTGCCCGCATCTATCACAGAAACTAGCACCGGGACGGACAGGCTGCCCACAGTTGGGACAGAAACCGCCACGCTCGGTCGGTTGCCCTGTTATTGTGATTGTTGTGCCTCCTACGGGTCCTCTCTGAGCAGGACCGCCGCCTCCACCTTGCAAAGGTGCACCACACTGAGAGCACGAAGAAAGCCCTCTAGATGGTGCTCCACAATAGGGGCACTTCCCTTCTTGCTGTGCAGAGTTGATGTTGGCCATGAACGCAGGGATGACTTTGTCATGCTTGAATTCAAAGCGCATGTCTCCTCCGCTCTTCAAAGGCAGAACGAGCGTCTTGCCCATAGCCTGCGCCTGAGAAAACGCCACGAGAGGAAGCGCAATGCTCTGAGCACGTCCGTTCGCGTCCTTGTTGACAAATGAGTCTTGGGTCCATGAGGATACTGCAGAAAAAACGGCAGCTGCACCCAATCCTCTGCCAACACTCCTCATTGCATGACCTCCGATTCCTCCAGCGCGGCTTCCTATGCCTTCTAGCAATGCTGCACCAGCCACAGCCCCCGCAAGGGCGGCAAACTTCTTGATGGACTTGCCGGGCTTCTTATACCAGACAAGTCGAACGTCAGTCAGTTCTAAGATGCCGTCTTCGTCTCCGAACTTGACATCGTCTTCACGTATCATCTTCTTCTCATAACCCATTGTCGTTAGACCAGAATCTGAGAAGGATACAGTCATGAAACCTGGACGCTCTGACAGACAAATCACCACTCCACGTATCCGAATCAACAGATAATAACCTTGTCTTGATTACATCTGTCCAAGCGCAGCAAGGCGGCATTCTGCAGACGCATTCTATTTGGAAGTTGTGTCAGACGGGTCAGGGTCTGCCTGTGTTGATGCAGTCGTTATTGGTGAATCGCCCTGCTCTTTGCGTGAGGGCGCAACGGGAGCACTTACATCAGCTACAACTGGACGTGGGAACTTCATTCCTTTCCGTATCATCACCACTCCGATGAATGAGATCAGGCCGCAGGAAAACAGTGTAATAGAAAAGCCCCATATGGCCGTTAACCATCCAAACAGCGCAATCTGTGGCATAGCCAGAATCGTGGCAATGGCTGGTTGAAGTGAGTACATGCTGTTCCGGATTCGGTTGGGTATGGCATCTATAACGATACGCTGAGTTAGTATGTCGGCGAACCCACCGAAGAAGCTGGTCGAGACGAAGGTCATGAATATAATGAGCAAAGGAACCGCGTTGTTAGATGGTATTTGAATGACTGGAATGCTTGTGAAAGGTATGAATAGCTGAACCATTGTGGCGTCGGTTGAAGGTGGCAGCAGGAACATAATTGTCGCGAATACAAAGAAAAAGACAAACCCGCAGGTCTGAATAACCCTGAATCTAGGTATCCATTTTTTCGGTTCAAATCTTCTGGACCAGGTGCCTGATACACCTTGAGAGAAGACCCCGGGGATGAACAGTAGAGTTCTGAAAGACGCTACTGCCACGTCCGTGAGCAAGTACAGATAGTACATCGGAAACAGTATGAGATTTCCCCAAACTATGATTGAGCTCGACGCTAGCATGGATCCAAATACAACATACTTGAGGAACGGATTATCCACCAGATAACTGACTCCCGATTTTAGAATCGAGCCATACTCCTTGGTAGACGGTCTCTCTGACCGACTCCCCCTAACCTCTGGCAGGTCACGGAGAACATAGAGAAGGGATATGGCAATTATCACACATAGCACAGACTGCAACTGGAATACCCAGGTCCTGCCGTAAATCAAAGCCATGACACTGCCCGGGATAAGCGAGAGCGTAGAGACAATCTGAAAGAGCATGCCGATTCTACCCTGCATAACCCCGTACTGTTTTCGATCAGTGTCCTTTGGAACTGCTACTCTGTAGTTGTTATCGAACCACGCTCCCCAAGCACCACTCTGCTGAGCATCAGCCACTCCTTGAATGGCATATATTGCGACGAGAAGCAAGTAGGGAGTGTCGTAGGTGACCTGTGATATCAAATAGAAAGTGACTGCATAGAGTACAAATGCAGTCGATAGTATGAAACGCTGTCCAATCCAATCTCCTACACTGCCTGTCGGGTAGTCCAATGCAGTCTGAACTGCCAATTGCACTACAATAAGCGGACCGATGAGTGCCATTCCCTGAATGTAGCTGCCTTTGCCCAAGGCTTCGGCGACGAAGATCACATAGAAAGTCGTAGAGAAGGTGACGGTAGCAGCCACCAATGGAAGAAAGACTCCCATCACTCTCGCCATGCCAAGAATAGCGGGGGGCGAATCCTTCAAGCCAAAGAATCGAGCCGTTAGCCTCATCTTGATTTCTATTCTCCCGGTTCGCTTCGAGCGGTTCTATTGGACTCAAGAGCACTGCGATGGGGATAAGAATCCTGCTCCGTCTCGAGCCGGTGTCTGGCAGTTATTTGCTTATGCACGTCAGCAACCTCACGGAGAGCAGCCCCCGTGTTTGGCTCACGAGGGCCGCCGAAGATGAGAGAGAAATGCTAGGCGGCACCTCAGGCCCAGTCGGTAAGGCCTTGAACCTCGGCCCACAATCTGGTGAGCGAGTTCTTGGCCGCCATCTCATATGGGTTGACAATCTTCGTATTCCATTATAAGATGAAGTCACATCAAGGGAACACAGAACGGGGTCGCATGACGCTACCTAGGACCAAAGAGCATGGATGACAGCTGACAGTCAAGCATATTAC